>JGI12109J20283_10232004_pt1 | contig 12360 bp, 9 predicted proteins | sample ElkSlonscriptome_12_FD_20283 | JGI IMG/M metagenome (IMG submission 20283) | reverse complement strand
CATGTGGTGAAAACCTATGTGATCTTCGATGGCGGCATCACGCTTGGCAATGTGGCTGTTCAGGTGGCGCTGTTCGGCGAAAGCGTGGCAGCATACCAGACGCTGCTTTTCGGCGGCGAAAATTGATCAATTCACGGCGCAATTCAAAAGGATTTTCAATGACAGGCAAGCTCGCCGCATTTTTCGCAGTCCCGATTCTGGCGCTCGCCACCCCGGCTGCTCCAGCCGCAGCCCAGAGTGAGCCATATGATGCCTCGCGCATTTTGGACAGTTTTGATATCATCGCCCTGTACGCTGTCGCCAATGAGATCGGGGCGAGCCTAGAACCCGAGGACGATGACAGTGTTCTTATCACATTCGCCAATGGTTTGAAGGCGTCGGTTTATTTCACCGCCTGCAATTCAGGCCGCTGCCTTGGCACGCGCCTTCAGGCCGGATTTGGGAAACCGGGCAACAAAAGCATCGCACGGACCGAAGAACTCGTTGAAGAATTCAATCGCACAAAAGCGGCGGTCAAGGTCTTCAATCGCGGAGATGGAAGCTCCATGGCGCAGGAATACATCATCGCCGATGGCGGCATAACTATGGGCAATTATCGCGCGCAAGTGAACCTGTTTTCACTCATGATCAATCGGTTTCGTCAGACAATCTACTCGGACGACTAAGCCGGGATGGATTAGCCCGACTGCTTATCCAAAGCCCCCGCCCGCCTCGCCCGGCTTGAAGCGGATCAGGCGGCTGTCCGCAAGGGCAGCGGTGCGATTGACCACGGCGGCTTGATAGTCCGGGTCTTTGATCATTTCGAAAAACGCGCCCGCATCGGGATATTGCGCAACGAAGCCATCGTGCCATTCGCGCACGTCCGGCCCTGTCACCATCGTCTCAAACGCGCCGCGCCATACGATCGTGCCGCCCACACGCGCAAAGATCGGGCCGCTTGTCGCCCCGTATTCCTGATAAGCGCGCCGCCCGCTCCAGCCCTTGCCTGCATGCTCATGGTCTTGCGGATACTCGGCATGATCGCGGTAAAGCAGCAGATTGAGCATATGGATCGGCTCATCGCGCGGCAGGCTTTTGAACGACTGGAAATTGGCCGGCGATGGATCGATATAGCGCTCGGTCATGCGGCCACTACGCCTCCAGCCGGTAATCGGTAAACCGGTCGCGCAGGTCTTTCTTCGAGATCTTGCCGGTGGCGGTATGGGGAATATCCTCCACAAACTCCACTGCATCGGGCAGCCACCATTTGGCGACTTGCGGCTTCAAGTGCTCGATCACCTCGCCGCCGGTGAGCTCGTATCCCTGTTTGGTGACAACAAACAGCACCGGGCGTTCATCCCATTTGGGGTGCGGCATGCCGATACACGCCGCCTCTGCCACAGCCGGGTGGCCCACGGCTGCGTTTTCCAGCTCGACCGAGCTGATCCATTCACCGCCCGATTTGATCACATCCTTGGTGCGATCGGTGAGCTGCAATGTGCCATCGGGGTGAATGATGCCGACATCGCCGGTATCGAACCAGCCTTCATCGTTCACGGCATCGTGTTCGGCCTTGAAATAGCGTTTAACCACCCACGGCCCGCGGATTTGCAGCGCGCCCGAGGCTTTGCCATCGCGCGGCAATTCGGTGATCATATCGTCAAGATCGACTGTGCGCAGTTCGACGCCGAAGATCGGACGCCCCTGCATCATGGTTTTGGCGACCTTTTCCTCAAAGCTGAGCTCGTCCCAGTTGAAAGTTGGCGCGCCAACGGTGCCGATGGGACTGGTTTCGGTCATCCCCCAGGCGTGCTGCACGCGCGTGCCGTTTTTCATCAGCCGCTCGATCATGAATTTGGGCGCTGCCGAGCCGCCAATGGTGGCGGCTTTCAGAGGTGGCAGATCAATCCCCTCGGCATCGCAATACTGGAAGTGGGCAAGCCACACGGTGGGAACCCCGGCGCTGTCTGTCACCTTCTCGCGGATCATCAGCTCATGCAGCACGGCGGGATCGTTAACGGCGGAAAAGACGAACTTCACCCCCGCCATCGCGCCTGCATAGGGCAGGCCCCAGCTTGCCGCGTGGAACATCGGCACCACCGGCAGCATCACCGATGCGCCCGAGAAATTGAACACGCCCGGCTGTAGGCCCGAAATCGCGTGCAGCACGGTTGAGCGGTGTTCGTATTGCACACCCTTGGGATTGCCTGTGGTGCCGGATGTGTAGCAGATCATGCACGGATCGCGCTCATCCCCCGCAACCCATTCAAAATCGCCATCCTGTTCGCCGATCCAGTCTTCGAAAGAAGGCGCATGTTCGCCGCTGTCAAAGCAGATATAATGCTCGATCGTGGTCCAGCGATCGCGCATCTTGTCAACGATGGGCTGGAAGGCGGCATCGTAGCACAGCACCTTATCCTCGGCGTGGTTGACGATGTATTCGAGCTGGTCATCGAACAGGCGCGGATTGACCGTGTGCAGCACTCCGCCCATGCCGGCAACGCCGTACCAGCTAACGAGGTGGCGCGCATGGTTCATCGCAAGGCTCGCCACCTTGTCACCCTTTTTGAGGCCCAGCGCCTGCAAGGCTTGCGCCATTTTCATCGCATCGCGGCGAATGCCCGCCCAGTTGGTGCGCGTTTCGCTGCCATCGGCCCATCGGGTCACAATCTCGCGCGCGCCGGTCTCGCGTGCGGCATGATCGATCACATGCGTCACCCGCATGGTCCAGTCCTGCATGGCTCCCAGCATTATCTCTCTCCTTGGCAATGCGTGTATTTACGCGCTTTCATGCCGCGCAATCTGCCGGTTTGCAATCGCGGGTTTGGGCTGGTTGGCACTGGCCCGCTTGCCAAGGGGCTGTGGTTCGGTCAGGATTGACGGTTCGAGGGGTTGGTTTGACGCTCCATGCGCCCGGAAAAAGAGGCCCGGATGCTCAGGAAATCAGTTTTGACACTTGCCTGCGTAACGTTTGCCTCAGCGGCGCCGCTTCACGCCCAGCCAACCCCGCCGCCATGCGATCTTGGCCCACACATCGTCTTGTGCGATCAGTTCAGCAGTGACCTTTCGCCCAAAGCGCGCCAACAGCTTGACCGGATCCTGATGGCCTACACCAATTGCGGCCGTGCATCTGTGATGCTGACAGGGCATAAAGACACGCTTCATACTGCGAGCCAAGCGATGAGCGTGTCCGAAAAGCGAAATACGAACGTTGCGATTTATTTGATCAATAAAGGTATGCCCGGAGCGCGGATTTCCGCAGCAGCGCTCGGCAAGACCCGCCCGCGTGCAAATCCTCCAAAAGGGACTTTCGCAAGCGAGAACCGCAGTGTCGAAATCGTATTTCGGCCGGCTGGATATTAATGATCATCAGGCGACGAGCTTAAGTTTCGTTCGTCCCCGCACCGGTTCGAGGCGGACATTCTCCACACCGTCGATCTCGGCGATCTTTTCCGCCAGTTCGCCGTCCAGCACAAACCTTGATCCAAGCCGCACGGTGGCATGTTGGCCATTGCTCATGCCGAGACGCACGACCACTTCGCCGGCGGCTTGCGAGCCCTCGGCCAGAGCGAGGCGAAATTCGCTCAGCGCGCTTTGGTGTATGATGTCGGCCTGAAGTCGCATCGGCACGCGCCCGCTCACCTGCGACAAGGGCACCGCACCGCGCACGGTGAGGCGCGGAGGTTCGCCCGGATTGGGGCAATCAAGCTCGACATTCAGAAGAACGCTCTCGCTCGTCTTTGCCCATTCGAGGAATTTGCCAACCAGCGATTCTTCGAAACAGGCCGATGAAAATTGCGAGAAGCCATCGTCAAAATCGACCCGCACGAAATCCTTGCCCTTGCGCGTCACCGCCTTGTTCGCGCCTTCGACAATCACAGCAATCTTGGCATCAAGCCGCTGTGTGCCAACAACTTCGGATTGCATCAGGCTATCATAGGAGCGCGCACCCTGAGCAGAGGCAGCGGGCCGGTGTTCGGCCAGCGGATCACCGGCAAAGCGGAAGCCAAAAAACTCGCGCTCTTGCGCCATCGCTTCCTTGTCTGACCATGCGGGCGTATCCTGCAATCGCAGCGGCTCATCGGCCCCTTCGCCAGCGCCAAACAACGCCGCCTGCCCGCTCACCCGCTCGCGTGCGGCGGCTTCGGCCACCGCCAGCAGCACATCGGCATTGGCGTAGAGCAGCGCGCGGTTGGCTTCCAGCCCATCAAGCGCACCTGCGCAGATCAGGCCTTCCAGCTGGCGGCGGTTCATCGAGCCTTGCGGCACACGCTCGCAAAAATCCTTGAGGCTCGTAAATGGCCCGCTGGCTTCGCGTTCAGCGACGATCTGTTCCATCGCCTTTTCGCCGACATTGCGAATGCCCGCCAGCGCATAACGCACCGCGTAACCTTTATCGGTCTGCTCCACGCTGAAACGCGCATGGCTGTGATTGATATCGGGAGCAAGGACCTCGACCCCTCCTTCTTCGCCCGCCACCGGATAGCGCCGCGCATCATCCACGAAGATGCTGAGCTTTTCCGATTGCGCCATGTCGAAGCACATCGAGGCGGCGTAGAATTCTTCCGGGTAGTGCGCTTTGAGCCATGCGGTCTGATAGGCCAGCAGCGCGTAGGCGGCGGCGTGCGACTTGTTAAAGCCATAGCCTGCAAACTTGTTGATCAAGTCGAACAGCTCGTTGGCTTTACCCGGCTCGATATCGGAGACGCGCTTGCACCCATCCACGAAGATGAGGCGCTGCTTGTCCATCTCGTCCTGGTTTTTCTTGCCCATCGCGCGGCGCAGCAAATCTGCATCGCCCAGCGAATAGCCCGCAAGGATCTGCGCGGCCTGCATCACCTGTTCCTGATAAACAAAGATACCGTAGGTTTCTGCGAGGATGCCCTCCAGCTTAGGGTGCGGATATTCGATCGGCACCTCGCCCGCCTTGCGCTGGCCGAACAGCGGGATGTTGTCCATCGGACCGGGGCGATAGAGCGAGACAAGCGCGATGATATCGCCAAAATTGCTGGGCTGCACGGATTTGAGCGTGCGACGCATCCCTTCGGATTCCAGCTGGAACACGCCCACCGTGTTACCCGCCTGCATCAGATCATAAACCGCCGGATCATCGAGCTCGAGCGCGCCCAGATCAATGGTGATGCCGCGCTCGCCCAGAAGGTCCACCGCCTTGCGCAGCACGCTGAGCGTTTTGAGGCCCAGAAAATCGAACTTCACAAGCCCTGAGCTTTCGACATTCTTCATGTCATACTGCGTCACCGGCATATCCGAACGCTGATCGCGGTAGAGCGGAACCAGCTTGGAAAGCGGCCTGTCGCCAATCACAACGCCCGCTGCGTGGGTGGAGGAATTGCGCGGCAGGCCTTCCAGTTGCATGGCAAGGTCCACCAGCCGGCGCACTTCCTTATCCTTGGTGTATTCACCGCGAAACTCGGCCACTGGAGGAGAACGGTGACCGTTCTTCTCGCTTTTGCCGTTCAGCGCCTGATCAAGGTTCCAGGGGTCTGTGGGATGGTTGGGCACCATCTTGGTAAGCCGGTCCACCTGTCCATAGCTCATTTGCAGGATGCGCCCGCAATCGCGCAGCACTGCACGCGCTTTCATCTTACCAAAAGTGATGATCTGCGCCACGTGATCATGGCCATATTTGGCCTGCACATAGCGGATAACCTCGCCCCGGCGCGTTTCGCAAAAGTCGATATCGAAATCCGGCATAGAGATACGTTCTGGGTTCAGGAACCGCTCGAACAGCAAGCCCAGCTTGATCGGATCAAGATCGGTGATTGTCAGCGCCCATGCCACGATCGATCCCGCACCAGACCCGCGCCCCGGCCCCACCGGAATGCCCTGATCTTTGGCCCATTGGATAAAATCGGCAACGATCAGAAAGTAGCCGGGAAAGCCCATCTTGTGGATGATGCCGATTTCGTAATCGAGCCGCTCGAAATATTCCGCGCGCTCGGCATCGCTGAGGTCCCCATATGGCTCCAGCCGCGCCTCGAGCCCTTTGCGCGATTGCTCGGCCAACATTTTCGCCTCGCCTTCCAGATCGCCGGCAAGGCTTGGCAGGATCGGATCGCGATTGGGCGGGGCATAGGCACAGCGCTGAGCGATGACGAGCGTGTTGGCGAGCGCTTCGGGCAGATCCTCGAAAATCTCGCGCATCATGGGTGCGGATTTTACGAAGGCCTGCGGGTTGGATTTGGCGCGCTCGGGTGTGTCGATATAGGTGGATGCGGCAATGCACAGCATGGCATCATGGGCCTTGTGCATTTCGGGCTGGGCGAAATTTGCAGGGTTGGTGGCAACCAGCGGCAGATCGCGCGCATAGGCACAATCGATCAAAGCCTCTTCCGCCGCCTCGCACACCGGATCGCCGTGCCGGGCAATTTCGATGTAGAGCCGTCCGGGAAACAGGCGCTCAAGCTGATCGCACATGCTGCGCGCGGCATCGGCCTGCTCTTGCGCAAACAGCCGGGTGAGCGCGCCCTCGCCCGCGCCGGTGAGCGCAATCAGACCATCGGTGTGCCCTTCCAGATCGGACATCGCCACATGCGGCTCGTCAAGATGATGCGGGCAATCAAGGTGTGCCTTTGAAACAAGGTGGCACAGGTTATCGTATCCTGCCTCATCCTGCGCAAATAACGGCAGGTAATCGACCTCAGCTGCCTCGTGCGCGCCTGCGGCTATCCCCGCGCCGCCGGGGCGCGCCACCCCCAACAATGTGCCGATAATCGGCTGCACGCCCTGCCCTTTGGCAGCGCCGGCAAACATCACGGCGCCGTAAAGGCCATTGCGATCACAAATCGCGATTGCGGGAAAGCCGCGTTCCACCGCAAGGGACGCAATGCCCTTGGGATCAATCGCACCCTCAAGCATGGAGTATGAGGAGAGGACGCGAAGCGGGACAAAGGGTTCGTAACGCATCGTGCCAGCCTAGAATTTTCGCCCGATTTGCAAAAGACTTTGCCCGGGCGATTTCTCCACAGCGATCCGCTGCGGTCACACCAGCTTGGCGATATCCTTGGCAATGCGCGCAGGCGTATCGTTTGAGCCATAGCGCTTCACCACGCGGCCTTCGCGATTGATCAGAAACTTGGTGAAGTTCCATTTGATCGCAGTGGTGCCCATGATGCCTTTTTGCTCCTGCTTCATCCAGTCAAACAGCGGCGATGCGTCAGGCCCGTTGACATCGACCTTTTCCATCAGCGGGAAGGTGACGCCGAAATTGACTTTACAGAATTCGGCGATCTCGTCGGCATTGCCCGGTTCCTGCGCGCCAAACTGGTTGCAGGGAAAGCCGAGCACTTCGAAATCATCATCCTTGAACTGCTGATACAGTTTTTCCAGACCGTCATATTGCGGGGTGAAGCCGCATTTGGACGCGGTGTTAACGACAAGCAGAACCTTGCCCTTCTTGCTCGACAGATCGAGCTTCTCACCGCGATTGGTGGTGACGGTAAAATCGGCAATAGTGGTCATGGAAACGCGTGCTCGCTTTATGGTGTCAGTCGGAATGTTCATCGCCGCGCTGGGCGGGAAAATCGGTGCGGGCGGCAAGCTCAACAGCCTCGGCTGCAGAATATTCGCGGTCGCCCGCCTTTTCGATCACATAGTCGCTGCGCGTGCTTTCATCGAGCGCGGCGAGGTGGCGGATCATTTCCGCGAAAGTGCCGGTGCGCACGGCATTGGCGCGGGCAAGAACGCCGTCCTTGCGCGATACGGGCAGCAATTGGGCATGATCATCCCATGCAATTGCATCGGTATGATTGGCATCGCCCTTATAAGTGCTGGGGTGGTCGCTCATCGAAAATCTCCTTTACTGAACCCAACACGCAAGGTGAGCGTTTGGCTCCGAACCATTTGTGGCCAAGCGCATTACCCCACCGCCAGGCACCTCTGCGATTACCCCTCAACCAGCACCCCGTCCACCAGTCGCACCACGCGGTCCATTCGCGCAGCCAGCCGCTCGTTATGCGTGGCCACCAATGCAGCGCTGCCTTCCCCGCGCACAAGCTCAAGAAATTGGGCAAGCACGGTATCAGAGGTGGTTTCGTCAAGATTTCCCGTCGGCTCATCCGCCAGTACCAGCGTGGGCCGATTGGCCAGCGCGCGGGCGACGGCGACGCGCTGCTGTTCGCCGCCAGATAATTGGCTGGGCCGGTGGGAAAGCCGGTGGCCAAGGCCGAGACTGGTCAGAATACTGTCCGCGCGCGCCTGCGCTTCCTTGCGCGAGGCCCCTGCGATCATTTGCGGCATGATCACGTTTTCGCGGGCCTCAAAATCGGGCAACAGGTGATGGAACTGGTAGACAAATCCCAGATGATCGCGGCGAAGCGCTGTGCGCTGATCGGACGGCAGGTTTTCTGCCGCCGTGCCCGCAATCGCAATTGAACCTTCAAAGCCCCCTTCAAGCAGGCCGACCGCTTGCAGCATGGTCGATTTGCCCGAACCAGAAGGCCCCAGCAGCGCCACGATCTCTCCGGGTGCTATCTGCAGGTTTACGCCGCGCAGCACATCGATGCGTTGCCCGCCCTGTTCAAAGCTGCGGCGCACATCGCGCAAACGGGCAATCGCTTCACTCATAGCGCAGCACCTGCACCGGATCGGTGTTTGCCGCCTTGAGAGCGGGATACAGCGTTGCGAGGAAACTCAGGCCCAGCGCCAGCGCAACGATCGCCGCGATCTCCCACGGATCAGCACGCGCAGGCAAGGTGGAGAGAAAGCGCACTTCGGGATCCCACAATTCCTGACCTGTCGCCCAGGCGATTGCCCCGGTGATCTGCTCTCGGAATGCCAGCACCACCGCGCCCAGAACAAGCCCCGCCACCGTGCCGATTGCTCCGATTGTGGTGCCAGTGGTGACAAATATCTTGAGCAGGGACGCCCGTGTTGCCCCCATTGTGCGCATGATCGCGATGTCGCGGGTTTTCGCGCGCACCAGCATCACAAGGCTGGACAGGATGTTGAACGCAGCCACCAGCACCATGAAACTCAGCGCAAAACCCATCGCCACGCGTTCAACCTGCAATGCCTCGAACAAGGCTGCATTGATCTGGCGCCAGTCCGCCAGCACCGCGTTCGGCCCAAGCGACTCTTTCACCGGTGCCAGGATTTCGCCCACGTGATCGGGATCGGTCACGGTCACTTCAATCTGGCCCACCGTGTCTCCCATCAGGAACAGGGTCTGCGCATCGGCAATCGGCATGATCACGAATTTCTCGTCAAAATCGTAAATGCCAACCTCGAAAATGGCGACGATTTCATAGCCCACCCGCCTGATCTGAGTGCCAAAGGGGGTGGGCCGGCCATCAACATTGATGACGGTCAGCGTATCGCCAACCCGCGCCCCGATATTCATCGCCAGCCTGTTGCCGATGGCCACGCGGCGCTGGCCCGCAACCAGCCCGTTTGGCCCGTCAAGGCTGCCTGTCAGCACGTTGTCTTTCAAGGCGGCGATATCCTCATCCACCTGTCCGCGCAGAAATATCGCTTCAGCACGCCCGTTGAAGGTCGCAACCGTAGGCTGTTCGATCAGCGGGGTCGCACTCGTCACATCGGGAGTTGCGCGGATGCGGTCGAGCGTTTCTTCCCAATTTTCGATCCGCCCGCCATAGGCCTGCACGATGGCGTGGCCGTTCAGCCCCACGATCTTGTCAAGCAATTCGGCTCGAAAGCCGTTCATCACGCTCATCACAATCACCAGCATGGCAACGCTCAACATTACCACGCCGATGGAAATGCTGGCGACAAGCGCGATGAAAGCCTCTCCCTTGCCGGGCCAGAGGTAGCGCTTGGCAATCATGCGTTCGAAGGGGTTGAGCATAGGAGGTGGGCTGATCGTAAGGGTTGGAGGCGGCGGAAACACCGTGGCTTAAGGCGTAAGGGGATGAACGCAGCCTTTAGGAGTGCTGCCCTAGCGGCACAATACGCTTGTGCAATGCGGCTGTGCGTAAGCGGGCGCGGGAGCCCCGTTCGAGGCCCGCAAAGCTGCTAGCGAATGAACCCTCACAGGGCTTTCAATGAGCGATCAGGAAGAAAAAAAGACGGGCACCAGAGCTGCCCGCACCCTTGTAATTGACCCGTAACATCGCCATTGACCACGCCATTGCTGCCAATCGCCCAATTGCCCGAACCCTGCTCACCTCCTCTGGGAGAAACCCGGCCATGAACGCAACGCATCCTTTCCGCGCACAAGATGGTGACAAGCTGCGCGAGGAATGCGGCGTGTTCGGTGCTATCAATGCGAAAGATGCCTCTGCCGCATGCGCTTTGGGCCTGCACGCACTGCAACATCGCGGGCAGGAAGCGGTGGGCATTTCCAGCTTCAACCAGGAAACCGGCCAGTTCCTGAACCGCCGTGCGCTTGGCCATGTGGCCGATACCTTTTCAAACGAGGCAGAAATCGCGGCGCTGCCCGGGACGATGGCCGCGGGCCATGTGCGCTATTCGACCACAGGCGAATCGAACATGCGCAACGTGCAGCCGCTTTACGCAGAGCTTTCATCAGGCGGCTTTGCCATCGCGCATAATGGCAACATTTCAAACGCCATGCGCCTGCGCAAGGATCTGGTGGAGAAGGGATCGATCTTCCAATCCACTTCAGACACCGAAGTGATCATCCACCTTGTCGCCACATCGCGCTATCCCACGATTGCAGACCGGCTGATCGATGCGCTGCGCCTTGTTGAAGGGGCCTATGCGCTGATCGTGATGACGCCTGAAGGCATGATCGCCTGCCGCGATCCGCTGGGTATCCGCCCGCTGGTGATGGGCACGCTTGGCGGGGCGACAGTGTTCGCCAGCGAAAGCGTGGCCTTCGATGTGATCGGCGCGAAAATGGTGCGCGAGGTTGAGCCGGGCGAGATTTGCCAGGTGGATTTTGACGGGAATATCACCTCGTCCCACCCCTTTGGCAGTCACAATCCGCGCCCCTGCATCTTCGAACACGTCTATTTCAGCCGCCCGGACAGCATCTTTGCCGGACACAGCGTCTACGAAGCGCGCAAGGCCATCGGGCGCGAGCTCGCGCACGAAGCGCCGTGCGATGTCGATCTGGTTGTGCCTGTGCCCGATAGCGGCGTGCCCGCAGCGATCGGCTTTGCCCAGGCTTCGGGCCTGCCGTTCGAGTTGGGCATTATCCGCTCGCACTATGTCGGGCGCACTTTTATCCAGCCATCAGACTCAGCGCGCCATTCAGGCGTCAAGCGCAAGCACAACGCCAATCGCGGCCTTGTTGAGGGCAAGCGCATTGTGCTGATCGACGATTCGATCGTGCGCGGCACCACCAGCCTCAACATCGTGGAGATGATGCGCGAGGCAGGGGCAAGTGAGGTGCACTTCCGCGTCGCCAGCCCGCCCACAGCGCATAGCTGCTTTTACGGCGTCGATACGCCCGAACGCTCCAAATTGCTGGCGGCCCGCATGAAACTTGAATCGATGCGCACCTTCATCCACGCAGACAGCCTCGCCTTCATCTCGATTGACGGACTGTACCGCGCCGTGGGCGCCGAGGGCCGCGATGCCGGCACTCCGCAATTCTGTGATGCCTGTTTCACCGGCGATTATCCCACCACCCTGACAGACCTCACCAATCGCGAGCGTCAATCTCCGCAATTGCCCTTCGCCGATCCGAAGGCCGCCTGATCTTTTCCAAGAGCATATAAACCCATGACCGACACACCCTCCTCACCCGACAAACCACTTGGCGGCCAGACCGCCCTTGTCACCGGCGCCAGCAAAGGCATCGGCGCTGCCTCGGCGCTCGCTCTGGCGGCGGCGGGCGCGCATGTCATTCTGGTGGCGCGCAAGGTGAAGCCGCTGGAGGGTATCGAGGACGCCATCCACGATGTTGGCGGCACTGCCACCATCGCGCCGGTTGATCTGACCGAAGGCGACTCGGTCTCGCGCCTTGCCACTGCGATTTCAGGGCGCTGGGATACGCTGGACATTTTGTTGTTGAGCGCCGCCTATCTGCCCGAACTCACTCCGCTGAGCCAAGCTGATCCCAAGCAGTTCAATCAGGCGATGATGACCAATGTCGTGGCCACGCAGGCGCTGCTCGCCAATTTCGATCCGCTGCTGCGCCGCTCGAAAAAGGGGCGCGTGATCGGCCTTACCAGCAGCGTGGGGGCAAACCCGCGGCCTTTCTGGGGCGCTTATGGATCGAGCAAGGCCGCGTTTGACAATCTGCTGGCCACTTACGGCGCCGAAGTTGAACGGCTCAGCGCCGTGCGCGTTGCCATCGTGGATCCGGGTGCGACGCGCACGGATATGCGCGCGCGCGCCTATCCGGGCGAAGATCCCGCCAGCGTGAAACCGCCCGAGGTGGTGGCAGATCGCCTTGTTGCGCTTCTTGCCGAGGATTTCGAAAACGGCCAC
>JGI12109J20283_10117705_pt1 | contig 12360 bp, 8 predicted proteins | sample ElkSlonscriptome_12_FD_20283 | JGI IMG/M metagenome (IMG submission 20283) | reverse complement strand
CTGACGTCCTCGGGGTTGCCGACCTTGGCATCCAACAGGGTGCGGGGTTGATGACCTTGGTGGCGTCGCCGCCCTGGCGCTGCTTGATCAGCTCGATGGTCTTGGCGTTGATCTCGTCGCTGTCGAAGGCCAGCGCCTGCTCCAACTTGTCGAAGATGCCGACGAAATCCAAGATGAAATCGATCAGGATCAGGTCGCGCTCGCGCTTGGCGGCAACGCCAAAGAACTTGCCCCGGTTGCGCAGGTGCTCGATGAATTCCCGGTTGCCGTAGATGTCGGTGTGAAGATGGCGGAACTGTCCGAGCAACGCACCTTCGGCCTCGGCATAGCGCGGGTTGAACTCCCGCACCTTGGCGTCGAGCAGGTCGCCGAACTTGAGCTTTTCGCGAACCTCGTCGTCGAAGTGTTCGAGGAGCTTCTTGCGCGTCGTGGTCATGGCCTCATTGATCTCGAAGCTCAGTTCATGATGCGGCCTTCGTCGCGGAAATAATCGACGAGCGCGGAGCGCATGTCGGCGGTTCGCGAGCCTGTGACGCGGTCGCTACCTTGGCGGCGGACCTTCCATGCCTCGTAGATCTCCTTCGAGCGCGAGTCGTTGTTGCCGCCGTTGAAGAGGACGATGCCGTCGCGCCACTCGCTGCCGCCAAGAAGCCTCGGAAGGTAGTCCTGGGTGCGGCGCGACTCGGTAAAGATGATGGCCTTTTCGGCGGCCTGTATTCCGGATACCTTGTCGAAGGCGATCTTGAGGGCGCGCAGCAGGACCTGGCCCTTGGCGTTGTTGGTGATGGAGGCGGCCAGTTCGGCGAAGGCTTCGAGCTCTGCGATTTCAGCGGCGAGAACTTCGCGGTCGGCTCCGGCGATGGCGAAGGTCGAGGAGGCGAGGAGCTTGAGCAACGAGTTTTGCAGCGGGGTTGCGCTGAGGAGCACCTTGGGCCGTCCTTCGAGGGCGCTCTTTAGGGTGTTGGCGATGACGTTGCTGGGCTTGTAGACGTTGCGCAGGCGATGGGCTTCGTCGATGACGACGAGATTCCAGGGTGTCGCGACGATGTCCTCGGCCTTGTTTCGGGCGAAGTGATAGGAGCAGATGACGAGGCTTGGCTCGTCGGGCTGGAAAGGATTCGTGCTGCCCGCTTTGACTGCTTGATTGTAAGAACGGGCTTCGAGGATCGTGGCGGGTAAGAAGAGTTTTTCCGCAAATTCCTGATGCCACCGCTTGCGTAGGTTCGACGCGGTCGATGATGCCCTGCAGCAGCGGGTTCTCCCGGGCGATGGCGCGCATCTGGGTGGTGATGCCTTCGCCGATTCTGTCCGCGAGCTTGCGGATGGTGTTCGTCGAGCTTGATGCGTTTGATGCGCCCGTACTCCGCTGGATATTGCACCAAGCGCTCGTCGGGGAGATGATCAACCACAAGCTTGCACAAGCTTGAGCCGGTCGTGGTCGCAACAAGCCTCGATCGCGGTCTCCCCTCAAGTGATCAGCAGCGAGCAACTTGACTCATCCGCGAACATTTGGCGCCCTGAAGCAATCTCGTGTGACACCGATGATCGATGCCCGACCCAGAGTGCTCCTCGTCGACGACGAACAGCTGTCACTGGAGACCATGGCGCGCATCTTGGACGATGCGTTCGATATCCGCACCGCGCGCGGCGCGGTCGAGGCCGAACAGATCCTGTCCGATGAATGGGTGCAGGTGGTGGTGTCGGACCAGCGTATGCCAGGCACCACTGGCGTCGAGTTGCTGAGCGGGGTGCGCGATCGCTGGCCAGACGTGGTACGGATCATCATCTCCAGCGATACCCATGCCGAGGACATCATCGACGGCATCAATCGAGCCGGCATCTATCAGTACATCACCAAGCCCTGGCACCCGGACAGTCTGCTGCTGACGGTGGCCAATGCCTGCCGACTCCACCAACTGCTGCGTGAGAATGAACGCCTTTGGTTGGAAAACCGCATCAGCACGGCGAGCCTGGAAAAGCGCCTGGCCGAGCAGCGCCATCGGCTCAAGCGCAGCTTCCGGCTGGATGCCCTGGTGCGTGCGCCCGACAGTCCGCTGAATGCCATCTGTGAGCAGGTGGCGCAGATTGCGCCCTACGACATCGCCGTGCTGCTGACCGGAGAGTCCGGCACCGGCAAGGAACTCTGTGCCCGTGCGTTGCATGATCACAGCCCGCGGGCGGAACGACCGTTCATCGCCGAGAACTGCGGTGCGCTGCCGGACCAACTGCTGGAAAGCGAACTGTTCGGGCATCGCAAGGGCGCCTTCACCGGCGCGGTCGGCGATCATATCGGGCTGTTCGAGCAGGCCGATGGCGGCACCATCTTTCTCGACGAGATCGGTGATGTCTCGGCGGCATTTCAGGTCAAGCTCTTGCGCGTCCTGCAAGAGGGTGAGGTGCGCCCAATTGGCAGCAATCAGCGCCGACGGGTGGACGTGCGGGTAGTCGCTGCCACTAACCGTAACCTCGAACAGGCCATGGCCGACGGGCGGTTTCGTACGGATCTCTACTATCGGATTGCCGGTATCACTCTGTATCTGCCCGCGCTACGGCAGCGCGTCGGCGACATTGAGCCGATCGCTGAGCAACTGTTGCACGATGCCGTCAGGGCATATGGCCTGGAGGTCGAGGGGCTGAGCCCCGAGGCCCTGGAACTGCTGCGGCGCTATTCCTGGCCCGGCAACGTGCGCGAATTGCAAAACGAGATCCAACGCATGCTGGTCATGAGCAACGGAAAAGGTCGGCTCGGACCGCAATTGCTGAGTGGACGGATCCTTGCGCAGGCGCCGCAGGACCGGGGCGAGGTGCCGACCCGCGCGACATTGAAGCAGCGAGTCGAGGCGTTGGAGGCCGGTATTCTATCCGAGACATTGAGCAGGCATGGCTGGAACAAGAGCCGCGCCGCCGATGAATTGGGCCTGTCGCGGGTTGGGTTGCGGGCGAAGCTGGAACGCTATCGGATTCTCGACGGCGAGGATGACTAAAGCCCTTTTCGACCTCGCGTCGGGCGGCCTGGATCGATTTCAGCCCTGAGCACCGCCAACGCAAGCCCAAGCTGTTTGGGTTGGTGTTGCCTTTTGCGCCCCCAAGCAATCTAGTCGGCGCGCCGCGGGATTGGCGGTTATGGTGTGTCGCGGATGCGCGGTTCCATTCAGAGGGTATTGTGCCAACGCCAACCGCGGCCCGTGCCAAACCGCGGCGACCCGCGAAGCGCCCGCCGCGGTTTGGCGTCGGGCTGGCGGACTCGTTGGACAGGATCAAAGGCCAGCGGATGTAAGAGGCAAGACCTGTGATTGCGCCTGTGGAAATTGTGCAAATAGTAAAGTGTCACCGCAATATCCCGGGCAAGCGCGCTTGCCCAAGACAATAGTTGCTTTGGCAAAGACAACGGGACGAGATTGGCGCTGGCGGGCGGCGGTGTGCAGAATACGGGTCGGGGTGGTCACGACTTCAGAGGCGAATTTGGCATGACAGCAAAGACAGATGCCGCGGTCGACGACGCGGATTCGGTGTCGCCGCAGCCGACCGAGATGGCGCCGGAAGAACGCCATAGCGCGGCGGATCACATGGTGCGCAACTACGCCTTGGGCGCCATGGCGGTGACCCTGGTGCCGGTTCCGTTGGTGGATTTGGCGGGGCTGGTGGCGGTGCGGGACTACTTCGAGCAACAGATCGAAGCGGGCAGGCAGGTGGCCACCGAGCTGAGGCCCAAGCCGCGTCGCGGTGGACGCAAGGCCGGCACGGCCAGTGCCGAGAGCAAGGACAACAAGGACAACAAAGCGGCCGAGCATGAGCCGGAAGCGGACCCGTGGGGGGTCGCATGAGGTCGGCGGCACAGCGGCCAGAGCGCGCCGGGTCGACGCAGCGGCTGGCGTCCAGCGCGCCGCGGCAACCTCACCAACCGCGACGCGGAGGCTGAACCATGGCGCTGCTGCAGGTGGGTATCGCGCTCGGTGCCTATGCGGGGATGCGCGTCGTCGACCGTGTGCACCGTCCGCGGCGGCTTGGGCGGCTGCTGCGCGCCCGAGGCGCGGCCAAGGCGCAGCGGCGCCGCGCGACCGACGACACGCCAGCCGCACTCAAGCGCCGCCAGGCTGATTTTGCGGTCGGCAACTGGGCGCTGGCGCTGTGCCTCGGCAACTATGCCCTGCCGGTGCTGACGCCAGCGGCGCTGGCACTCACCGTCTACAGCATGCTGCCGCTGCTGCGCGCGAGCGAGCAGTCACTGCTGCGCGATGGTCACGTCGGCGACGACCTTGTGAATGCCAGCGTCTGTGTCGGCAGTATCGCATTGGGCCAACCGCTGGGCGCGGCGGTGCAATGCTGGGTCTTCCACGCCGCCGACCTGGCGGTGCTCAAGAGCCGCGAGCGTGCGCGCCGGCTGCTGGATGCCGGCCTGCCAGCGCTGGCGCCAGCACGGGTGCTGCGCGACGGCGGCGAGACACGCGTCGCCGTGGATGCGCTGCGCTCGGGTGATTTGGTTCTGCTCGCCACCGGCGAGCCGGTGCCGGTAGATGGGCGCATCGCGGCCGGCAGTCTCAGCGTCGATCAGCAGCAGCTCACCGGCGAAACCGTGCCGCGCGCACTGGGCCCAGGCGACCCGATCTACGCAGGCTCCCTGGTGCTGCGCGGCGAGGCCCGGCTGGAGGTGACGGTGGCCGGCCGCGACACGGTCTTGGCGCGCGTCGAGCGTCTGCTGCGCGAGAGTGCCGGCCACCGCACCCAACAGCAGCTCAAGGCCGAGGCGGTGGCCGACGCCGTGTCGCTGCCGCTGCTCGGCGTCAGCGCCGCACTCTGGCCGCTGATCGGCCCATCGACGGTGGTGGCCCTCCTCTTCAGCGCTCCCATCAATGCGTTGCGCGCCGTCGGCGCGCTGGCCATCTCGGATCAGTTAGCGGTGTTGCTGACGCACGGCATCCTGGTGAAGGACGGTCGCGCGCTGGAGGCGTTGGCGGACGTAGACACGGTCCTGTTCGACAAGACCGGCACCCTGACCGCGGACGAACTCAGGGTCACGGCGGTGACCGCCACCGGCGGCTGGACCTCGGCACGCGTGCTCGCCGCCGCGGCCGCCGCCGAGGGGCGGATCATGCATCCCCTGGCGCAGGCGCTGGTGGCCGCCGCCGCGAAGGAGCCAGACTGCCCGAGCCTGCGTGCGCACGACCTCGACTTCCGCGTCGGTTTCGGCGTAACCGCCAGCATCGACGGCCAGCGGGTGCTAGTGGGCGGGCGCCGCCACCTGGAAGCGGCTGGCATTGCCATCAATGCGTCCGCCCAACGCGCACTCGCCAGCGCCGAGCGCGATGGCGGGACTACCCTGCTGGTGGCGGATGCCGGCGGCGTGCAGGGGGTCATCAGCCTCCAGACCCTGGCACGGCCCGAGGCCGTCGGCATCCTGCACTTCTTGGCCGACTACGGCGTCACGCGGGTCGAACTCGTCTCCGGCGATGCCGAGCAGCCCACGCGCGCGCTGGCGCGGCGGCTGGGCATTGAGCACGCGCGGAGCAACGTACTGCCCGAAGACAAAGCGGCGCTGGTGCGCCGGCTGCAAGCGAAAGGTCGGCGCGTCTGCTTCATCGGCGACGGTGTCAACGATGCGCTGGCCATGCGCGAGGCCGATTGCGCCATCTCCTTGCACGGCGGGGCCGCGCTCGCCGCGGATGCCGCCGGCATCCTGCTGCTGGACGGCGATCTGCGCTGGCTGCCGCTGCTGCTCACGAGCGCCCACGAGCAACGGGTACAGCTGCGCCGGGTGCTCACCTACTGGGGCGGCTACGCCGTGCTCAATGCCAGCCTGAGTCTAGGCTTGCGGCTCGGCGTACTGCCGTCCTCGCTGTTGTTCGGCGCCGCATTCGGCGTTGGTCTCGTTGTCGCTCGCTCACCCCGCCTCGGCGTTGGGTCGACCAGGGGGTAGTTCTGCACTGACGGGGCAAAGCCTTGAATACGCCGATTTCAGTCGGCACCCGGGGCAGGCGGACTGAAGTCCGCCGCAGTTTCGGGGACAGAGCGGCCTAGCAAGGCCGCGTGTTCTAGCGGGTGGCATTCCCGCCTGCGTGGTCGTGCGCCCTGAGCCGAGTCTTGAGCCTTGCGGCGCGGCTGACCACAGACGCGTCAATGTAGCCCAGCTAAGGGGCGATTCCCCAAGCCGTCGGCAACAGCGCGACGGCAGTTTGGCAGTGCGAAGCGATAGTATGGCTAAGCAAACAGACGCCGTTGCCGGTGCGCCTCGCACCTGCCAGGATACAACGCCTAAGCCGCACGTTCGCCGGGAGACCCGCCGCGCGTAGTGGCGCCAATGCGATGCGCGAGCGACCGCCTCCGCCGCGTGGCGATCGGCCGCTGCGAGCGCTGCCGTATACGACCATGCGAGCTGTTGGCGCGCTCGATCCGACCACCGCACGCCGAGCGCCCGGCGTGCCTTCGCTTATCCGTGCAAGCCATTCATGCCCAAAAAATTTTGCAATTCCCTGGCTGTGCTGTTCGAGGCGCAGGTCGAGCAGGCTCCGGAGCAGACGGCCGTCTCTTGCGGCCTCTACGACATCAGCTATCGAGAACTCAACGCCAAGGCCAATCGGCTAGCCGCGCATCTGATCGATCTCGGCATTGGCCCGGAGCGGCTGGTCGGCGTCTATCTGGAGCGCTCGGTTGAGCTGATCATCAGCCTGCTCGCCATCATCAAAGCCGGCGGTGCCTATGTGCCGCTGGACCTCGGCATGCCGGCCGAGCGCATCGACGCCGTGCTCAACGACTGCCAACCGCCGGTGTTGATCACCCGCGGCGTGCCGCGGATCGACTTCGGCCAACGCGTCCCCGCCGTGGTCGATCTCGACGCCGACTGGCCCATCATTGAGGGCCGCTCGGCGCACAACCCCAGCCACAACCCCAACAAGGCAGAGGACGCACAGACGCTGCTCTACGTCATCTACACCACCGGCCTGACCGGTCATCCGAAGGCGGTGCAGGGGCTGCGCGAGGGCACCCTCAATCGGCTGCGCTGGGTCTGGGAGCAGTATCCGTATCAGGCCGGGGAGATCGCTTGCCAGCGGGTATCGGTCAGTTTTGTCGACCATGTCGCCGAGCTGTTCGCGCCCTTGTTGGCCGGCACCCGGCTGGTGATCCTGCCCGGCAGTCAGGCCAACGACCCGGAGAAGCTGGTGCTTGCCCTGTCGCGCAAGCGCATCAGCCGGCTGGTGGTGGCGCCGTCGCTGCTCAAGGCGCTGCTGTGCGTGCGCCGGGACCTGCTATTTCACCTGCCCCATCTCAGGTACGTCTTCTGCAGCGGCGAGGCCCTGCCCACGGCGCTGGCCGGCCTGTTCTATCAACGCTTCAAGCAGACCCGTCTGATCAACGTCTACGGCGCCACTGAGACCAGCGCGGACGCCACATTCTACGAGGTGCAGCGCTCAGACGTCGACCAGGTGCTGGCCTACTTCTCGCGCTCCGCGGGCGGCGCGCGCGCGACCGTCGCCGGTGTCGATGCCATTGAGGATACGGGCGCGGGCAGGATCACCGTCTCCGATGTCCCTGTCGACGCGCTTGCGGCGCGCTTCCGCAACACCCGCATGGCTGAGTCCCCGGAGCCGCTGCCGCGCTACCTCGACTGGTTACACCGGGCGGTCCTGCCATACTCCATTGACACCGCCTCGCCGCGTTACATCGGCCACATGACCTCGGCCCTGCCGGACTTCGTGCATGACCTCAGCCGGCTGATCTCGGAGCTGAACCAGAACCTGGTCAAGGTCGAGACGGCAAAGTCCGCGATCTTTCTCGAGCGCGAGGCCCTGGCGATGCTGCATCGCTGCTTCTACGGCCGCGATGACGCCTTCTACACAGCGCAAGTTCAGAAAAAAAACGCCAACCTCGGCCTGGTGACCACCGGCGGGACCATCTCCAACATCACCGCGCTGATGATCGCGCGCAATCGCACCCTGGCGCGGCTCGCTGGCGATGACGACTGGTCGCGGCAGAGCATCTATCAAATCCTGCAGGCCAGCGGCTACCGCGACCTGGTCCTGCTCGGCTCGGGGCTGATGCACTATTCGATGAAGAAGGCCGCCTCGGTGCTTGGGCTCGGCACGCGCAATCTGCTGCATGTGCGCGCCAACGCCGACGGCGCCCTGGATTCCGCCGACCTGAACGACAAGCTGGCGCAGTGCCAGCGCGACGGACTGCTGGTGTTCGCCATCGTCGGCATCGCCGGCGCCACCGAGACCGGACACATCGATCCGCTGTCGCAGATGGCCGACATCGCCGAGGACCATGGCATCGACTTCCACGTCGATGCCGCCTGGGGCGGCAGCGGCCTGTTCTCGGCCCGCCATCGCGGGCGCTTTGACGGCTTGCAGCGCGCCCAATCGGTCACCTTCTGCGCGCACAAACAGCTCTACCTGCCCCAAGGCATCAGCGTTTGTCTGTTCCGTGACCCGGATGCCCTCCAATACGGCGCCACCACCGCCGCCTATCAGGCGACACCGGACTCCTACGACGTCGGGCGCTTCAGCATCGAGGGTTCGCGTTCCGCCATGGCCCTGTTGGTGCATGCCGCGCTGCAAGTGATCGGCCACAAGGGCTATGAGGCCCTGTTCAACGCCAGCATGGACAAGGCCCGCTTCTTCGCCGACATCGTCGCCGCCATGGACGGCTTCGAGTTGCTCTTCGAGCCGCCGCTGAATATCGTCAACTACCGCTACATCCCCGCGCCGTTGCGTGCGCGGCTGCGCGAGGGTTGTCTCGACGCCGCGGACAACCGCGCCATCAACGACATCAATCAGCGCATTCAGGAGACACAGTTCGAGCGCGGATCGAGCTTCGTCTCCAAGACGACGCTGCGCAACACCCGCTATGGCGCGGACTGCCCGATCATCGTCTTCCGCGTCGTGCTGGCCAATCCCTTGACCACCCAGTCGGACATCCATCAGGTGCTGGAAGACCAACTGACCATTGCCCGCGAACTCTGCGACGATCCGTCGCCGCCTGCCCAAAACGGTGATGCGGGCCTCGAGGGTCTGTCTCTGGCCGATGCCTTCTCCGAGACCGCCGTCCTCAAGGAGCGCCTCGGGGAGCCAACCGTCCCCATCGGTCGGCCGCTGCCGGGCTGCCGGGTGCGCATCCTGGACCATCAGCGCCAACCGGTCGGCGCTGGCGAGGTGGGGGAGATCTATATCGGCGGGCGCGTGCTCGCACGCGGCTATCTGCATCCGTCTTGGGATCGGCACGAACGCTTCCTGCCGGACCCGTTATCGCAACACCCCGGCGCCCGGGTGTTTCGCACCGGCGACCGCGGTCGCTGGCTCGCGGACGGCAACATCGAGTACCGCGGTCGCAACGATGACCTGGTCAAGATCGACGGCCGCCCGGTCGAACTCTCGGAGCTGGAGTCGACGCTGCAAGAGATCCCGAGCATCAAGCACTGTGCGGTGACGGTGCGCAGCGACGCCCGCGGGCCGCGCTATCTGCTCGCCCATGTCGAGCTCGACGGCACCCACGACGATCTCGACGCGGCGCTGCGGGCCATCGCCGCCGCCGCCCGCGCCAAGCTGCCGGCACACATGGTGCCGCGCGCGTTCCGGCCGATCAGCCCGATGCCCTTGACGCTGAGCGGCAAGATCGATCGCAGGCGCTTGGATTGACGTGCTCCGAATCATTTTACGGCTCGCATTGCGACTATTTGCACAGTTTCCGTCCGCGAAATCGTGGGCAGCCCGCGCTGTCGGCGCGAGCAACTACCCTGCTGAGTGCGGGGCTCCGCAATCAAGCAGTCTTCTCGAGCGCCTTGCCACGGGGGCGGGCGCGCCAAGCTGAGGTAACCGTCATGTCGAGCCCACCCGCAGCCGCTTCACCGGTGAGCGTGCACAACGAATGGGACGTGCTGGAAGAGGTCGTCGTAGGAACCCCCAAGAACGCCTTCTTCTCGTTCTGGGACCCATTTTATCAATACGTCTATTCTCGCGAAGAGCTTGCCGCCATCGAGCGCCATTTGCGGCTGAACCAACCCTATCCCGACAGCTATATCGAGGCCGCGAGTCGGGCCATTGCACGTTTTACCGGCATCCTCGAGGCCGAGGGCGTGACCGTGCGCCATCTGGAGGAACTGGACCATAGCCGACCCTATGCGACGCCGAGCTGGGAGACCCCGGGCGGCTTCTGTGCCGCCAATCCCCGCGACGCCTTTCTGGTCATCGGCAACGAGATCATCGAGGCGCCGATGTGCTCGCGATCGCGCCATTTCGAGGTATTGTCCTACCGCAAGCTGTTCGACGAGTACTCGCGTCGGGGAGCACGCTTCGTCTCGGCACCGAGGCCGCACTTGGGCGACGAACTCTACAACCCGGACTTTGCCGCGGACGATTCGCCGACGCCCTATGTGCTGACTAATGCCGAGCCGGTGTTCGATGCAGCCGACTTCGTGCGCTGCGGCCGAGACATCATCGGCCAGCTCAGTCATGTCACCAACCAGGCCGGCGTAGACTGGTTGCAGCGCCACCTCGGCCCCGACTACCGGGTGCACCTGATCGAGAGCCTGGACCCAAAGCCCGCGCATATCGACACGACACTCGCCTTGCTGGCCCCTGGCAAACTGCTGGTGAACGCCGCCTTCGTCGACGTCAAGCGGCTGCCCGAGGTGTTCCGCGATTGGGACCTGATGATCGCCCCCGAGCCGGTACCCTATCGGACCAAGCCGCGCATGATGAGCGACTGGATCAGTATCAATACGCTGGTGCTCGGTGATGGGCGTATCGTCGTCGAAGAGCGCCAGGAGCCCTTGATCCGCGCCCTCAAGGAATGGGGCTTCAAACCCATCCCCTGCGCGTTCGAGGACTACTACCCCTTCATTGGCGGATTCCACTGCGCGACGCTGGACATCCGTCGCAGCGCTGCTGAAGGGCCTTGATCATCGCACTGGCCAGCCGGTACAGGCTGGCTCCGACGCTCTCGAAACTGCTCCCGAAACTGCGCAGGTCTTCGCTCTACTGGGCGTCGAAGGCGCCGCTGCGAGCGCCGCTATTTTGCCGCACCAAAGCCGCCAGGCGGCGATCTGGACGGGTTAGAGGGTAACTTCTCAAGAGGCCGGAGCAGCGCTGCCGTTGCGCGGCTTCGGATTCATGCTAAAGCGGAGTCTTGCAGGCGCACCGCTTGACGAAGAGCGTCGTAGTCAGACAAACCTGTTCTTAGTTCGACTTGGCTGCGCCAAACTGCATCGAATGCCGCAATGACCTCAGGAGATGGCCGATAGCGATCCTTGTCGGCGCCTTGCGTGACTTTCATCGCGTCGCTGGAGAATGGCAGGCCGATGTCTTTCTCCGCCAGACGGCGGACGCCGCGCTCATCGAAATGACTTGCATGCGCCAGCATATAGTCACGGGAGGATTGACGAACCACTGTATCGAGTAAATCATCGGTAAGGGCAATGCCCATCAATCCAGCGATCTTACGCAAGGTTCCAACCAGATCTTCGATAATATCCTTATGAGGTGAGCAGAAGCACCGCCGCATTGTCGCGCTGCTCCCACCATGAGACCGTGTGCAGCCACCAGTCGTCCAATTCCCCTGCAGCCGGCACAACAGGCTGGGTCTTGCAATCAAGCATCGTTGGGGCGGGCGAGTAAGCGGGCTTCCCGTTCCTTCCCGGTTTCCAGGCAACGCATCCCTCGACTCACCCTGGAGTCATGTACGCTGAAGTAGTTGGCGATTTCCTGCATGGAGTAGACGCCGGTCTGGTGTGCCCGCGCCATGGCCTCGCGCCGGCCGGGGTAGCGGCGGGCGAAGTCAGCGAGAGATTTGGCAAGGGGCCAGCGCTGGGCGCGTGGAACTTCGCGCAGCAGTTGCTGAGGCTTGGAAAGACCGCAGTTGCGTTCCACGAATGCCTCGCTGCCGAGAAAGACCTGATGGCGCAGTGCGTCCCAGGCGCTCGGTTGTCCGATTCCTTGACCGATGAACGAGGCGTAATCGGCCTGCGCGCGGGAACGCTCCCGTTCGAACTGTCCCGGCAGCCAGTCCGTCTCCAGCCAAGCGGGCGCGGACTCCTGTCCGAGCAGCGCCCTGTGGCTGCTCCACGGCCAGTCTTCGGCGTCACGGACCATCCCCGCGCGCACAGGATTAAGGATGACGTACCGCGCTAGTTCCAACAGGTATGCGTCGCGTTCGACCAGGACGGCCTTAACCCATCTTTGACATGTTGCTGAGGAATTCCCCTTGAGGACAGTAGCCTAACTGTACACAGATAGACCTTATGGCGCTATAAAAGCATTTATGGCGCTACAGGGTTGCATTTTTGATCGTCACGGCGCTCTTGCGCCGTGACGCATCCGCCGCCGCTCCAGCGGCGCGTGTTCTCGGCATGCCCCGCTCGACGTAGGCCGC
>JGI12109J20283_10080555_pt1 | contig 12360 bp, 11 predicted proteins | sample ElkSlonscriptome_12_FD_20283 | JGI IMG/M metagenome (IMG submission 20283) | reverse complement strand
CAGGAAGCGGTCGTAGAAGTCCACCCGCAGGGTGATGATCACCCGGATCCGCGGCTGGTCGCTGAGGATCGCCAGCAACTCGATGAAGGCGCCGCGCTGGGATTCCTCGGCCAGGCTGAACAACTCCTCGAAGCTGTCCACCACCACCAGCAACTCGGCGCGGGGGTCGTGCTGGTTCAACGCCTCGCCCAGTAACTCGGCCAGCTTGGCCGGGCGGCGGCGGAAGGCGCTGGCCAGGTTCAGCGCCTTCAGGCCGGGTTTGTTCAGCACCGGTAACAGGGCGTGGGCCAGCGCCATGAAGGGATCGTCGCCCAGTTGTGCCGGGGTGAAGCTCACCGACAGCCAGTAACCGCTGCCGGGCAGGGCGTGGTGGCGCAGCCGCGCCAGCACCCCGGCCTGCACCAGGGAGGTCTTGCCGGCGCCGGAGACCCCGATCACCGCCACGAAGCGCTGGCGGCGCAGCCGCTGCAGGAGTTCGTCCACCTCCCGTTCCCGGCCGAAGAACTGGAGCGCCTCGTCCTCGCGAAACGCCCGCAGCCCCGGATAGGGGACGGTCAGCGGCGGCGGCGGCGAGGGTGCCGGGCCGGCACTTGCCCACTGGTCCCAATGATCCAGCAGCAGGCGCCGCAGCCGCCCCTCCAGGTGCTGTTCCAGATCCCCGGGAAAGCGATACCCCAGAGGCCGGTCGTGGCCGCTGTCGGGGTGGTTGATGCTGCGCAGGAATGCCCCCAGCCTGGCCCAGGCGGCGCGCTGGCGCGGCAGCGCGGGATCGTCCAGGGCGATATCGTTGGGCGCCTCGCGGCGATAGATCCACAGTTTCGGGCGGCCCCGCAGGCTACTGCCGGCCAGCGCGTTCAGGTACAGCCACTCGCCCATGGCGAAATAGGGCTGCTGGCCGCTTTTGCGGATATGTTCGGGCAGGGGGGTGCCGAGGTTGGCGCCGAACACCATTACCACCAGATCGCACTGGGAGGGCAGGGGCAGGCGCTTCAGCGCCGCCCGGTCCGGGTCCAGGGTGGTGCCGTGGTCGGTTCCCTCCAGCCGGTCCCAGGTCACCGGCGTGAGGCGCAGCCGCCCGCACAGACCGGTCTCGCCGTTCAGGCGCGCCAGCAGCCTGAGGATCAGGTGATGCTCGTCCAGCACATCCCCCGGGGTGGCGATGAACACCCGTAACTCCAGGGGCGGCTGGCGGGCCGCCAATTGCTGGAGCGCGGTCTGCTCGGCCTCCAGTTGGCGAAGTGAATCCATGACGATGCTGCTGCTGCTGGTGGGAGATGGTGGCATTATGCCCCAAGGGGCCGGTCGGTGGTGGCGTGGACCGGCTCAGCGCCACTCGTTGAAGAAGTGATGCACCGGCCCGTGGCCGCCCCCCAGCCGGTACCCGGCGCCGGCCCGCAGGGCGTCGCTCAGGTACTGCTTGGCCTGCATCACCGCCTCGGCCAGATCGCTGCCCCGGGCCAGGCAGGCGGCGATGGCCGCCGACAGGGTGCAGCCGGTGCCGTGGGTGTTGGGGGTATCGATGCGCGCGGCGCTGAACTCCCGCAGCCAGTCGCCTTCCCGGTGGTAGAGAAGATCGCTGCTGGTGTGGGGATCGTCGCCGTGACCGCCCTTGATGAGCACCGCCGCGGGGCCGAGGTCGGCCAGCCGGCGCGCCGCGCTGGCCAGTTCCGCCGTCTCCAGCCGGGATTGCCCCAGCAGGGTGGCGGCCTCCGGCAGGTTGGGGGTGATCAGGCTTGCCAGCGGCAGCAGCCGCTCGCGCAGAGCCTGGATCGCCTCCTCGCGCAGCAGCCGGTCGCCGCTCTTGGCCACCATCACCGGGTCCAGCACGATCCAGCGCACCCCGTGGGCCTTGAGGCGCCCGGCCACGGTGTCGATCACCGCCGGGTCGTGGAGCATGCCGATCTTCACCGCATCGGCGCCGATATCGCCCAGCACTGCGTCCAGTTGCGCGGCGATGAACTCCGGCGGGCAGGGGTGGATGGCGCTCACCGCGCGGGTGTTCTGGGCGGTCAGCGCGGTGATCACCGACATGCCGTAGCAGCCCAGCGCCGCGAAGGTCTTCAGATCGGCCTGGATGCCGGCGCCGCCGCCGCTGTCCGAGCCGGCCACGCTGAGGGTGCGGAAATACTGTTTCATCTGGTGCTCCTTGCAAGACATTGCTTGGTTGATGGGGCTTCAGCCCAGCGGCGCCGCCCGCAGTCCCGCCAGCCGCGGCCCTTCCAGAGCGTACAGGGCATCCACGAAACCCACTGCCAGGCTGCCCGGTCCGACGGCCTCCTGCATGGCCAGTTCTCCGGCCAGTCCCATGCAGGCCATGGCGTGGGCCGCGGCCCTGAGCGGTTGCGGGTCGACGGCGGCAAACGCCGCGCACAGGGCCGAGGCGATGCAGCCCATGGCGGTGACCCGGGCCATCAGCGGGTGGCCGTTGGCCACCGCCAGTTCCGCTTCCCGGTGGATCAGCAGATCCCGTGTCCCGCTCACCACCACCACCCGGGCATGGCGCGCCGCCAGCTCCCGGGCGGCGGCCAGCGCCGCAGTGCTGGCCTCCAGGCTGTCCACCCCCCGGGCAGTGGCCGTCTCGCCGGCCAGCGCGCGGATCTCCGAGGCGTTGCCGCGGATCAGTGTCACCGGCGCCTGCTGGAGGAGCGCCAGGGCCACCGCCCGGCGGTATTCCGAGGCGCCCACTCCCACCGGGTCCAGCACCACCGGGATGGCCCGCGCCGCGGCCCGTGCCAGGGCCCGCTGCATGGCCGCCTCGCGGGCCGGCTCCAACGTGCCCAGATTCAGCAGCAGGGCGTCGGCGGCGCCGGTGATCTCTGCCACCTCCACCTCGGCGTGGGCCATTACAGGGGTGGCGCCCAGTGCCAGCAGGGCATTGGCCACCGGAGTGAGGGACACCAGATTGCTGATGGCGTGGACCAGTGGACGGCGTTGGCGGAGTTGGCGCAGTGCAAGATCCAGGGATGCGACGGAAATAGACATGGGTAGAATAGGCCGATGGCGCTGCCCGGGGCGGGGGGAACCCAGCCCGTGCAGCGCGATTCTAACATTTGTTTACAATCGACGGGAAAACAACCGATGTTGGTGGTGATACTGGCTCTGTTACTGGCCGCTGCGGTGGTGGGACCGGGCCTCTGGGTACGGCGGGTGATGGCCCATTACCGGGAGCCGGCGGATCGCTACCGCCAGCGTGGCACCGGCGGCGAACTGGCCCGCCATCTGCTGGATCGCTTCGAGTTGCGCGAGGTGCCGGTGGAGGCGGTGGAGATGGGTGATCACTACGACCCCGCCGCCCGGGTGGTGCGCCTGCACCGTGACCATTACCACGGCTATTCCCTCACCGCTGTCACCGTGGCGGCCCACGAGGTGGGCCATGCCCTGCAACACCGCGATGGCTCCATCCTGTTCCAGTGGCGCCAGCAACTGGCGGGGCTGGCCCAGAGCACCGAGAAGGTGGGGGTGGGAGTGATGGCGGTGATGCCGCTGGTGCTGGCCCTGACCCGGGCGCCCCAGGCGGGGCTGGCCATGTTCATCGGCGGCCTGCTGACCCTCGGGGTGGGCACCCTGGTGCATCTGCTCACCCTGCCGGTGGAGTGGGACGCGAGTTTCCACCGGGCCTACCCGATCCTGCTGCGGGGCGAGTACCTGCTACCCGGGGACGAGGCCGGTGCCCGGCGGATCCTCAGGGCCGCGGCACTCACCTATGTGGCCAGTTCGCTGATGAGTCTGCTGAATGTGATGCGCTGGTTGCGGGTGCTGCGCCGCTAGCACTCCTGCCATTCCACCCGGAACGACAGTTGCCGCAGGGCCTCGTAGAGGTTCCGGGCCTGCTCCTCGTGGAGGTCGTGGAGCACCACCACCGTGTCGCCGCCCACGCAGTCGTCGTAGGCGCGCTTGGCCGCGCCCAGGGTTCTGCCGGTGCAATCCCTGATGGTCTTGATGGCGGTGATGGGACGATGACCGGCATCGGCGGTCCAGCCATGTAGAACGAGTCGGGCCACGGGTGGTCTCCCGGAGGTATGGAACGGCGCCAGCGGGGCGAATGCCTATTGCGTATTATAGCAGCGCCCCATAGTCGGTATTTGTCAGTGACTGCCCGGGTCGGCGAAAATACCCGGAAGTTTCCTTGCCTGGGGAGGGTACATAGCATGGTGAGTTCAGTGCTGCTACTGAAAGTGGCGCGTAATCGGATCAACGAGGTGGCCCAGGCGCTGGCCGATCTGAGCGGGATCTCCGAGGTATTCTCGGTGGCCGGTGGTTACGATCTGGTGGCTATCATCCGGGTCAGGTCCAACGAGGAACTGGCCAAACTGGTCACCGAGGAGGTGTTGCGGGTGGAGGGTATCACCGCCTCCGAGACTCTCATCGCTTTTCGGGTGTTTTCCCGCCACGATCTGGAGCATATGTTTGGCATCGGCATGGAGTAGGCAAGTCGCACGGCGCGACCGGGCGCGGTCGGCGCGGGGAGAGAGATCATGGACGCTGTAACAGGAGGATGGGGCGGGCGCGTCGCCACCGCGCTACTGCTGGGCCTGTTGGGCCTGCCCGGCGCATCGGCGGCCAGCGAGGACGGCTGGCTGGATCAGGCCCGCGCGCTGATGAGCGGGGCCTGGCACGATCTGCTGGGCAGCGAGCAGCGCTCCAGTTTCGCCCGGGTCTGGGACGAGGCGCTGCCGCGCCTGGAACAGACCCTGGAACTCAGCGACCGGCACCAGGAGCTGCCGGCCTCGGCCTGGTTCGGCAGCGATCAGGCCTCCAATCAGGTGGCCATCAACGAACTGCTGGACGAGACCATCGGTATTCTCACCATCGCCCCGGCCCAGCAGTACCGGGAGAGGGTGCGGGGTCTGGAGGAGACCATCCGCGAGCAGCGCGAGCGCATCGCCGGCTATCGGCACCAGCGCATCGGCGCCCCCGCCCAGAGTCTGGTGAACGACACCACGGCGGATCTGGACGCCAACATCCGCGACGCCGAGCGGCGCATCGCTGGCCTGGAACAGGAACTGACCCGGGTGAAGGGGGAATTCGCCGGGGAACTCCAGGATTTGGGCCTGGCGTTGGAATCCGAGCAACTGGATTTCCTGCTGTCCACGGTGATCGGCGACGATCTGGTGAATCTCGGCATCGTGTTCGACAACGTCAAGCACATCACCGGGCAACTGGAAGCGCTGATGGCCGAGTCCCAGCACGATCTGGACAGCGCCCGGCGCTACTACGGCATGTACACGGTGATGCTCACTGCCCTGGATCGGATGCACCAGCAACTGCTCCAGGCCATCAACGAGCGCTATCTGGTGGAGATCGACGGGATCATCGAGCGCACCCAGAAACTGACTCGCGACACCCGGGAATTGCAGCGACAATCCCCCCTGGACGAGAACCTGGCGGCCAATCTCAAGGCCCAGGCGCTGACCCTGGAGACCGCCGCGTTGTACCGGGATTATCTGCTGGAGCAGGCCCGTGAGGTGGCGGTGGCCCGGGAGCGTTTGGGCATGGATATCGCCATCGCCCGCAACACCTACGATACCGTGCGGGTTTCCGGCGAACTGGTGAGCCTGATGCGCTCCAGTCGCCGGCTACTGGATAACCTCATCGAGCGTCAGGTGCCGGCCCTGCGCACCTTCCAGAGCCGGGAGATGCAGCGCGAGTTCCAGAATCTCACGCTTCAGTTGCGCGGCAACGATCCGTCCTGAGGGGCCTCCGGGTCGGGGTGCAACAACAGGCGGTAGTACCAGAGTCCCAGCCATTCGTGGCAGGCGTAGTAGATCCCGGCCACGGCGCTGGCCGAGGGCAGCCAGGCATCCGGCGTGGCGAGTTCCAGGCGCCGGAACGAGTACAGGGTGGGGGCCGGCCATACCGCCAGGCCCTGAGCCTGAAAAGCCTCCACGGCACGGCGCATATGTGCCGCCTGGGTGACCAGCACCACCTGCCGGATGCCCCGCTGGCGCAGCAGTTCGGCGCTGTACACGGCGTTATCCCAGGTGTTGCGGCTGTCGGCCTCCAGCCAGACCCGCTGGATGCCGAACTCCAGACGCAGGGCGCGGCCCATGAGGTGGGCTTCCCGGGGCGCACCGGGGTGAGGGTTGTTGGGATTGGCGACACCGCCGCTCACCAGCACCGGTAGATCACCCCGGCGGGCCAGCCGGGCTCCGTAGCGCAGCCGTCCGAGGGTGCGCAGGTGCAGGGTCTGCCCGCCATACTCCGGGGCGTCGGTGTGCAGACCGCCTGCCAGTACCACGATGGCGCTATGCTTGCCCGACAGGCTGGCCAGTTGCCGCTCCGGCAGCGGTGGGTAGATTTCCAGTGTTCGGCCGAGCAGGGTGGCGGTGACGGGAATACTGAAGCCGTAACTCAGGCAGACCCCGGCCACCAGCAGTATCAATCCCGGGCGGCGTCGCCAGATCAACAACAGGGCACCGCCCAGAGCAAGTAGAATAGGACCGCTGGGTGGAAGTAGGTAAACTGCCAGGGTACGTAATATGGTGGCTCTCCCGGATGGAATCCGACGGGTAGGGGGATATCCCTTGTTTCGGGCCATGCGCCCCATGCCAGGGGAGGTGCAGGAAATCCATTGGATTCAGGTATCATGTATATGCATGGATGGCTTCCAGGGGCATGGCCAGGGCGAATGAAATGAACGAAGTTGGCGGCGATTCTGGTATTCTCGACAGGATAATTAAAACACCTGGAGAGATGGCTTGGTTTGCCGCCTGCATATCACCCCGCTAGCCTGTGGATCGGGCACCTGGTTGCGATCGAATAAGGGACTATCTATGGTTGTGCCATGGACGTGGACCACGTTTATTGTCAAGGTTCGTTAGTTGGCATCCGCCATGCCCGCCGGTTCCCTTTATGAACTGCCTGTCGCTGAGGAAATGTCTGATGGCGCGGTGGGTCACTAGCAGATGGCTGGCCATCGTCTGGCTGTTGCTAATCGGAGGAGGAAGCGGATTGCTGGCCGGCTGCGGCGCCGAGGAGGACGTATTGGCCCGGGTGGAATCCGGTGATTTGGCGGTGGACCAGGGCGATTTCCAGCAGGCCGTGGCCCACTACACGGTGGTCATCGATAAGGCCCGGGAAGGCACGGTATTCGAGAACGATGCCGAACTGGCGCTGGTGGTGCAGAAGCGCGGCGAGGCCCACGCCGCCCGGGAACAGTACCGGGACGCCCTCCAGGATTTCACCTTCGCCGCCCGACTCGACCCCGGTAATCTGGACATTCGTTTCGATCGGGGCGTCACCCACCGTCTGGCGGGAGAACTAGAGACAGCCGTGGAGGATTTCAACGAGGTGCTGGCGGTGCGCCCGGAGGACGCCCAGGCCCGTTATCAGCGCGGCGTTACCCTGCTGGCCCTGGAGCAGGTGGACGAGGCCATTACCGATCTAGAGGTGGCCATCCAGGTGGCGCCTGGCGATGCCGAGATGCTCTATCAGCGGGGCAGGGCCTACCTGGCGGCCCAGCGCTACCGGGAGGCCATCCAGGATTTCAGTGCCGCCATCCGCTTCGATCCCAATCTGGCCAATGCTTTCATGCAGCGGGGCGTCGCCTACTCCGAGATTCGCAGCTACGACGAGGCCATCCAGGATTTCAGCACGGTGATCCGGTTTCGCCCGGACAGCGCCGAGGCGTTCAACCTGCGAGGTCTGGCCAATGCCGGCAAGGGCCTGTTGACGCCCGCCGTGGAGGACTATACCGCGGCCATCCAGTTGCGCCCGGACTACATAGAGGCCCTCTTCAACCGTGGTCTGGCCTACACCGAGAAGACCTTCTACGACCGGGCCAAGAACGATTTCACCGAGGTGATCGAGCGCCGTCCGGACCATGCCCGGGCTTTCAATCAGCGGGGTCTGGTGAATGCTTACAAGGGGCTGGTCGATCAGGCGGTGGCCGACTACACGGAGGCGATCCGGCTGGATCCGGAGTTTGCCCTGGCCTATCACAATCGTGGCAATATTTTCTCCAATCAAACCGACTACAGTCGGGCCATCGCCGATTACAGCCGGGCGGTGGAACTGGATCCCGATAACGCCGTGGCCTTCTACGATCGGGGCAATGCCTATTTTTTCCAGGGTGAGCGGGAAAAAGCGGTCCAGGACTACAAATGGGCCTTTGCCCTGGACCCCACCATTCCCGGTATCCAGGAAACCATGCGCCAACTGGGGATCAACTGAGTCCCTAGAGGGTACCTTTCGGCTCCCACTGGGGCGCGATGATCTGGTCCGAGCGTTTCTTGCAGACCCGTTCCAGATCCCGCAGGCGCATTTCCATGGTGGTCATGGTCTGGTGGATGTCGCGGATCATCTTGAGGGATTCCAGCACATCCATGTCGATCTCCAGGCTGCGCGCCCATTGGGCCTCTTCGGCCCGGGTCACCACCTCCAGCAGGTCGTCCTCGGCCTCGTCGGCCTTGGTGCCGAACTGGTTGATGAACTTGAACAGTAACTGGCGCTGCTTGATGATCCAGTCGCCGTACATATAGAGGAGTTCCAGGCCGTCGTCGATGGAATAGGCCTGGTAGCGGAATTTCAATTTCAGGTCGCCGAGGGTCTGGCGCCGGTACACCTCGCCGCGTTTCCACTTGTTGATGGTGTCCTGCACCTGGATGGGCAAAAAATCCACCCCGGTCTGGAGCTTGTTGATCACGTAGTCCAGATCCTCGGACTCCCGTTCCACCTGTTCCAGCATCTGGGTGATCTTTTTTTTGGTCTCAAGGACCTTTAGACTGGAGGAGGGCACCTGGCGTTTCTGGGTGCGCCGACGCACCGATTGACTGGGTTTGATGCCCATCTCCTCCAGTTCCCACTCCGCCAGGGAACGGTCCACTTCCTGGATGCGGTTGGTCTCCTCGGCCTGCTGTTGCTCCAGCTCCTGGGCTTCCTCGTCGGTCTCCTCCAGGCGCATCTTCTGGTTCCACTCGCTGAGCAGATGGTCCATCTCCGCCTGTTCCCGGGTGGCCGCCTCGGCGGCGAGTCGCTCCTCCTCCTCGCGCTTGGCCCGTTCCTGTTCCTCCTTGCGGCGGATGGCGGCCACGCGCCGCTCCTCGGCCTCCTTGAGTTGTTGCTCCCGTTCCCGCTTGCGGCGGGCCTCGTTCTGGATCATCGCCAGGCGATCGTTGTCGCGCACGGCCTGCGACTCGGCGCGCCGCTCCTGGCCGCGCCGGTACATATTGAGGGCGACATAGAAAAATACCGCCAGTATCGCGAGGGCTATGAGCTCGCCGCTGTAGGGCAGAAGATAGGTGTCGACGAGTTGTCCGATGTCCACTGTGAAAATCCCCGCACCTGAATGTAGCGGCTAGTGTAATCCAATGCGTTGATCGACGCTAAGCACTGATGGTGGTTTGGTGGTGGACGATGCTTGGTCCATAATGCTCGGGGATGACGCCCGTTTCCGGTGACCGATGGTGGAGAGCAGCCCGGTGGATCTGAAATCCCGAATCCGTACCATACCCGACTGGCCCGTGGCGGGAATCCAGTTCCGTGATATCACCACCCTGCTACAGGATCCGGAAGCTTTCCGCCATGTCTGTCGGTGCTTCGCCGAGCGTTACCGGGATGTTGGACTGGACAAAATCGCAGCCATTGATGCCCGGGGTTTCATCTTTGGTGGTGTGCTGGCCCACGAGTTGAATCTCGGGCTGGTGCCGGTGCGTAAGTCGGGTAAGCTGCCGGCCGATACCGTCAGCGCCGATTATGCATTGGAGTATGGCAACAACAGCGTGGAGATCCACTGCGACGCGGTGGCCAGAGGTGAGCGGGTACTCATTGTCGACGATCTGATAGCCACCGGCGGTACCGCGCAGGCCGCTGCCAGGCTCGTCCAGCAACTGGGTGGCGAGGTGCATGAGCTGGCCTTCGTGGTGGAGTTGCCGGACCTGGGCGGTCGCCAGGCCCTGGCGGGGTATTCGGTGTTTTCCCTGGTGAGTTTCGCCGGGGATTGATGTATTCGTGGACAGTTTACGGAATTCATGGAGGAGGGTCGGTCATGGGCGAGCGGCGGGGTTTGCGGGCTGGACGGAGATTGCTGGGAGGAATGCTCTGGATGCTGCTGCTGGGTTCGACCCCGGCCAGCGCGGATGAGCCGGCGACGCCCGTCTATGTTCCGCCCCTGCTGGGCTCGGCGGGGGTGGTGGTGGGTGCCGGCAGCCGTGGGGTGAGCCTGGGGGACCTGGCGCTCTGCGCGCTGGCGCCCGACCACGTGGGGCTCAGCAGCCGCGCCTCGCCCACGCTTTACTGGTTCAGTCGCGGATCCCTGCCGGGACCGCCCCGTCTGACCCTGACCACCGCCGGCACCGATTCGGTGCTGCTGGATACCGAATTGGCGATTCCCGCCGCCAACGGGGTGCATCGGCTGGTGCTGGCCGAACACGGGGTGGCGCTGCGCGAGGACGTGGACTACCGCTGGGAACTGTCCCTGCCCTCGCCCCGCAGCACCACCGACGAGGCCCTGACGGTGTCGGGCTACATCCGTTATCGACCGGTGCCGCCCGCCGTGAGTGCCCGCTTCAACGGCCTGAACGGGGCGCAACTGCCGGCGGTCTACGCGGGTGCTGGCTACTGGTACGATGCGGTGTGGCTGTTATCGGAGTTGATCCGCGCCCACCCCGACGAGCCCCGCTTCCGGGAACAGCGGGCGGCGCTGCTGGAGACCGTGCCGTTGCCGGTGGTGGTGGCCCATGATCGAGCTGAACGTGACTTTCAGTAACAGAAGATCACTTCATTGATACAGGTCAATATTTTCCCATCCCGTACCCTTACACTCACTCCTGAAACATAATCATTGATTCATCCGGAGCTCCCGTCCCCGCCGCGGCCAGGGACCATGGCAGCGGTCAAGGAGTGATAGTCATGGGATTACGTATCCGTATGTCGGCCACCTCGCTGGCCTTCAGTCTGCTTCCGTTCCTGCTGGTGGGTCTGTTCATCTTGCTGGTGGCCCGCGAAGCCATCATCCAGCAGGCTTTCGACCAGCTGGTGAGCGTGCGGGATATCCGCCAGGATCGCCTGGAGAATTTCTTCGAGGGTAGGCGCGCTGCCATGGATGTGCTACTGGCGGCAGCGACCAATTATCAGACCGCCGCCGAGACTCGCCAGCAGGCTGTCACCAGGGATCGTCGCGACGAGATCGAGCGATATTTCCAAACCCGTTTGAAACACCTGGCGCTGTTCGGCGATTCGCTGCTGGTGGCCGAGGCCCTGGAGCAGTTCAGCGGATCGATCGACCGTGGTGATGGCGCCGAGGGTGCCCGGTTGGTGGACGACCAGCACTGGCGGTTGCTGGCCGAGCATTACGATGGGTTTTTCACGGCCTATCGGGATAGACTGGGTTACGACGACGTGTTGCTCATCGACGAGTCGGGCACCATCGTCTACACCCTGCAACGGCGCGGCGATCTCGGTCAGCACCTGGGTGCAGCCAGTGTCCGCGGCTCCACCCTGGCGGAGGGTTTTCGCCGGGCCATGGCGGGGGGCAATTCCATGGCCGATTTCCAGTCCTATGCGCCCGCCGACGGCGACCCTCGGGCTTTTCTGCTCACCCATATTCATCGCGCGGGCGAGGCCGGCTCCCGGGGTGTGATGGCGCTGGCGCTGGATGGTGGGGATCTGAACGCCATGGTCCAGCAAGACATCGGTCTGGGGGATAGCGACGCCATCTACCTGATCGGCGAGGCCGGCGGTGGTTACGGTTTCCGGAGCGCCCCGGCCGATTCCGAGCACCTGAAGGATCTGGCGGTGGCGATCCTGAGTGCGGAAATCGAGCGGACCATGTTGGGAGGATCGGGGCTGTCGGTGCGCGTGGGCCGTGACGAGCGGCTGCGGTTGTTTGCCTATGATCCCGTGGAGGTGCCCGGCGTGCACTGGTCGCTGATCCTGGCGGTGGATCTGGGCGAGGTGCTGGCGCCGAGCCTGCCTGGTGAGAAGGAGGATTTCTTCGGTCGCTTCGTGGCCGAGCATGGTCTGCACGATCTCATGCTGGTACACCGTGACGGCGAGGTATTCTATTCGGTGCAGGAACACGGAGAATTCGAGTCCAATGTGTTCACCGGCTCCCAGGGTAGCAGCCAGCTGGCGCCGATCATTCGCGAGGCGCTGGAGAGCGAGGGCTTCGTGGTGAGCGATTATTTACCCTACGCCGTCCACGACGGCCAGCCCTTCCTGTTCCTGGCCCGGCCGTTGATCATCAACGGGGTGGCGGAACTGGTGGTGGTGATGATCCTCGACGCCGACGCCATGGAATACATCATGCGCGAGTCGGCGGGGATGGGTGAGACCGGCGAGACCTTCCTGGTGGGTCAGGATTTCCTGGTACGCTCCGACACCCGCCTGGATCCCATGCATCGTTCCCTGCACCGCGCTTTC
>JGI12109J20283_10031720_pt1 | contig 12360 bp, 9 predicted proteins | sample ElkSlonscriptome_12_FD_20283 | JGI IMG/M metagenome (IMG submission 20283) | reverse complement strand
ACTCAGTTTCAATATGCGTTTCAAGATGCGGTAATGGTGGCTCGCGCTTATCAGGAAGGGCCTAATCGGGTGGTAATTTTTCCCCGACAACCCATTTCTCGCGAACAGGCTTTAGTTTATGCCGATATTCTCGATAGTGAAGATACGATTGATTTGAGCGATCGCAACCGCACGGTTTATGATGATGGTGAGCCGATTGAAAGCTACGCTGCACCCGGAGAAGGCCCGCGCAATTTGATTATGTTGGTAATCACCCCAGAGGGGCAAGTTTCTGAAGTTAGCTTTGTTAAACCCGGAGCGCTTTAGTTACTCGTGGGGATTAAGAACCCCGGTTTCTAGAGTAAAATCATAACTCTATTAGATAAGCAGATAAGAAACCGGGGTTCTGTGGTATTTAAAATTACTCAATCAAAGCATCGAGGCGAAAACGGGCAATTTGGCTAATTTCTGATAGGGCTTGCTGCTTTTCGCTTTCTAAATCGTTTTGAAGGCGCTGTTTAAATGCTTCTAAAATCGAAACTTTAGTATGGTTTTTCACAGCAATAATAAAGGGAAAGCCAAACTTATCTTTGTAAGCTTGATTGAGGCTCTGAAACTGCTCGTATTCTTCCGGGCTGAGGGCATTTAGCCCCGCTTGGGATTGTTCCTGCACCGAGGCTTGGGCCATTTTGGTTTTACTACCCAAGTCGGGATGGGCTTTAATTAAAGCCAGTTGTTCGGCGGCGCTCATTTGTTGGACAACTTTTAACATACTTTGATGCAGAGATTCTATATCGGTAAAAGGTCGGTCGTGCCAAGATTGCTGCGCGATCGCGGGGGTTTCCTCCCATATTTCTCCCAGTATTTCAGTAAAGTCCGCTTTCGACATCTCATTTAAACTTTTGAGCGGGTATTTTTGAGTCATTAATTATGGGCTATTAGTGGTATGCACAATCTTTTAATGGATATAAGTTGGGTAGGAAAACTCAACCTCTACCCATGATGGTAACTACTCATTAATTGTTAATTGTTGGTGACAAGTTAAGCTTAAAGGCAAGATGTCAAGAAAGTATAAAACCCTCGTAGGGGCAAGGTTTCCTTGCCCAATCTAATTTTAATGTAGAAGTTTGAGGGGGGTGTGACAACGAAATTTGTGGGGTAAATGGATGGAGATTGGACGGGGAAACCCCGCCCCTACGGAAATGTAAATTGTTCATTGTAAATTGTTCATTATTAACTGCCCCGATAGGTACTATAAGACCAAGGCGACACCAGCAAAGGAACGTGATAATGAGCCTCAGTATCCGCAACGCCAAATTGAATCGGTACGCGGTCGAGAAATGGGGGTTGTGGTAGGGAAGTCTTTTGTTGCACAAAATAATCCCCCACCGCAAAAACGATTTCGTAAACACCGGGATTGAGGGCGGCCTCGGTTAAGAGTGGCTCATCGGTGCGTCCGTCGTTGTTGGTAGTGGTGGTTTTTAGTAAAGTTCTATCAACACCGTAAATTTGCCAAAGCTCAATTTTAAGATTACTGGCCGGACAACCCCCGGCAGTATCTAAAACATGGGTTGTGAGTTTGCCAACCATTTACCGCAATGGCCCTCCTAAGATGATTTTCTCTAGGGCGTTAACCACATCCTGGGGTTTTTCTTCCTTGAGTTGTTTGTACCATTGTTGGGTCACTTCCGGGGGTTTGCCGTAAATGGTATCCGTCCGTTTACGAGCCTTTAACACCAGGCCAGAAGTCCGTTCTTTGCGTTCGGCTTCGTAGCGTTTGAGGGCATCAGGAACGCTTAAATTTGTGGTGATGAGGAAGCGAGACAATACCTCTGCGTCTTCCATGGCTTGACATCCCCCCTGGCCTAAAGTTGGGGTGGTCGCATGGGCAGAATCCCCGACAATGACGACGCGATTTTTCGCCAACTGTTTGAGGGGGTTAATGTCGCCAATTTCGAGGCGATTGACTTCTAGGGGATTGATTTTGGCAATTAGATTTTGAACCGCTTGGGGCCAACCGGCAAAGATTTTGCTTAACTCCTCACTTCGTTTTTCGGGTTCGACTTGAGTTCCCTGACCCATAGGACAACCAAAGAAGAAGTAGAAACGATTGTCGCCAATGGGCATCATAGAGGCTCGTTTCTGGTCGCCGACATAAATCACCCAAACATCTTTTTCGGCTAAGTCGGGACTGGCTTCGACAATGCCATTCCAGTTGACGTAACCGGCATAACGAGCCTGGGTTTCTTCTCCGGTAACATGGTGACGAACGACTGAATGAACGCCATCGGCCCCAATTACTAAATCTCCGGTAGCTTTGGTGCCATCTTCAAAGATAGCGGTGGCACTCTGCTCATCTTGTTCGACGGCGACACAGCGCATCCCTAAACGCACATCGTCTTCCCCGAAGGCTTCGAGCATGATTTGTTGTAAGTCGGTGCGGGAAACGGGATAAGGCCGTTCGCCGACGCTATCGATGAGGGGCAGCAGGTTGATGTGGTTCAGCACTTCGTCGGTATGGCTGCGGTATTCCATACGGTTCATTTCGCCGCCAATACGCGCAATTTCTTTACCAAGGCCGAGTTTGTTGAGAACTTTTACGCCGTTGGACCACAGGGAAATTCCGGCTCCGGCGGGGCGTAGTTTACGGGTTTTTTCGTAAATTTCAACGTCGTATCCGGCTTGACGCAGGGCAATTCCGGCGGCGAGTCCGGCCATTCCTGCGCCGATAATAATGGCTTTGAGTTCGTACATGATAGTTTTTTGGGGTTTGGGTTTGCTGGTGTAATTACTCGCGACCGGGCAAGATGAGATTGAGTAATAGGGCGGTGATGCCTCCTGTGGAAATGCCGGAGGAGAAGATGTTTTTGACTAAGTTGGGCATTTGTTCGAGGAGGTCGGGGGCGAAGGTTACGCCTAAGCCGAGGCCGAAGGAGATGGCGAGGATGAGGGAGTTGCGTCGGGTGAGGTTGACGCAGGAGATGATTTTGATGCCCGCGACGGCGACGGTTCCGAACATAATTAGGGTGGCTCCACCGAGGACGGGTTGGGGTAGGGCTTGGACGACTCCGGCCACAATGGGGAATAAGCCTAAGAGGACGAAAATGCCAGCGATGAAGTAACCGATGTAGCGACTACCGACTCCGGTGAGTTGAATTACGCCGTTGTTTTGGCTGAAGGTGGTGTTGGGGAAGGAGTTGAGACAAGCGGCAATGATGGAGTTGATGCCGTCGGCTAGGACACCGCCTTTGATGCGTTTCATGTACACGGGCCCTTGGATGGGTTGACCGGAAATGGCGGAGGTGGCGGTGATGTCGCCAATGGATTCGATGGTGGTGATGAGATAGAGGAAGGCAAAGGCGACAAAGACTCCCCAATCAAAGCCTAAGCCATAGCGGAAGGGAATGGGAATGGTGATGGGGGGAAGGTCGGACAGGTTGCTGAAGTTGACTAAACCCAGGGGAATAGAGACGAGATAGCCTGCGATTAAACCAATGACAATCGAGGACATCCGCAGAAAGCTGTTGTTGAGGCTGTTGAGGGCGATGATAATAATGAGGACGAAGAAGGCAACGCCTAGATAGGTGGGGTCGCCGAAGGTTTCGTTGTTGCGAGCGATAGCTCCACCACCAATGCTGGTAATGCCCACGTTAACGAGGGTGAGGCCGATGAGGGTAACGACGATTCCGGTAACGAGGGGGGTAATGATTTTGTTGGCGAGGTGGAGGAAGCGACTGACGAAGATTTCGACGAAGGCTCCAAAGAAGCATAAGCCGAAGATGGTGCCGAGAGCGTCTTGGTAGGTGCCGCCTCCGCCTTTGACGGTAAGGCCGGCTCCGATAATGGGGCCGAGAAAGGTAAAGCTGGTGCCTTGGATGCTGAGTAAGCCTGACCCGACGGGGCCGAAGCGACGGGCTTGGATGAAGGTGGATATCCCGGAGGCGATGAGGGACATGGAGATGATAAAGGCGGTGTCGGCGGGGGGGACTTCGAGGGCGTTACAGATGATCAGTCCGGGGGTGATGATGCCGACGAAGCAGGCGAAAACGTGCTGGAGGGCGACGAAAACCGCTTCGATGAAGGGGGGACGAGCGTCTAAGCCGTAGATGAGGTCGGAGGAGATTTGGGTGGGTTCGTCTACGGGTTTTTGCCCGGCTTGGTCTTCTAGGAGTATTTCTTGATTGGGTTGTACCATAGTGGGTTTTGGCAATCAGTTTGAGGAATAATATTGAGCAATTTTATTTTCTGCATACAGTATACGGATCGAGGGGGAAGAAGTTGTATCACGAGTCACATTTTTTCAAATCGAGGGGCGATCGCCCTTGATTTTTTAGGCAGATCGGTCACAATAGAATGGTGTTACAAAACTTAAGAAAAGTTATCATTTCTCAGGACAATTATGGCGACCAACGATCGCAAAAAGCGCATTATGGAGCATTTGTCGCAAAGCTCCGGTAGTATGGACTACATCTCTCCCAAAAAAGCCGCCCAACCGACCACGCCGAGTGCGTCAATTACTCCCACTCCCACTCCTCAAATGAGCGATCGCAAAGCGAATATTATGGATCATTTAGCCCGTAGTGGGGGGGATACGAAAAAATACTCTATGAGTCAGGGCGATCGCAAACGTAAGATTATGGATCATTTACGTTTAAGCCAAGGTTAAACCCCCAAAATCCCGATTTTGCTTTCGCGATCGGGATTTTTTAATGGATACAATAGAAAGATTGAATTGTATTGAGGGTTGCTATGGCTGATGGGTTTTGTTTTGGGACTTTGGCCGTGGGCGATCGCTACCGCCAACACGCTAAATTGTTAGCCCAAGATATTCAAAATTATGCACCAACACAAAGGTTAATTGTTTTAACCGATCGCCCCGCAGATTTTGAGAACTTTCCTCAAGTTTTAGCGGTTTTTCACCAGCTTCAAAGTGTTAAGGGCTATCACGACAAACGCTTTGTTTTAGAGAAGGCTCTTTCTCAGTTTGAAACTTGTGTTTTATTGGATGCGGATGTGCGAATTATCGGCCCGGTTGCAACGGATTTAACTTGGCCACCCGGAATTACGGCTAGGGCAGGTTGTTCTTTGGGAAAACAACTACAAGATATTCGTAAACCCTACGAAGTTGAGGTGATACAAAAAGCGGTGCAACATTTGAATTTGGATGTAAATAACGTCCAATGGTTGCATGAATTTATGTTTGCGATGACTCGTCAAGAGGGCAAGGAAAAGCAGTTCTTTGAGCTTTGGCAGACAATTTCTTACTTTTTTGAAACTCAAGGCATTTATTACGGGGAAGGCTATGCGATGGGCTTGGCGGCGGCTGAGGTGGGATTGAATTTTGGTTACGATCGCACCGATTGGTTTCCCTTTTTTAAAGATAATATCGAAAAAGTTAGAATCAAAAACGAGCAATCCCAACGTCAGGATAAACAACAGTATTTTGAACAGCATTATCAAATTGAATATCCCCGCCGTTCTCTACCGCAGAAGATTTGGGCAAAGCTGAAGAAGTTTATGATTTTATATCCCCGTTTGTGGCGATTAAGAAAGCAGAAACGCCAAGATGCTTATTATCAAAAGCTGTTTGGCAAAGGGTAAGCTTTTATTAATTATCCATTTTGTTAAATAACTAATCACAAAAAGTCAGTCCATTATCGCACAAACATTCCCCTTAACTACTCATTACGATTTGATGGTGACGTTGGCTGCACTTTCTTCATAAGCAGAAATGGTTTGTAATAGTTTCAAAGCCGAATCATAAGATTCTTCGATCAGTTCTTGTTGTTCTTCGGGGGTGTCTACAATTTCATCGGTAAGCAGTTGCAAAGACCCCAAAATTGAGTTTAATAAGGTGCGAGTTTCGTAGGACAAACGGTTGCGTTCTTCGAGTTTGGCTTTGAGTTCTTGGTTGAGCTTAATAGGTTGAGCTTCTACTTCGGGTTTGGGGCGATCGGAGAACTGCATATCGTAGAGTTTGGCATATAATCCGCCCTTTTCTAAGAGTTCGTAATGGTTGCCAATTTCCATAATGCGTCCTTTTTCGAGAACGACAATTTGATGGGCTTTCTGGACAGTTGAAAGACGGTGAGCAATAACTAGGGTGGTGCGATCGCGACAGAGTTCGTCAATGGCTTCTTGGACTAAACGCTCGGAAACGGTGTCGAGGGCGCTGGTGGCTTCATCTAATATTAAGATATCAGGATTGCGGAGGAGAGCGCGGGCGATCGCGAGACGTTGCCGTTGACCTCCTGAAAGCATTACCCCGCGATCGCCAATATCGGTTTCAAAGCCTTTGGGCAGTTGTAGGATAAAGTCGTAGGCATTGGCCCGTTTGGCTGCGTCAAAAATGTCTTCATCGGTGGCATTTTCAACCCCGTAAGCGATGTTATAACGGGCGGTATTGTTGAATAAAAAGGTGTCTTGGCTGACAATTCCCATCGACTGACGTACCGACCCCATATCGTAATCCCGTAAATCTGTGCCGTCGAACAGAATGCGTCCGCTTGTGGGGTCATAAAAGCGGGGGAGGAGGTCGGCTAATGTGGATTTTCCCGCCCCAGAAGACCCCACCAAGGCGATTGTTTTACCTTTGGGTAGGGTCAAGTCAATTTCTTTTAAAACCTGGTCTTCCTGCCCCGGATAAGCGAAGCTGAGGTTTTCAAAGCGAATGTCGGTTTGCAGGGGTTGATAAGCTTTGTTACCGTTGGCCATAATGGGCTTGCGATCGCGATTGAGAAAGTCAGCGACAATTTCGGCACTAGGGGCAGCATTGGCAAATTTACTGCGATCGCCGTTGAGTTTGCTCACAAAGGGCAGCAAGCGGAATAAAATCACCAAATAGGTCAGCATAATCGCCGAAAGCGCTTCAATTTGGTCTACAAAGAGATAGCGACCGACTACGACAATGGCTAAGATAGTGAGAATTCCGAGAACTTCATTCACGGGTGAGATCGCGGCATAATTGGCTTGAGATTGGAGTTGGGCTTTTTCTCGTTCTTTAATAAAGTTTTGGATGCGGAGGTATTCTTCGTTTTCGCGATTGACAGTTTTAATTAAACGGATTCCGGTTAAGATTTCGAGGAATTTATTAGAATAAGCGCTGGACTTTTTCGAGAGAATGCGACCAAAGGATTTAGCCCGACGAATAAAGTATTGATTGGCTAAAGCGACTAAGGCTAAAATAAAGGTTGAAACGAGGGTTAATTGCCAAGAAAGGGATAAGAGTAACCAAGTAAAGACTAAGATGGTGAGGACACTCGATAGCATCCCAATCATAATGCCAATTGCCCCGGCAGTACGAGCAACTTCTTGGTTGACCCAGTTGATAATTTCGCCGATTTTATGTTTGGAATAGTAATCTAAATCGACATCGAGTAGTAGCCGCAAACCATCTAAACGAATACCATTGACGAGCGATCGCGAGAGGTAACTTCCGACTAAAGTTCCTGCATAATTAGCCAAGTTTTTAAAAATAATTGCCAGCAAAACAGCCCCCAACATGGCCAGTAAGCGCCAATTTTCGGGAAAGCTATCAAAAAAGCCTAAAACTTGATTGAGAATTGGCGGTGCATTTTCAAACTTTTGTAGGGTATCTTGACCCAAAAAAGCTAAAACCAAGGGAACAATTAAAGCGGTACTTACGCCGTTAAAAAGCGCTCCCGAAAACCCTAAAATAACCGTTAAAGTCACCAACCAGGGATACTGGACGAGAAACTTTAAGAGCATTTGATTGGCAGAAGTTTGTTGAGCCATTTTTGAGTTCAATAAAAATTAAGATAAACGCGCGATCGCATCCCTGAGTATAGTAGCCATTTTAGCAGTACTATAATCTTCAACACAGCGTTGTCTCGCAGTCCTTCCCAAAGACTCCGCATTGTCCCAATGCTCAAAAATCCAGCGAATTTTAGCGGCAATTTCCCCCGGAGAATCAGGATTGACAATGATGCCCGCATCCCCTAAAACATGAGGGATATCCCCCACAGTCGTTGAGATAATCGGTTTGGCCATGGCCATCCCATCTGTTAGTTTAATCGGAAATTGAGCGCCTGCGGTGACATTTTGCCGTTGAGGTACGACAACAAGGTGGGCGGCAGATACTACTTTGGGCATTTTGTCAAGGGGAACTGCGGGTAATTTAATAATCCATTGCGGCCAGCGCTGTAGCAACGATTCGACATAACCATCCCCAATTTCGCGGCCTCCCACCAAGACTAACCGCAAATCCGCCTCATTCAACTCATCTAAAGCCAACAAGACATCCTCTAAGCCCTTATGAGGTCGGGCTGTCCCTGGAAACATTAACACCCGATAATCGCTTAAATTATACTGCTGACGGCTGGTTTCGGGGTTGTATAAATCGGGGTTAAATAAATCGGTATCTTTACCATTGGGAAGATAAATTCCCCCGTATCTTTGCTGCAAAAACCGCGTATCAGCCGTGATTAAATCCGCTTTTCCCGTTAACTTTTCAATCCACTGTAAATATAAAGGGTTTTCGGGATTTCTTAAAGACCCATTGGGTTTGAGAATATCTCGGGCCAATTGCTTGGGAGTCGGACGATATTGCCATTTTTCTCCCCCAAACCAACTCATTTCCCAATCATCAATATCAAGGAATAAAGGTTTGCGCGTCCCGAAGCGTTTTAACAATCCCATTCCGAAACTTGTAGGACGGGGTTTAATTCCATATAAAATATCGGCATCCACTTGGCTTAAAAGTTGCCGAATCGAGGACAACATCTGGGGATAATTGCAGCCCTTGACCCACTTTACGGTTAAATCTTCAGGAGGGACGGGATAGATTTTTTCACCGAAGAGAAAGCCGTAAACCGTAACCTCTAAATCCAGCTTTTGTAAAACTTTCGCAATCAAATAAACTCTGGTTCCCCCACCCCCAGACAAATCTGGTGCAAAAACAGCAACTTTCATCGTCGATACTTCCCGTTAAAAACCTGTTGTAGCCAAAGTTCTAGCGTTAGAATCAAACTGATTTTATCCGCTTGATTTTGTTTTTGCGTTTGATGATTTTCCCACACTTGTTTCACTTTATCTGGGGAAACATATTCAGCATACAAGACATTGGGTGCAAATAAAACTGATTCATAAAACTCTCGTCCGGGGCTTTGACGCAACCAATCCGCATAATCGGTAAAATCGCTGACGGGACGAGGTTTACCCATAGCTGCGACATCAAAACTAAACCCAACTTTGTTTAAACCCCTGGCTAACTTTTTCTGGGCTTTAATTTGGGTTTGTTGAATGCGTCGGGATAAACTCGGCGGCCCAATCGGAACTCCGGTACTTTGCCAAGGAATGGTTTTATAATATTGGGGGAATTGTTGTAGCAACATCTTTTCATATAGTTGATTTTCCCGCAAAATTTGAGGGGGGATACTATACAGCAATTCGTCTAATTCGTTATCGATAAAGGGAAAGCGGGTTTGAATTCCATCGATTAAACTGAGTTGGGCATCTTTGAGGGTGAAAGACCGCACGCGATTGTCCATAATGAGGATATAGGTGGACTCTCCCAAGGTTTTGAAATAGTCTTTAAAGCGTTGTAATACGGCTTGGTTGTGGTTTTCTGAATAAGCAAAATTTTTCAAGCCCAAGCGAGTTTCGATAAAATAATCTAAGCGGTCTAATTCAAATAAATGGGTTCCCCCTAAATGTGCGCCACCTGGAACACCATTAAGTTTAAAATCATATAAGTTGTGTTGTTTGATAAACTGGAGGGCAGGGACAATTTGAGCGTGAATAATGCTGCAATAGGCATCGGTTTCCCAGAGATAACTGGTTAGAGAATCTAACCAATTGGCTGCATTCATTTCCAGGGGATGAAAAACCGCCCCCTTGATTTTAGCGACCTGTTGCGCGAGGATAATATCATCACAATCGGGCTGTCCTAAACCGACGGCGTGAATGGTTTGGCCTTGTTCGGGCATTGCGGCTAGAATAGCTCTAGAATCCAATCCTCCGCTTAAACTCAGTCCGACTCTTTCGAGGGGATGACTGCGTTTTTCAACGGCTGTTATAAAGCGTTTTCCGATTTCGTCTACAAGTTCTTTTTCGTTGTAAGGTGGCTGTAGCGTTGGAATCTCTGTCCACCACCAGTAACGGCGTTTGTCGAGGGTTTGAGTAGCAATATCCCAGGTTAGAATTGTAGCAGCCGGGAGAAGTTCTACGCCAGCAAACCAACTGCGATCGCCTATTTTATAGCGCAATCCTAAAAAGTCTTCTACTGCCGCTTTATCAATCTTAACTTGATAGCCAGGTAAGCCCAATAAAGATTTTAACTCAGAACACCACACCAAACTATCTTGGGTTTGCGTCCAGTATAAATACCGCAAGCCGCGACGGTCGGAAATGAGGTAAACTTTTTGTTGGGAAGCATCGTAAATCACGGCTGCAAAAATGCCGTCGATTTGACTGAGTATTTTGAAGCTGGGGTCTTTTTGATAAAAGGCTAAGAGGATTTCTGGGTCAGTTTTAACTTCATAATCCACTTGCGAAATTAACTTGTCTCGGTCGTAAAATTCCCCATCTAGCCACACATAAATATTATTGTGATGATAAGGTTGCGCGGCGGGTTGTAAGATAGATGTATGGACTCGCGTCCCGGCAAGTTTCTCGTCTACGAAGCAATCATCCACTTGATAGAAATCGCGGTGAATGGTCAACTCTCGCATTTCTACTAAAGTTGACTTGGCGTTATCTCGTAATTGATCTGAAAGGGTAAAACCTACAAGACCTGGCATAATTTTAATCTACCGTAAGTTTGTACAATTGAATCTCGCCTACAGGTTGAATATTATCTAAGGTATAGTTGGGCGATCGCGTTAAATCTTCTATAATGCCTTCAGAGGAATTAAAAAAGAAAAGAGTAGAATCTGTTTGAGTAAATTCGGGGGTTTCTTCCCGCAACAGATACAGCGCCACATCTTCATCCAAACTATGACTAAACGCCAACATTTTATTTAATCCTCCGTCTGTCACCACCAAGGGATTATCAGATTCTGCAATCATTTCTGCCATTTGGGGAAAGCGATTACTGGGGCCTTTATTCCACCAAAACACCGATCGCGCTACCTTGAATTGGGAAAACAAACCCATCATAATCAGTACAATGGTAAACCCTTGCCAAACCTTGCGCCACAGGGGTTGAGTGTGAATTGAAAACATTTTGGTGGTCAATAAATAAGCCACAGCCAACTCAATTCCGAGATAACAAGGAGTGGCATAACGAGTCACCGCCGACCGCCGTCCGCCTATGATAAAATCGGGTAAGATTAGGGTTAACCCCATCACGCCGATTAAACTAATTACAAATAGCCAAACCCGCGTTTCGGTAGTGCGAATGAGATAATACAGGGCATAAATGGATAGTGCTAAAACCCCGTAACGCAGGATTAATTCAATCGGAGTGAAGCGAATATCCAAGCCATCCAAAAACACCACATTGAGGTTATTCAACCATTGGTTTAAAAGTCGTCCCAACGGCATCGAAACGCTTGTCCAACCCGTCTGGTCTGTCGCTTGGGTCAAATTTGCCGTGACCGCGATCGCCCAAGGCAAAAACGCTACAATACCGATTATCGTGGCAATACAAAACGCCGTAGTTTGCTTTGTCCAACGCCATCCCTGGTGACCCAACACATAAAGCCCGTGACTGGCTACAACCAGGACATTAAACAAAAAGGAATACAACCCCAACGCCACCGTTACCCCATACAATCCCCAATTTATCCTAGACGGCACTTTTAACGCCCGTAAAAGCATCCCACTCGACAAAAATATCGTCAGCGTCCATAAACTATAAGGCCGGGCTTCATTGGCGAAAATGAGGTGAAAGGGAGACACCGCGACCAAAGCCATGGCCACCCAGCCGACCCATTGATTCTCAAAAAGCTGCCAACACAGCCAAAATAAGCAAGGAAACGCCAAAAGAGCGAGAATTACCGCTACAAACCGCGTCGCAGTCACCGTATCGCCCCCAAGCTGCGCCCCCCACCGCGCCAGAATAAAATACAATGGCGGTAACTGGGGGTCTTCTGACGCGAGAGAATAGAGGGTGTCTCCTAAATTATGGTCGGGATTAGGGGATTGATATTGCTGCTGTAACTCTGCAACAGTAACGGCGCGATCGCCCACTTCTGCGATAAACTCAGTTTCAGTGTATCCGGCAATCCGTAGGGCGGTAATGGCTTCATCTTGCCAATAAATGCGGCGGTCAAGGTCGTAAAAACGAAAGAAAATGCCACATAGAATTACAATAATCGCGATCGCCCTGACAAGGGTTAAAATGCGAGGGGATGCTGGCTTAAAATGGCTAGAAGAAAGATTCATGGCAAGAATTAAGGCAGTAGGCGATAAAGAGCA
>JGI12109J20283_10623728_pt1 | contig 12363 bp, 14 predicted proteins | sample ElkSlonscriptome_12_FD_20283 | JGI IMG/M metagenome (IMG submission 20283) | reverse complement strand
CTCCAACATCCTCTTGCGGATGAAGGAACTGGCCGAGCAGTCCATGAACGGCACCCTGAGCGACACGGACCGCGGCTTCCTCGACAGCGAGTACACCGCGCTGAGCTCGGAGATCGACCGCATCGCGGCCGGCACCGAGTTCAACGGCGTGGCTCTGCTGGACGGCAACCTGGACGTTGATATCCAGGTGGGTATCGGCACCACCGCCAATGACCAGGTGGCCGTGGCACTGAGCACGAACATGAACGCCTCGGGCATCGGCCTGAGTGCGGCCATCAGTGCGGCCTCGACCGCCGGCACCGCCATGGGCGAAATCGACAGTGCCATCGAGGCCGTCACCACGGCCCGGTCGGACTTCGGTTCCATTCAGAACCGTCTGGAAAGCTCCATCCGCAACATCAACATGACGGCCGAAAACCTTTCCGCCGCCAATAGCCGGATCCGTGACGTGGATATCGCCAAGGAGACTTCGGCGATGACCTCGTACCAGATCCTGCAACAGGCGGGTACTTCCATCCTGGCCCAGGCCAACATGACCAGTGGTCTGGCCATGGCCCTGATGGGCTAGTGATCACCGGGGGTCCCGCTCCGGCGGGGCTCCCACCCCCCAAAGGGGAGGAAAACCATGGCCTCGATCAGCACATTGACAGGAGTTCAGGACTCTCCGCTGGTGGGGCAGGTCACCGAAAGGACCCGACCCGAGCAGGATCTTCCGGTCCCCGCGTCCCCCACCCCCCGGTCCGGCCAGCCCCAACCCGTCGGCCAGCCGGATCCCCGGGAAGGTACCGATAACGACCCCAACCAACGGGTTTCGGCCACCCTGGAGGAAACCCAGGAAGTGGCAAGCAAGCTCCAGGAAAAGATCGACGAAGCCGCGTGGGACCATCATCTGGTCTCCATCGTGACGGATGAAGAGACCCAGACTTCGGTCATCCAGATCAAGGATCCCGAAGGGGAGGTGATCAAGCAGTATCCCCCTGAAAAAGTCCTAAACCTGCATGAGAAACTGGACGATCTGTCAGGCATGGTCATCGATGAGATGATTTGATGGAGCTCGACAGCGTCGAAGGACCGACGGACTGACTGAACCAGGGAGAATACAATGAGCAGTGTCGCATTTTCGGGTTTGTCTTCCGGTCTGGACACGGGATCCATCGTGTCCCAGCTGGTGGAACTCAAGCGTGCACCCATTTACCGCCTCGAGGACCGCAAGTCCCAGTTCAAGGCGCAGATCTCAGCCCTCGGCACCCTCAAGACTAAGCTCCTGGATTTCCAGAACGCCCTCAAGGATCTGGACTCGGCCCGTGAGTTCAGTTCCCTTTCCGCTACCACCAGCGACGAGGACTACCTGACGGTGAGCGCCGGGAAGGACGCTGCGGCGGGCAACTACACCTTCGAGATCGAGGCGCTGGCCAAGGCCCAGAAGTCCGTCAGCCAGGGCTTCGACAGCGCGGATGACAGCGTGGGCTCGGGCATCATGAGTTTCACCGTGGACGGGGAAACCGTGGACATCAATCTCATGGGGTACACGAGCCTCGAGGGTTTGGCCGGGATCATCAACAATGACGTGGCGGGCGTTTCGGCCACCATCATCAACGACGGCAGCGCGAGCGGCAACTACTCCCTGGTGCTCAGCAGCGAAGAAGCCGGCAGCGATAACGCCTTCACCGTGGACGTCAGTGGACTGAGCGGCGGCATCACCCCCCTGTTCACCACCTCGACCCCCGCCAGCGACGCCACCGTCTGGATCGACGGCCACGAGGTCACCATGGGCAGCAACAGTTCGGACGAGGTGATCAGCGGTCTGACGTTGAATCTCCTGCAGGCCGAGGTCGGCAAGGAGATAACCGTCAGCGTGAGCGTGGATACCGAGGGCATCAGCGAGAAGGTCAAGAGTTTCGTCGACAAGTACAACGATCTGTTCAGCTACATCAGCGACGCCGGCGGAGCCGAGGGCGAACTCAACGGCAACCCCACCCTCAGGGCGGTGGCCAGCCGCATCGAGAACATCGCGATCAGCGCCCTGGACACGGACAGTGACATCAGCAATTTCTTCCAGGCCGGCATTTCCCGCGGAGAGGGTCGCCAGCTGAAATGGGAGGAAGACGAATTCCTGGAGGCCCTCGACGGTAACTTCAGCGGCGTGCGCGACCTGTTCATCGAGCGGGACGGCAACCTGGGCAAGATGTACCTCTTCGATCAGGCCATCGAGAACATGACCGACAGCATCGACGGCCTGTTCAAGATCAGCACCGACGCGCTGAACAAGCGCATCGACTACGCGGATCAGGGTATCGAGAGGTACGAGCGGAGCGTGGAATCCTACCAGACCACGCTCGAACGCAAGTTCACCGCCATGGAAATGATGATGTCCCAGCTCCAGGCGCAGGGCAGCTATCTGGCCGGATTAGGCAACTAACAGGAAACGGAAGGCAGGAGTCCAGAATGTACGGCAACCAGGGTGTGCAGCGTTACCAGGAAACGAACATCAACTCCATCAGCAGGGAGAAGATGATCGTGATGCTGTACGAGCGAATGCAGGCTGATCTGCTGGGGGCGGCCAAGGCCATCGGAGCCGGGGACCGCGTGGAAATGACCCGCCTGGTGAACCACAGCCAGCGCATCGTCTCGGAACTGCGGGGCGCGCTGGATCACACCATCGGCGGGGAAGTCAGCCGCAACCTCGAAACCCTCTACGATTTCCTCTTCCACGAACACCTCCAGGTCCTGGTGGATCAGAATGCCGACCACATCCAGAATTGCCTGCGTGTGCTGCAGCCCCTGCTGGACGCCTGGCGACAGATTCCCTCCGGCACCGGAGACAGGGCGGCCCAGGATAGGGTCACGGGCGAGACCACGCCTGCTGGCCCGGAAAATGCATCGGAAGAAAAGACACCGCCCGATCCGGATCCTGAAGCGCCGGCGGGACGAGACAGCCTTCTTTCGGTATCGGCCTGAAATGAACCTGGAAAAAAACACCCTCTCTGCTCTGGATATCACCCGCCGTCTCCAGGCGGCGCTGGAAATGGGCGACCTGGATATCTGTCAGGACCTGCTGGACCTGCGCGGCGAGGCCCTCGAGGTCTTCGAGGCCAGCCATCGGGCATCCTCTCCCGAGATGCGGGAGGCGATCCTCCCCCTGATCCGGGAGCTTCAGCATGAAGACAGCGGTTTACGGTTGCGGTTGTCCGAGATCCTGCAAGAAGACGGGCAGCGCCTGCGCGCCAGCCTGGGCAGCGCCTCCGGTCCGGGCCGGCAGGCCTACAATACGACCGAGCCGCCCTCCTGCCTCGACCGCCGCGCCTGATCCCCACCAGCCTGGACAAAACAAAACCGGAGCCTCACGGCTCCGGTTTTTGTTGACCTGTGGGGGCTCATCAGGGCCCCTGTTCGCCTCCGCCGCCTGAACCCTTGAGTTTCTTGCGGATGGCCGCCATGTCCAGCACGTCGCTGGCCGCGGCGTCGAGGGTGGTGTTCTTGATCTCCTCGTATATCTCGTGTCGGTGCACGGGGATGCTGCGGGGGGCGTCGATCCCGATCTGGACCTGGTCTCCCCGTATATCCACAATCATGATGGAGATATCATCCCCGATCATGATCTTTTCATTGCGTTTGCGGCTGAGTATTAGCACGGGACCTCCCTGTCCGGCCTTGGGACCCCTCAAGCCCGGGGGTCCGGGCTTATCTCTAGACCCCGGCTGGCTCGGGGGCCGATTCCTCCGAACCGGCACCGGCCATCGCCTGGGCGGACTCCTCCGTCGGCGCGTCGGTATTATTGTCCGATGCTTCCGATTTTACGGCAAGCCCAAATTTGAAGTAATTGATCTCCTGCCGCATGCTGAAGCGGGCGTCATCCAGGGTCAGCTGGATGCCCTTGCGTGTCTCGGTGTCTATCACCAAGGGAGCCAACAGGTTGCCGGTGATCTTGGCGCCGCCGGAATGGACCGTGGTGATGACCATGACGGCCAGATCCTCGGCCTTCGTGGTGCCCAGACCGGTCTGGACGCCCTTGCTGATGGTCAGATCGTACTCGTCATGGAAGAGGTACGGCTGGGAAACGGGGAATCCGAAATCCCCGCGATCCAGGGACTGGAACCACTTCATCGGCACGTCATCGCCCATGTCCAGGATGATCCAGCTGGTCAGGTTGGGCATGCCCACCAGGCCTTCGCCAAGGTGGATCACATCCTCACTGCGGTATTCCAGCTCTCCGAACCGGACTGTGGTGAACTTTGGCATTGCAGGCTCCTTGTTGGGTGGCCGGTGTTCCTGGTACCGGCCCGTTCAGGTCAACTCAGGTCAACTCAGGTACTGGATCAGGTTCGTGGAGTAGAGCTTGCTGGTCACCAGCAGGCTGGCCTGGTAACTGGCCTCTGCGCGACTCAGGTCCGAGGCCACCTGGGCCACGTCCGCGTCGTACTCCAGGGACAGGTTCGCTTGCAGGCGCTCATCGCGCTGCATCAGGATTCCCTCGGACCAGTCCAGATCCATCTGGCGGCCCCCGTTCTTCATGATCAGCTGGTAGACCGTGTCCTCGATGTTGCGCAGCTCGGTCATGGTGGCGCGGACGGCGTCCTTGTCGCCCGCCGTGAGTCCGGCCTTGAGATCCTCCAGCATGCCGAACAGCCGCACCGGGGAGCCGGTCCCCTCGACGCCCAGGATACTGGCGGTATTGGTCGCGTCGGCGTTGGACACCGTGAAGGTCTCGGGGCTGCCGCCCACAATGCTGATGCTGCTGTCCAGGATCTGCAGGTTCATGCCGGGGACAGCCCCGCTGAAGATGGTCTGCAGATCCCCGAGGGTGGCGGCGGCGCTGAAGTCCACCGAGTAGTCGGTGCCCTGCCAGTTGATATCCACCACACCCAGCGGCAAGTTGCCGGCGATGCTGTCGATGTCGGCCAGGTTGGTGGTGGGGCCTGCGGCCGGCCGGATGTCCCGGCCCATGAGACTGTTTCCCTGGGAGGTTCCGTTCAAGCCCAGGATGGTGGCCGTTTCGCCCCCGTTGATCTCGCCGACGACCAGAGGACCGGTGCCGGAAATCTGGAGACCCGAACCATCGGCCGTGATGCCAAGGGTGATCTGGCCGGCGGTGGCCGCGTTCACGGTGGTGATCAGGTCGTTGACCGTCACGGCGGCGCTCAGGTCCACCTGGAAGGTGTTGCCCACACCGTCGCTCAGGGAGATGCTGCCAGGGGTCCAGCCCTGCCCCAGGTTGATGTCCGCCAGGTTGGTGGTGGGGTCCACCATGGGGGCCATATCCACCATCCCGCCCAGGGTCGCGCTCTGCGTGCCCATGAAGACATTGCCGGGAATATTCAGGGGCATGGTCGTATTGGGCCCGGTCCGGGCAACCACGTCATCCTCGTCGCCCTGGTAGACGACCGTATCGCCGCTGCGGGTGAAGGGCTGGGTTTTCAGTTGCCGGCCCGCGAAGATGTAATTGCCCTCGATGCTGGTGTTCAGGACATCCAGCAGCCGGTTGACCAGATTGTCCACCTCGATGACGCTGGTTTCCTGGCTCTGCTGGGTGGCGATGGCGCTGCATTCACGCAGGGCGATGACACGCACATCGGACAGCACCTCGCTGATGTTGTTCAGGGCCACGTCCGCGCCGCCGACCATGATGCGGCTACGGGTGATGTTGGACAGGTACTCGTCATTGCTGGCGATCAGGGCGTTGTAGCGCTGGATGGTGCTGACGGCCCGCGGGTCGTCGGCAAAATCGTTGATCCGGCGCATGCTGCCGGCCATTTCCTGCTGTTCGAGCATGCGGCCCAGACTGCGGTTCAGATCCCCGATGAGAATCGAACTGAGGTAGCTGTCAGTGACGCGGAGTGACATGACTCATCCTCCTGCCTAGACCATGTTCATCAGCGTGTCGTACATCTTCTGCACGGTGCTGACGATGCGGGCGGCCGCGTTGTAACTATTCTGGTACTTGATCATGTTGGCGCCTTCCTCATCGAGGCTGACGCCGCTGACGCTGGCCATCTTCGTCTTCAGGGTCGAGACCACGTTCTGCTGGTTCTCCACGCTGAACTCGTAGCTGTTGCGCTTGCTGGCCACCACCGTCAGCAGGGCGCGGTACTCGTCCCCCACGCTCTGGCTGTTGGGGCCACCGATACCCACGTTGGCCAGATCGGCAATGGCCAGGGCGATGGTATTGTCCCCCTCGGCGCTGGTCCTGCCGGTGGCCACCATGCTGGGGTTCGCCTCCAGGGCGGGGTTCACCTCGATGGTGTGCATGCTATCGCCCGAGAAGAAGGCCACACCGCTGCTGGTATTGGTCCGCCCCTGGGTGTGCAGTTCGTTCACCTGGTTCACCAGATTCTCGGCCAGGGCGTCCAGTCGGTCGCGCACATCGGCAATGTGCACATCCCGGCTGGTCATCAGCCCCTCCAGCTTGCCATTGGAAAGCTTGACTTCCTGACTGTGCCCCTGGGTGACGATGGTCATCTGGTACCCTGTGCTGGTCTTGGTGTAGTCGCTGGCGAAATGGGTGACGCTGTCCCGGGCGACCATGGTCCGGCCCGCCAGGATGATGTCCTTGCTGCCGTCCTCGCGCTCGTAGACGGAGACCTCGGCGATCTCGGAAATCTTGGTGATCAGCAGGTCGCGCTGGTCGCGCAGGTCATTGGCGGGCTGCCCGCTGGCCTCCGCCGACAGGATCTGCTGGTTCATCTCCGCGACACCGTCCAGGAGCTGGTTGAGGTTGGAGATTTCCGACTGGATGCTCACCTCGATGTTGTTTTCCATGTCGTCCAGGCTGTCGTTGATGTTGTGGAAGTCCTGGACCAGGGAAATGGCGCTGCTGACCACATCCTGCTTGAGGGTGCTGTTGATGGGCGGTTGCCCCAGGGCGCTCCAGCTGTTGAAGAAGTTGTTCAGGGCGTTGCCCAGATGGTCGTTGTCCACGCTGCCCAGGATGGCCTCCACCTCGTAGAGTGTCGAATCCACTTCGGTGTAGCTGGCCAGGCGGGAGGTCTGCACGCGCAGGTTGCTGGTGAGGAATTCGTTCTGGATGCGCCGGACCCCCTGGACCTCGACGCCCCGCCCCAGGGCCCCGTAGGGCAGGATGTCCGGACGTCGGGCGGCGAACATGACGTCCTGCCTGCTGTAGCCCTCGGTATTGGCGTTGGCGATGTTGTGACCGGTGGTGGCCATGCCCGCCTGGGCGGCGAACAGGGCCGACAGGCTGGTATCCATCACGGAATTGAGTCCAGGCATGGTTTCCTCCTACGCTTGCTTCACCAGGACACCGCCGGCTCCGCGGGTGGTGTTCCGGGCATTCTGGCCGTAACAACCGGTGGGGTCGTTCAGCACGGCCTTCTTGAAGATTTCCGCCTCTTCGCGGGCCAGATCCAGACAGAATTCGGCCAGCTGGCGGTTCAGTTCGTTCTGCCGGGCCAGCCGCACGCTGACGGCCCGCATATCGTTCAGGGCCGTGTCCAGCAGGTCGCGGGCCCGCTGCCCGGCCTTTTCCCTGATAATCTGCACACCCCGGTCCCCGGCCAGGGTGCCGCTGGTGCGTGTCATCTCCTGGACGCATCGTTCCCGGGCAATGCGGGCCTCATCGGCCTCGGGCAGGTAGCAGGCCCATTCCCGGGCATTCGCATCCAGGCGGTCCACATCTTGCCGCTTCATGTAAGAATTCTGGCGCCAGGCCAGGCGCAGGAGACGACGGTACTGCCGGGCCTCGTCGTTCAGCAAAGAGGCGAGCAGCTCGCATTTGTCATCCAGACCGTGATTTATGCTGTTAACGCGGGTCATTGCATGGCTCCCTGTGGGATGGGTCGCGTTCATCGCTCACTTCTCCATGGCCATATTCGTGCCACCGAGTTGGCGATACATTTCCTGGACCTTTCGCACGTAGTTGCGGGTCTCGCTGAAGGGCGGGACCGCACCACCGGCCCGGTCCACGTTGCCCGGCCCGGCGTTGTACGCGGCCAGGGCCAGTTCCAGATCGCCGTCGTAGCGCCGCAGCATCTCCGACAGGTACCGGGAACCGCCGGCGATGTTCTGGGACGGGCTGGTGGCGTCCTGCACCCCCAGCTCCTTCGCCGTGGCGGGCATCAGCTGCATCAGGCCCGTGGCGCCCTTGTGGCTGAGGGCCAGGGGATCCCCCCCGCTTTCCTGCATGACGACGGCCAGGACCAGGGCCGGGTCCACACCCGAGCGGACGGCCGAGGCATGGATCTCCGATTCGAAACGGGACAGCGTGTCGGCCACGGCCGCCCCGGCCTCGGCGGCCTGCGCGCGCAGGCGCAGGCGCTGGGCCACTTCACCCGTGACCTCGCCCATCCCCCGGTAGCGTTCCAGGGCCATGGGTGCCGAAACCGGTGCGGACTGCGGAACGGCGCGGGGTCCATCGGCATTTTCCGGGTGCCCCGCCGTCTCGAATTGCCGCACGATCAGGTCCGCGATGCCGACCCGGCTGCTCCCCGTGGACATGGCCGAGGCCATCTCCGAATCCAGCATCTGCTGGTAGAACTTGGTGGGGCCGGCGCTGTTGAAGAGTTCGTTCTCCGGAACGGTGGCCCGCATGGCCTTCATCATGCTGTTGAGGAAGACACCTTCGAACTGTTCGGCCGCCTTCTTCAGACCGGCCAGATCCCCGCCTTCGGCCGCCCGCCCCTGCAGGGCGCGCACCTTCTGCGTTTCCGCCTGCTGCAGGGCGTTCCGGGTACCGGTCAAGGGGTTGCCCAATCCGATGTCACTCATGGTTTTACATGATCTCCAGATCAGCCTGCAAGCTGCCCGAGCGTTTCAGGGCCTCCAGGATGGCGATGATGTCGCGCGGGCTGGCGCCGATATCGTTCAGCACACTGACCACGTCGGCCACGGTGCTGGTATCTGGCACGCGCAGCACGCGGGCGTCCTTGTCCTGGACCTCGGTGTTCACGTCGGGAACAACGACTGTCTCACCCACCCGGCTGAAGGACCGGGGCTGGGAAACGTCGTAATGGGTATTGACGACCACCTTGAGGGTTCCGTGGGCCACCGCCGCCTCGCGCAGCTTGACGTTCTTGCCCACGATGATGGTGCCGGTGCGCTCGTTCACCACGACCTTGGCCACGTTGTCGAAGCCGGCCCGCAGGTTGCCCATGGTGGCCACGAAACGCACGGGGTTTTCCCGGTACGTCGCCGGGACACTGACCTCGATCTCTGCGGCGCTGCGAGCCTGGGCCACGCCGTCCCCGAATTCGCGGTTGATGCTGCTGGCCAGCTGGTCGGCGGTGGAGAAGTCCGGCTGCATGAGCAGCCAGGTGCACTTGTGGTTCTGGATGAAACCGCCGCCGAGGCTAACCTTGACGATGCCCCCGTTGGGGATGGTCCCCACTTGGGCGTGGTTCTTCCGGAAACTGTTGCCGGCTCCGCTCTTGATATTGAAGCCGCCGATGGAAACGGACCCTTCGGCCAGGACGCAGGGGCGGTTCTGGTAATCCACCAGGGGCGTCATCAGGAGGGTTCCGCCCTCCAGGCTGCCGGATTCCAGGTAGCTGCTCACCTTCACGTCTATGGTGCTGCCCACCGGGGCGTTGGGGTCCATGGTTGCCGTCACCCAGACAGCGGCCACGTTCTTGGTGGACATGTTCGACGGCACGGTAATCCCGTGTTTCTCGAGGGCGGCGGCGATATTGTGGTGCACCAGGTCGCTGCCCGCAGGATCTCCCGTGCCGTTCAGGCCGATGACCAGGCCCAGTCCCGAAAGGGGTTCCGGCGTGGTGCCCTGCAGGCGGGCCATGTCCTTGATCCGGGCCGTATGGTCGGCACAGAAAGCATTTGCCGACAGCAACAGAATCGTCAGCGCCACCAGGATCCCGCTCATTTGCGCACGCATCTTCATGGAAGTATTCCCCTCTAGAACAACCAGTTAAGGACTCGGGTGACCACGCCGGGAGCGGCTGCGTCGTTGACCAGACCGGTGCCGTTGTAGGCGATCATGGCGTCGGAGATGAAGGTGCTCAGGATGGTATTGTCCGGCTCGATATCCCGGGAGCGGCAAACCCCCGTGATCTCGATCAGGGTCTTCTCGCCATTGACGTTCACCATGCGGGTGCCTTCCAGGCGGAAATCCCCGTTGTGCAGCACCTCGATGATGCGGGCGGTGATCTGCGCCTCGAGGTTGCCGCTGCGGGAGGTATTGCCGTCCCCGGTGTACTTGTTCTCCATGCTCACATCCCAGGGCTTGACGAAGTCCAGGAATCCCAGACCGGGCCCGCCGGTGTGCTCGCTCTTGGTATTGCCCTTGGTCTTGCTGGAGGCGTCGGCCGTGGAATTCTCCACCACGATGATGGTGATCAGATCCCCCACGCGGTGGGCCTTCATGTTCGTCACCAGGCTCTCACCCGTCTCGAAATCGATCAGGGGAGTGCGGGCCAAGGCGCCGCTGGCGGCCAGCAAAAACGCGCAGGCGGTCAGGCCGATCTTCTTGAGCATCTCAGTTTCTCCATTCCACACTGCCGGGACCGGTGATCCGGGCATTGATCAGGCGGTTGGTCAGTTCGTTGCGCACGGGGATCACCTGGCCCAGAGGGCCTTCCTGGCGGGCCGTGGCCGGCACACTCACCGAGACGGTGCCGCGCTGCAGGGTCAATTCGACACGGTCGCCGGCTCGCACCAGGGGGATGGGTTTCAGATCGCAGGAGCGCAGATAATCGCCGGCCCGCAGGCTGCGCGCGCTGCACGCCCCCCGCAGGGCCTCCCGGCCGAACAGGTCCGTCACCTTGCGGCTGTCTCCCACGTCCACCCATTCCCAGGCGAAGAGCCCGTCGTGCAGGCTCTGGCCGCGCCGGACCTCGAGGCGGGCCTTGGCCACCTCCTGGTAGTGGTGCACGTGAATGGCCACGGGGATTTCCACCCGGCCTGCGGGTCCGCGCAGGACCAGGGCCCGGTGATTGCGACCGGGCTGCAGGCGACCGGCCGGCTTGATCGAAAGATCCTCATCGGCAGCCACGAGGGACGGCAAGGAGGCGGGCAGATCCAATTCGAAACTGCTGGTGGGGGCCCCGGGCACTTGTTCCGGCAACAGGGAGACCAGCAGATGCCGGGCGCGGGCACGCAGGATGTCGCGATCCAGCTCGGCCCCATCCTGGATGACGACGGTGGAGGCGGCACCCTGGAAACGCACGCCCGCGGCCAGGCCGGCGGTCACCAGCCGGCGCAGCACACCGCGCTGGTGAATGATGAGACTCTTTCCCGGGGCCGGGGAATGGCCCACGGACAGATCGGCCGCGGCGACGGGCAGTTCTCCGCTGGTGATGTCGGCCAGCCGCACCTGGGAATTCGCCACCTGCACGGTATCCTGCATGGCGCACACCCAGGGAGCGGCCCCGGAGGGTCCGGCCAGCAGCAGAGCGGCCAGAGTGGTCAGCAGGATCTTCACGTTCTACCTCTTCAACCGGTTGATGGTCTGCAGCATCTCGTCGGCCATGGTGATGGTCTTGCTGTTCAGCTCGTAAGCCCGCTGGGCGCTGATCATCTTGACCAGTTCATCCACCGTCTCGACATTGCTCATTTCCAGAAACCCGCCGGCGGTCTCGCCCATGCCCTCCAGCCCCGGGGTGCTGAGAATGGGGGTGCCGGAAGCGGGTGATTCGGAGAATATGTTGCCGCCCCGGGCGTCCAGACCGGCGGCGTTGGGGAAGCGGGCCAGTTCCAGCTGGCCGATTTCCTGGATGTTGGCGTCATCGCCATTGGTCCGCACGGCAACGATTCCACCCCGGGAGATGGAGATGTCGGTGGCGTCCTCGGGCACGGTGATGGCCGGCTCCAAGGTGTAACCCTGGCTGGTGACGACGTTGCGGTCCGCATCCAGCTTGAAGCTACCGTCCCGGGTGTACTTGATGGTGCCGTCGGGCATGCGCACCTGGAAGAAGCCGTCGCCCTCGACCATCACGTCCAGGGGATTGTTGGTGCTGACGACCGTGCCCTGGGTGAAACTCTTGTTGGTGGAGGACATCTTCACGCCGTGACCCACCTCCACCTTGGAAGGCAGGGCGCGCCCCTGGGCATCCACCTGGGCGCCCGGCGTGATCTTCTCGTAGAGCAGATCCTGGAATTCCACGTGGCTCTTCTTGTAGCCCGTGGTGTTCACGTTGGCCAGGTTGTTGGCGATGGTATCGATGTTCATCTGCTGGGCCTTCATGCCCGAGGCAGCGGTTCCCATGGCTCGGATCATCACTCTATCCCTTCACTAGCCGCCGGTGGTCCGGGGCAGCTTGTTGACGCTGCTGGCCAGCATCTCGTCCTCTGTGGTCAGGGTCTTCTGCTGGACCTCGAAGGCCCGCTGCGCCGCGATCATGGAAACCAGCGTATCGATGGCGTTGACGTTGCTGCCCTCGACCTGGCCCTGGGAGACCA
>JGI12109J20283_10434452_pt1 | contig 12367 bp, 10 predicted proteins | sample ElkSlonscriptome_12_FD_20283 | JGI IMG/M metagenome (IMG submission 20283) | reverse complement strand
CAACGGTGATCCGTGGACACCAGCCGTGCAGGAGCGTGTGACCCGAGCCCTCGCAGAAGCCGGCGCTCGACTCGCCGCTGCGCGGCTCCTGCGCGTGCGACCGAGGTCGAGCACCGAACTGCGCGAGCGGCTGGGCAAGCGATATCCAAAGGACGCCGTAGACCGCACCATCGAGGCCCTGGTAAGAAGCGGCGCGGTCGATGACGCCCGGCTGGCGGATCGGTTGGCCGAGCAACTGGGCCAGGTGCGGCCTCACGCACGTGAGGCGGTGCGTGCGAGGCTCAAACGTGCCAAGCTCGCTTCGGGCTTGCTCGAGGACGCGCTGGACGCCCACGCTCCCAGCACGAGCGAGAGCGCACGCGCCGTCGAGGCCGCCCGGGCCCAGCTTGGGCGCCTGGTCTCGTTGGGCGTTGGGACCGACGTGGTGCGCCGGAGGCTGTACGCCTCCCTCGGTCGACGTGGCTTCGACGCCGAGACCGCTGCCGAGGCAGTCGAGCAAGTACTGGGAGCATCCGACGACGTGGACCACGACTCGGGCGAAGCCGCCATCGACTGAGTACCATCGGGCATGGTGAAGAACCCTGACGTGCTCCGCCTCGCTCTCGTCCTCACGGCGTGTGCCTCGCTCGGCGGCTGCGTGGCCGACAGGCCCGGCCCCGACGCCTATGGCACGATCGGAGGCATTGCTCCGCTGTCCGCGCTTGCGCCGCAAGAAACGCTCGATCAGATCACGCCGAGTGATGGACCGGGCACACGTGGCGGCGACGTCATGGATCGCTCGGCGTGGGCCCCCCAGGCCTTGCTCGCGCCCAACGACCTCACGCTGCACCCACCCCACTACACGCCCAGCCGCCTGCCGACGACGGGTGATTGGCGGTACACGGGCGAGCTTCCCACGGAGTTGGATGCCCACGTGTACGGCAGCGGCAACGCCCACCAGCTCAAGAGCCTGGTGTATGAGCCGTTCTTGCAGGTCTACGACCTTGTCATGATCCCTGTACTCATGATCACCGGCACGCCGCCGAACAGGCTCGATGCCTCGCCCGAAACCGACTATGTACGCTCGCCAGGTGCCTGGGGCACGCCGTTGCCGCGCACTGGTCAGCCCGTCGGGCGCATCGGCAACGAGGTCGTCTCTCGCCCAGCCGCAGGGCGCCAACTGTGAGCGCCTCGTTCGACGAGAAGGGATTGCCGGCGGGCTACCCGTTCAAGCCTAGCTATGAGGTAGCGCCGATCGCCGCAGCGGATATGCTGGCCAAGGGCGATGCATTGCTCGTTGACGTCCGGCTCTCCGAGGAGTTGGAGGTTGCAGCACTGACCGAAGTCGGCGATCGTGTGCATGCACCGCTGCACGAGCTCAACGAGCACCTTGATGACATCGAGGACGCCGCCAACGGTCGCACCATCCTGACCTTGTGCCACCACGGCGTACGGTCGATCAAAGCGGCCTTGGCGCTGCGGGGCTGTGGCTTCGAGGACACGCACTCGATCGCTGGAGGAATCGAGAACTGGTCGCTCGCGGTTGACCGGGCCATTCCCCGATACGTCCGCGACGGCGCTCGGTGCACGAAGGTCGATTGATCACGCCGCTTGACGCTGGGCCATCGAGTTAAGAATCACGCCAACCAGTGCATCTCGACCGATGGGCTTCGTGGCGTATGCGTCGCAGCCGGCGGCCATGCATCGCTGGCGATCTTCGGTGGTCGAGTGCGCGGTCAACGCGATGACCGGCAGCGTGCAGCCCATGTCCCGCAGGATCCGCACGGCGGTGTAGCCGTCCAGGTTCGGCATCTGCATATCGCTCAGAATCACATCAAAGTCTAGATGATCGCGGAGCGGTCCGTTGGTGGATCCATCGGCCGTCAAGAGAGCCAGACCTTCGCTGCCTTCGAGCGCAGTCGTCACGTGCGCTCCCGAACGCTCCAGATGCATGGTGATGAGTCGGATGTTGTCGATGCCATCTTCCATGAGCAGGATCCGAACGCCATCGAGTGGCCGGATTTCGGCTTCAGATGAACTCGAAGCCACCTCTGTGGCATCACCTTGGACTCGTGATGTCGTTCCGGATTCGGCCGGCATGTATTGGCCGGCATCGACGGTAACGGTGAAGGTCGTGCCCTTCCCGGGCTCGCTCTCGAATTTGATGTCACCGCCGAGCAGTTCGGCCAGCTTCTTGCTGATCCGCAACCCCAGACCGGTGCCTCCGAATCGTCGTGACATCGAGGCATCGGCCTGGGTGAATGCTTCGAAGATGTGTCGCGCCTGATCATCGTCCATGCCGATGCCAGTGTCGGCGACCCGTACGGCGAGCACGCCAGCCGCATCACGATCATGGCCGTAGTCCATGAAGACACGCACGCCACCGGACTGCGTGAACTTGATCGCATTGCCGATGAGATTCACAAGGATCTGCCGGAGGCGTGTTGGATCAGTTTTGACGCGCTCGGGCAGACCGTCGGCGACTTCGACATTGAGTTCCAAGCCCTTTGTCGTGGCTTGGATCCGCATGAGATCGATGACCCCATCAAGCACTTCGCGCGGATCGACTGCTATCCGCTCGGTGGCCATCTGTCCCGCCTCGATCTTCGAGATATCGAGGATGTCGTTGATGATGTTGAGTAGATGCTCCCCATTGCGGCGGATCGTCGAGGCGTATTCGGCCTGCTGCTGTTGCGAGAGTCCGGGCTCGCTCAGCAAGTCCGCAAAGCCGATGATCGAGGTCATCGGCGTACGAATCTCGTGGCTCATGTTGGCCAGAAAGTCGCTCTTGGCCTGGCTGGCAACCTCGGCTCGAGCTTGCGCTTCGCGCAATGTAGCCTCGCGTTCAAACTCCGTCGTCACGTCTCTCACGGTACCCATCAGGCCGGCGACCTTGCCGTATTCGTTGAAACGAGCGACCCCATCGACCGTGACGAACCGAACTCCGTTGGTTGGGTTTGCACGCTCAAGCGTGAGCTTGTAGGGCGTGCCTCGCTCCATTGCACGCCGGATCGCTGCCTCGAGCCGCTTGGCATCCTGCGCCAGATAGTGCGACAGGACGGCCTCGTAGCTTGGTGCCCCGTGTTCGATGGGTTCTTCAAAGATCTCGAAGAGCTGCTTGGACCATCGAACTTCTCCGGACGCACAGTCGAGGGCCCAACTGCCCATGCGTGCGATAGCCTGAGCCGCTTCGAGCGCTTGGTTGGCGGCCTCGATGTCCTCGCGTTGGTTTCGCTGGTCGGTGATGTCCTGAAACGCGCCGACGACGCGGATGATCTGTCCGTCGCGGTACACCGGCTCCCCAACCCATCGCACCCATCGATGTCGACCCTTGGCCGTAATGAAACGGCACTCAATGTCGAACGGCACTCCCGTCTCGACTAGGCGTTCGAAGTGCTCGGTGACCTTCTCGCGATCTTCGCCGCTATAGAAAGAAATGGCTTCGGCAACACAGGGTTGGTAGTCTGCTGGCAGCTCGTGGATCGCGAGGACTTGATCGGACCAGTACAAGCTTCCGTCGACGAGGTCGTACTCCCACCCGCCGACGCCGGTCATACGCACCGTACTCGCCAGAAGAGCCTCGCGCCGCGCAAGCTCCATCTCTGCGACGACGCTGTCGTGGATGTCCATCTGGATGCCCACGAGCCGACCGCTGTCACTGTCCGAGCACTTGGCGGACGTGCCAAACAAGTGCACCCAGCGCCACGAACCGTCGCGGTGGCGCATGCGGCACCGCACGGCGATGTGCGTGCTCGCCCCGTCGACGTGACGCTGAACGGCACGCTCGAAATCGGGAAGATCGTCCTCATGGATTCGGGTTAGCAGCGTCGCCGCGTCGGACGCCAGATCGTTGGCCCACTCGCCGAGCGTGGTGGCCCATCGCTGGTCGCAATGGAGTTCACCGGTCTCGAAGTCCCAGTCCCAAAGGCCCATTTGCCCGGCCCGAAGCGCGAGTTCAGCGCGTTGCTTGGCCTCGTCACGTTCACGCTCACGCTGGATGGACTGGGTCACATCGACGTGAATGCCCACCATGCGGATCGGCTCGCCGTCGTCTGCCCATGACACGACACGCCCCGAAGACTTGATCCAACGCCACGAACCGTCCCGATGCTTGAGCCGGAAGGCAACATCCTGGTACGGAACGCCCTCTTCGAAGTGGCAACGCAAGCGTTCCAGGCACGGCGTGAGGTCCGCCGGATGCACGCGAGACGACAAGAATTCGATGCTGTCGCCCACCGTACCCACACTCTCGCCGATCATCTCGGCCCATCGCTCGTCGACCGACAGTTCGCCCGTGGGCACGTCCCAGTCCCAGGTGCCAATATCCCCGCCGGCTAGGGCAAGCTCCATTCGCTCGGCTTGTTCGAGCGTTGCTTGCTCGACCAGCAACTGGTCGGAAACATCTCGAGCGACACCATAGATCAAGCCATTCCGTGCACTCGCGCGCCATTCAAAGGTTCGCCAGACACCATTGCCGGATCGACATCTGGTACGCATGCCGTCCTTGGATTCTCCATCGCCGATCTGTTGAAACCACGCGTGTGCAGCATCCACGTCATCGGGGTGAAGAAAGTCGGCAAGCAGGTGTCCCTGTATATTCTCGGCATCGGTGCCCAGTGCATTCGTCCAAGAGTCATTGACACGAAGGAGCGTGCCATCGATCCTGGCGATGCAGAGCAGGTCACTCGAACTCTGAAAGAATCCGTGCAACTCGGAGTCGAACCCGGCTTGCGCTGCGTCGATGTGATTCCGACCGGAGATGACGCTGTGGATTTCTGAGTACCCACAAACAAGTCCCTGGGAGTCTCGGATTGGCTGGATGTCGATGAAGAGCCTGTACTTCTGGCCGTGCTTTGCCCTGTTCCAGATCTCGCCGACAAAGCCACATCCGTCCGACAATGCCCTGCTCATCGCGCTCACGATTTCTTGGTCGGTGTCGTCGCACCGAAGCAAGTCGCCGGGCACCATGCCTCGCACTTCTTCAAGGGTGTAGCCGGTGATCCGGGAGAACCCCTCGTTGACCCACGTGATGCGGCGCTGGGCATCCGTGATGATCACAGCGTTCGTCGTGCAACGCGGCACCTCGGCGAGAATGCCGAGTTCCGCGGCTTGCGCGCTCAGATGCGTCTGAAAGCCTTGGAGCCGTCGAACGACAACCTCGATGATCGTGACCTCTAGGGCAAGAACGAGGCACAGCACGAGCAGATCGAGGGACGCCAGCGCTCCGACGCCCCCCCGAATGGGGACGAGGATGGCCACGGAGGCGAGCGTTGTGGTGTAGAGCACCAGCCGAAGGCGGGAACCGGGGCTCAGTCTCTGGCGGAACCTGATTCGGTGCTCGGTTGGAGATTCGCTCATATGCCGTTCTCAAAGCCCGACGCAACGACTTGGTCCCATAACGACACGTGCTGCCCGGCTACTCGGCTCGGGTATCGGCCAGAGAATGCGACGGCTCAAGTTCGTTTGCGATCCGCTCGCCGACGCCATGACCGACGGCTGGTGCCTCACCAGCAGCCCTAGCATGGGGCGATGCCCCGCCGGCTTGTGCGCTTCTATCAGAAGAGCCGACTGCTCAACATCAACCTCAACCTTGTGGTCGCGGGGTTCATCGCCATCGCGCTGGCCAAATTTCCGGTCATGCTCGTCGAGCAGCGATTCGAGGGCCAGAAGTTCCTGATCACGCTCATTGCGTATGGCATCGACACGGCCTTCGACGTGGCGGTCTACTTCGGGCTGCACTGGATCGCCAATCACTGGCGGCCGTCGGCCGTCCACGGCACCGGCAAGAAGCCGCCCCTGCCAGCCCATCGCAAGAACTTCCTGCTGGACGCCGGCCGCGTGCAGGCCGAGCGGATGATCCTGGTGCCGGTCTTTGCGGCGGTTTCAATCGGCATGATGTACAGCCTGCAGCGGTATGCCGGCGTGTCGGCGTCGTGGGCGTTCGTGTATAGCTTCGGCACGGCCATCCTGGTGACACGGACGCTGCACACCCTCAGCGGCATCTGGACGGGCACCTTCAAGAGCGACCATCACTACGCCGTCGGCCAAACCCAGCCGGGCCCGGCCACGCCCAAGGCCGTCGACAAGGCCTTAGACAAGGCCATCGATAAGGCCGAAGAGCAGCCGCGTCGGGCCGTGTAGGGCGGCCCGGGCATACAACCCCACCATGTGCGGCATCGCCGGCGTCCTGCGAATCCACGAACCGGGCACCACGCCCCCCCACCCCCTCGAGGCCATACCCGAGGCGTGGCTCGACGTGCTGGACGAGGGCATCAAGCATCGCGGCCCGGACGGCCAGGGCCGATTCCGCGATCGCGCGACACGGCCCGACGGCTCGGTCGTCGACGTCGCGTTCGTGCACCGCCGCCTGAGCATCCTCGACCACGAGGGCGGCCACCAGCCCATGGTCCACGACGGCGAGCGCCTTCGCCCCGACCTGACCTACCAGCCCGGCGAGACGCCCAAGCTCGCGCACGAGCTGTGCCCCGACAAGCCCCTGGTGGCCGTCGTCTTCAACGGCTGCATCTACAACCAGCACGAGCTTCGGACGGAGCTGACGCAGCAGGGGGCGTGGTTCGAGACGGACCACTCGGATACGGAGGTGCTGGTGCACGGGTGGCGGGCACTTGGAATGCAGCTGCAGGACAACTTGGACGCCATGTACGCGTTCTTGGTTTGGGATCGATCGACGGGCCAGGTCGTGCAAGCGCGTGACAATGTCGGAGAGAAGCCGCTCGTCGCCACTTGGGACAAGAGCACTTGGGCGTGGTGCTCCAGTACTGGCGCCCTCGATTCTCTCAATGCCCTCTTCCATCCTGAGTCTTCGTTCGTATTTGTCTATGCCGCATGGTGGATCGCAGCCGGATCAGCCTCGATGCAGCCGACGCCGACGCACCAGATGCCTCACGCGTGCTGGGATCTGCACGGCACGACGCCCCCGCGGGGTGCACGGCCAACGGGCAACCAACGCAATAAGCGTTTCTGGACCAGGAGATGGGAAGCCCCGGGGCGTGATGCAAGAGGGCGACGCTTCGCCAGCCACAAGGACCTGAACAGGTTCGTTCAGGGTGCCGTGCTCTCACGCCTCGAATCCGACGTCCCCCTCGGCGTCTTCCTCTCCGGCGGCATCGACTCGGGCCTCATCGCCTCGATCGCCAAGCAGGAGCTCCCAGACCTCAAGACCTTCACCGTGCGCATGCCCGATGCACGATTCGATGAGTCCGAGGCGGCGGCCGAGACGGCAGAGGTACTCGGCACCGATCACACGACGCTCGAATGCCAACCGGATCCCGCTGGTGATCTCGTCCACCTCATCGAGCAACTCGGCCTGCCGTTTGGCGACAGCTCGCTGCTGCCGGCGTATTGGCTGTGCAAGGCCGCCCGCGAGCACATCGCCGTCGCGCTCAGCGGCGACGGCGGCGACGAACTCTTCGGCGGCTACCGGCGGCACACGATCGCACCCACGCTCAACCGCTGGCATCGCGTGCTGCGCCTCATCCCCGAACGCCTGCTCGATCGGCGGACGCCGGGTTCACGCGGCGAGTACCTGTCGCGATTGGCGGTCGCCGCTCGGCACTGGGGCTATCCGGAACTGCTCGCGATCTTCCAGACGCCCGACCTGCGTCGTCTCATTTCTTCGCTCGATGGAGAGCCGCTTGGGAGCGAGGAGTTTCGGGCCGAGACCGATCCGCCCCGGTACGACTTCACGCACTATCTGCCCGACGATCTACTCCGCAAGACCGACACCGCCTCCATGGCCGTCGCGCTCGAGGTGCGTGCGCCGTTCTTGGCTCGGGATCTGGTTGAAGCCGCGTTGCGGACGCCGCTGGACGTCCTCATGCCCAACAACGAGCGCAAGGGGCTCCTCAAACAGGTCGCCCGAAGGTACCTCCCCGACGCCATCGTCGACCGCCCCAAGCAGGGCTTTGCCATCCCCATCGGCCGGTGGTTCCGCGAGGACTACGGCGGGCTGCGGCAGTTGCTCTACGACCATCTCGAGTCGGCCGAGCCGTTCCCGGGGCTGGGCGACGCTGGCGTTCAGATCAACATGGGCTTCGTACAACAAATGCTGCGCGAGCACGACGCGGCCGGCGAGAAATCGATCAACCCCTGGCACGGGCGCGACCACTCGCAGCGGCTGTACATGCTGCTGGTGCTCAGCATCTGGGCGAACTGGCTCGATGGACTGCGCGGGGATGCAAAAGAAAACCCCTCGCCTGCGCGAGGGGCTCGTTGAAAACTGCGTTGTTCGCAAGCGTCAGCCGTTGGTGACCTTGACCTCGATGGCCTCGGGCACGTGGATATCTCGCTGCGGATAGGGGATGCCGATGCCGGCCGCATCGAGCGCGTACTTGATGTCACGCACCATCCGTTCCTTGACGGCCCAGTAGTCGGCCGTGGGCGCCCAGACGCGGACGGCCCAGTCGATCGATGAGCCGCCGAGCTCGCTCAGGTAGATCACCGGATCCTGGCTGCTATCTCGACCCTCGATGCCCTTGGCCGCGGCCATCATGACCTCACGTGCCTTGTCGATGTCCGCCTCGTACGCGGTGCCGACGGCGATGTCGACCCGGCGGCTGCCGTGGTGCGTCACGTTCTCGATCGTCGAGCCGAAGATCGAGCTGTTGGGCATGATGATGCGGCGATTGTCGGGCGTGTCGAAGGTCGTGGTGAACAACTCGATCTCGTCGACCTTGGCCGTCACGCCATTCACACTGATGACGTCGCCCACGCGGTACGGGCGGAAAACCAGCAGCATCACGCCGGCCGCGACATTGCCCAACGTGCCCGAGAGTGCCAAGCCGATGGCGAAGCCCAGGGCAGCAAGCACGGCGGCAAAGCTTGTCATCTCGATGCCGAACGTAGACAGGACGCTGATGCCGCCGAGCACCAGGATGGCCCATTTGACGAGGTTGCCGAAGAACTTGGCGAGCGTAATCTCGACCTTGGCCTTGGTACTGGCCTTGACGGTCAGCCGCTTCGCCCAACTTGCCAGGATGAGCACGACGATGATGAGAACGATCGCGATGACGACCGGCCCCACCACCGCCCAAATCTCGGGTACGGTGATCTGATCGAACTCGCCGCTGGTGATCTTCTCCCACAGGCCCGCGGCCGCATCAGCAATTTCGATGGGCTCTACGACCTCTGCGTCTACGGCAACATCAACGTCGACGTCGGGCGTTGTTTCGTCTTGAAATCTCATTTGATATCTCCCACGCGAGTCATTGCAATCAGAACGTGGCCAGGATGGTGATGAAGTACTTGACGTCGTTCTCCTTGGCGTCACCCGAGTCCGAGTCGTACTCGTGCTCGACACCCAGGCGCAGTGTCAACTCGTTCTCCTCGGCCAGCAGGATGTCGTAGTTGGCGTAGCTGATGGTTCGAACCTCGCCGAAGTCGTCCAGCGACGGGAAGACCTCGGTACCGGCGGCGAACGTCTGGCGATCGTTGATCTCCCAGAGGAAGTCCAGGCCCAGCAGGCCCTCGGGAACCCAGTCATCGTCCTCGCCACCGAACTCGCGCGTCACACCAGCACCAACCCGACCACTCAGCGAGGCGCGATCCTGGCCGCCCTCGAGCAGGGCACGCTCCTTGAGAAAGTCGTAGCCGCCACCGCCAAAGAGCTGAAGGCGAGTGTCCCAGTCCTGGAATTCATCGAACTCGTAGACGCCAAAGGAGAACAGGAAGTAACGCTCGCCAGGAAAGAGCCAATCGTTCTCACCGCGAAGGCGCCCTTCATTCTCTGACTCTTCGCCATCGTCCTCGCTGTAAAGATAGCGAGCACGCAGCTTCGTGCGAAGTTGGTCGGTTTTGCGCTCGGTCTGGAACACCGCGCGGATGCTCAGATTCTCGGTGTTGCCGCTCGAGCCGGTGAGGCCCAGCTCGATGTTTCGGACCCAGCCCGACCAGAAATCGGTCGGCTGAGCCGCTTCTTCGGGGGTGAGTTCATCATCCTGGACCTCTGCCTGGAGGACGTTGGACAGCAGCGGCAGGTTGAACTCCGAAGCCCATGCACCAGGCACGCATGAGGCGACCGCGACGCATGTCAGCGTTTGGATTTTGTTTTTACCACGCATCCGATCAGCTCCTGGTCGAACTTGGCTCGAGTGTGAAATCGATGCGGGGCCTCACGAACCGACGGACGCTCCGCAGCGAAAAATTCATGACGCGAGTTTATCGTGGCTGTTGCGGCGAGTCGAAGGCCATTCCTTTCCATTCGAGATGGTCTAGTGTCCGATGATTCACCATGGTGGAGCTAAACCCCACACGCCGACACATGCTCTATGCCTCGCTTGCCCTCGGTAGCCTGGCGGTGTTGGGCTGCGCCCCTTCGCGTCGACAAGCCCTGGGGCCTCCTGCGCCGGTATGGCCGCTGGATCGCGGTCCGATGGTGCATCGCCAGGCCAGTCGAGCAACCCCGAACATCAAGACCACACCCCCAGCCGCAGCCGTGCCAGGGGGTATTTTCCCTCGTTCTACTTGGACCACCTCCGGGCCGACGCTCGCGCTGGCCAACCGGATGGGTCGCATCGAACGGATCACCATCCACCACGACGCGATGGCGTCCTCGGGCTTCCGGACGGCCAACGACTCAAAGGTTCGCCTGAACGACATCCTCCGAGCCCACCGAAACAACGGCTGGGCCGACATCGGCTACCACTACGCCATCGACCCGCTGGGCAACGTCTGGTCCGCTCGACCCATCCAACTCCAGGGTGCTCATGTCCGCGATTGGAACGAACGCAACCTCGGGGTGATGGTCATGGGCAACTTCATGCATGAGCAGCCCACGCCTCAGGCGCTCGCGGCGCTGCACGGCTTGATTCGCAGCGAGAGTGGCCGCTATCGCGTTCCCGCAGGGCGCGTGGGTACACATCGCGAGCTGGCCACAACGGCTTGTCCGGGCGACGCGCTGCAACGCAAGGTCGATGCAGCCCGTGCAAACCGCTTGCCTGGGTTTGCATAGCGGCCGAGCGCGCCGCAGCACGTATGGTTAGGCTTCGGGCTTGCCATCGTCTGGGTTGCCGACTCCGAAAATGGAGCTGCCCACACGCACGAGGTTGGCACCCTCCTCGATCGCGACCTCATAGTCGCCAGACATCCCCATCGACAAGATGTTGAATGCGCCGTCGACCAGGCCCTCGCTCTCGACCTCCTCGAAGAGTTCTCGGCAGCGACCAAAGACGGCCCTGCTGTCCTCGGAATGCTCGCCGTCGGGCGCCATGGTCATCATGCCACGCAGCTTGAGGTGGATCATCGAGTGGATCTGCTCAACCACGTGCAAGACAGCAGGCGAAGGGCAACCGGCCTTTCCGGCCTCGCCCGAGCAGTTGACCTGCAGCAGGATCTCGACCGGCTTATCGCGCTTGAGCCCGACCTCTTGCAACTCCTCGGCCACACGGAGGCTGTCGACCGAGTGGATGAGCCGGCACACGTCGGCCACCTGCCGAGCCTTGTTCCGCTGGAGCCGCCCGATCATGTGCCAGCGTATGGGCTCGTGGGTCTTCGCCGCCGAATCGCCACCCAGCACGGCACCCATCGACCGCATCCGCGAGACGTGCTCGTCGAGCATCGTGGCTCGTTGGAGCAACTGCTGCACACGATTCTCGCCGAAGTCTCGATGGCCCGCCTGCACGAGCTGGAGAATCTGCTCCGGCTCGGAGTACTTGGTGACGGCTACGAGCAGAACCTGCTCGGGCCGCTTGCCCGCCTTGGCTGCCGCTCGTTCGACGCGATCGCGGACGGATTCGTATCGTTCGAGGAGGTCGCCCTCTGACGCGGTGTGCCCAGCCGTAGTCATGAACGTAGCATACCCCGCTTCCGAAACGTCGGCTTTCGACTCATCGTTGCCCCTAATCACCGGAGTCCGCACGCATGTCCGTAACCACCGACCTGCCGACCCAGAGCCAGCCCATCCAGGCCGGCCAGCCGGCACCAGACTTTACGCTGATGACGCAAGCCCGCGAGGAGTGGACGCTAAGCGACGCTCTGGACAAGGGTGACGTGGCACTGTGCTTCTATCCCATGGATTTCAGCCCCGTGTGCTCGACCGAGATGAAGTGCGTGGCCGACGAATTTGGGTCCTGGAGCAACAAGGGCGTCCAGGTTGTGGGCGTGTCGTGCGATAGCTTCTTCACCCACGAGGCTTGGGCAAAGGAGCTTGGCCTCAAACAGACCCTCTTGGCCGACATGCACCGCGCCGTCTCGAAGGCTTATGGGTTCTACTGGCCCGACCTGAACATCTCCAGCCGGGGCACGGTGCTGTTGACCAAGGCCGACGACGGCACCCCCACGGTAAAGTGGGTCCAGAGCCGCGATATCAAGGACGCGATGAACCTCGATGACCTGCTTGCACAAGTAAGTTAATTCTCCTCGGGCACCTCCT
>JGI12109J20283_10054467_pt1 | contig 12376 bp, 6 predicted proteins | sample ElkSlonscriptome_12_FD_20283 | JGI IMG/M metagenome (IMG submission 20283) | reverse complement strand
GCAGCACGTTTCATCTGTGCGGGGCTGTTGAAGATTACATGATCGGAGAGGCGACACACCTCTTCGAGATCTTCTGGCTTGTAGGCCGCGCAATAGGTGGCGATTTCGCCATCGTAGAACTCGGATGCCAGCCGCGCTTCCCAAAGGCCCGAGGTGGATACGCCATCGAGATACTCACCCATGATCGGCGCGACCGACCACATCGAGAAGGCTTTGAGCGCGGCAAACACCTTGATGCTCGCCCCGTCCACGCTGGCAGCATCGCGGACTTGTGCGAGAACCTGGCAATTGGCGCGGATTTTCGCCGCATCGACGACGAAGGCGGGCGTGTCGACACGGGAGAGGTCAAAATGGGCGAAAGCGCCCGGATCACCTGCCTTGGTGGGCATTGCAGTTTGCATCTACTTCTCTTTCACTTGCGGGCAACGCACCGCAATCGATACCGAGCCATCCTGTTGGGTAAACTCCACCCGCTCTTCGCCAAGCTCGCGCAGCGTTACGCGGCCTGCTCCTTGCGAGGTAACCTCGACGCTATTCACCCCAACCCGTACTTCGCTAGCCGGATAGACATGATCATAACTGCCCAGCGATTGCGCCTCAATGAAAGCCCATTGGGCAGGATCACCCCCCTCAAGATCACAATTGTCGAGACTGTTGCTCCAGTGCCCACGAAACTGCGGGGGAATGACATTGGCGCCTGAAAGCGAAGTTGGCTCCTCACCGGCGCTCTGTCGAAACTGGCCGCACGCCGCAAGGCTCAGCGCCATGGGCACAGCAGCCAGTTTAATGACGCAGCGCTGCATCAAAAACTCACCGGCCCGTCCAACTCCTTCACCTGCCACGCCAGGCCGTGCTGGTTGAGCATCTCCATAAACGGATCGGGGTCCATTTCCTCCATGTTGAAGACACCCTCGCCGCTCCAGATGCCCTGCACCATCATCGCAGCCCCGATCATTGCGGGCACGCCGGTGGTGTAGCTCACCGCCTGATTGCCGGTTTCCTCAAAGGCCTTTTCGTGGCTGCAAATGTTGTTGATATAGAAGGTCTTCTCGCCCGAACCGTCCAAGGCTTCTCCGGTCGCGATCACGCCGATATTGGTGTTGCCCTTCGTGGTCTCGCCAAGGCTTTCAGGCTTTGGCAGCACGGCAGCAAGGAATTGCAGAGGGATGATCTCCTTGCCCTGATAGCGCACAGGATCAATCCGGGTCATGCCGACATTTTGCAGTACGGTGAGGTGCTTGATGTATTCATCGCCGAAAGTCATCCAGAAGCGTGCGCGCTCGATCTCAGGGTTGAACCTGGTGATGCTTTCCAGCTCTTCGTGATACATCATGTAAGCGTTTTTAACGCCCACCGCTTCGAAATCGAACTCGGTTTTGACCTGCATTGCAGGCGTTTCCACCCAATCGCCATCCTCCCAGTGTCGCGCGGGCGCGGTTACTTCGCGGATGTTGATTTCGGGATTGAAATTGGTGGCAAAGGCCTGACCGTGATCGCCGCCATTGCAATCGAGAATGTCGAGCGTGCGAATGGCCTTCAATTTGTGCTTCTTCAGCCACATGGTGAAAACACTGGTGACGCCCGGATCAAAGCCTGATCCCAGCAGCGCCATCAGCCCGGCTTGCTTGAACCGGTCATGGTAAGCCCATTGCCATTTATATTCGAACTTGGCCTCGTCCTTGGGTTCGTAATTCGCGGTATCGAGATAATGCACGCCCGCTTCCAGACACGCATCCATGATCGGGAGGTCCTGATACGGCAAAGCGAGGTTGACAACGAGGCTGGCGCCTACCTTCTTGATGAGGTTCACCATGGCTGGCACTTCTTCCGCGTCGATCTCGTATGTGGCGATTTCGACGCCGGTGCGCTCTTCCACGCTGGCAGCGATCGAATCGCATTTCGATTTGGTTCGGCTGGCGAGATGGATCTCCGGAAAAATCTGCGCATTCATTGCCATTTTGTGGACGCAGACCGAGCTGACGCCCCCTGCCCCGATCACCAGAACCTTTGCCATTTGCGTATACCTTTTCAATCAGATCGAATCTTGCATGCGAGCCATGCGCGCCCCTTACGGCAATGCGCGGGGCTGCTCAAACGATCCGGATTGCAAAAAGGTCTTTCACGCAAAGAGAGCCAGAAAAGCGGACAAGCCGCCCCCGCTCAAGGTGTGGGCTGGCCAGAACCCCGGATGATATAGCGCAGGCGCAACGTGAAGGTAGAACCAGCGGCCATGGCACCGCCCGGCCTTACGCGAACCTGCGTGATATTGGCATCGCACCCATCTGCATCTGGCACAGGCTCATAGATGAAAGTGGCGCCGTTATCGCTTGAATATTCCAGACCATCGCTATCGTCTGCCGGGCCGGAATAGGTGTAGCTAAGGTTTGTGTCATTGCCTGGATCATCGAAAGTGACAGGTCCAGCAGGGTCATTCACCCGGCACAGCTTGATATCGGCGGGATGGTTATCCAGCACCGCAATGCTGTCAGCATCCGTCGCAATAGCGCCGGTGTTCTCAACCGAGATCAGATATTCAACCAGCGCGCCCGGTATGGCCTTGGGGCTGGCGCCCGTCTGCGCGCTTACAGGGTCAGAGATCACCGCGCTCATCTTGGTGACCGAAAGCGTTGTTGTCGCCGGATTGCAGAAGGTCAGCGTATTCAGTCCGACGCCCTGCTGGCTGGGATTGTCCGGCGCAGACGGGCCATTGCCGTATTCAAAGATGATCGTATCAATGGGCTGGGTAAAGGTGACGGTGGTGTTGCCATTGCCCTGGGAATCGGACGATGAGCCATTTCCAAAGACGCTATCGCCGCTCACGAAGTTCGCCGAACTTTGCGTCAGGCTTGCCTCCACCCGCACGCCGTTCAAGAACCCGTACACGGTGGCGCGGTCCTGAAAGCCGCCCTGATCGATATCGAGAATGCGGAACTGCACGCCGGTGATCGCCTGCGGCAATGTGATGGTTGTCACGCTTTCCTGCTCGCGGTTTGCGCGATTCACGTGATAAATCAGCGAAGCACCCGGATTGCTCAATCCCGCTGTCATTGTTGTAGAAATGCCCGGGATCGCCCCGCCATAGCGGGCCTCTGGCACCCATTGTCCTTCGCTGACGATATCGAAAGAAATCGTGCCAAGAGTGCCCAGTTGATAGGAATTGTTAAGGCTGCCGCGCGCCCAGGTCACATCGGCCCATCGGAATTCGGTTGTGCCTGCGGGGCATGTCAGCGGGGGCGCGGAGGTTGGCCCGCCACCGGCTGTCTGAAAACTGGTTTCAGCGTAATCATCCTCAGCCGGATCGCCGTTGTCAGGCGTTGAATCGGGATCAGGTGCGCTGCTGGCGATGATCTCGGCTGTGTTGTTGACGGTGGTGCCGACACTTGCCGTAACGGTACCGGTGATTGTCATCGTGCGCGTCTGGCCCGCTGCGATATCGGGCACGCTCCAGATGCCGGTGCCGGGATTGTAGCTTCCCGCCCCGCTTGACGAGATGAAATCGAAGCCTGCGGGCAATTGATCGCGCACCTCGACATTTGTCGCTGTATCCGGCCCCTGATTATTGACCGCCAGAGTAAAGCTGATGGTGGAGCCGAATGCGGGCGAGGCATTGCTCACGCCCTTGGTGAGCGAGAGATCTGCTTGAAGCGTGGGCGCCGCGGTCAGATACAGTTCTGCGTGACGGAATTGGCCGTTGTCTTCGGCGGGAAACAGATCGCACATCTCCAGCCGCCATGTTCCATTCGCGTTTTCGCCGTTGAAGGCGGAAAGCGCGTTATCGGGCCGGTAAGTGTTCTGGAATGGCGGCGCCTGACTGGTGGAATGATCGCGGCCATTGCCATCGGTGTTGACCAGCTGGCTGGCGGTATCATCAAGCAGAACGTTGAAATTGTTGCCATTGATGGAGCTTACATCGCCATCGGTCAATTGCACGCGCGTTTGCGTTGGCGAGACGAGCACCAGCCGCAAATCGCCGCGCCATGTGTGCCGCACAAGCACCCCCAAATCGACATCGGCCACAGTGAAATTGCCGCTGACACTGAAAGTGCGCACCAGCGGATTGTTTGGACAGCTCTGCGCCTGCCCCAGCGTGCCGTTCTGGCTTGCGACCACCGTGGTCACCGCCTGCGCGCGCGCTTCATCGGTCAGCGCGATGCTGAGCACCAGCGCCAGACAAGCGAGCGCAAAGCGGCTAACAATGGTGCGCAAGGATATCATGGCGACTGCGATCACTTCTCAGCGCCCTCCCAGACCCATTGCGCGGAACGTATCCGCATCGAATTTCATCCGCACAGCGGCGTAGATCCCCTTGTCGGTGTTGCGCGCTGCGGCAAAATCGCCATCGCGAAACCCTTCGATATTGTAGCCGATCGTAAGCAGCACATCGCGGGTGGGCGAGATGCCGATCATCGGGCCAAAGGCGAAGGCATAAACCTCGTCCTCAAGATTGGCGCGAAGCGTGCCCATCGCACCGATCTCGAACATATCGGTGATGCCGATGCGTGCATCGAGCCCTGCCAGAAGTGCGGTGCCGGCAAATTCGGTGCCTTCGAATTGATCGAAATTGTAGCGCGCGCCCAGAAACAGCGAATATTCGTCGCGGCGCGTTTGCTGTTCGATACCGTTCTCATCCTCATCCCAGCCGCGCGGGCTCCAATTGCTTGAAAGGCTGGCGATCAAACGGCGCGATGTCGCATCGCCATCAACGATCAGCGCGGTGCGTCCGGCACCTGCAACACCGCCATTGACCCCGCCGCGCACTGCATCGCTGCGAAATTCCAGCTTGCCCAGCATGGCAATCTCACTCGCATCGGGGCGGTGGGCAAAGGCAAGGCTTGCATCAAGGATTTCGGTGGTGGAACCGCCAGTGTTTTCCGCCCGTGTCCATGTGATGCCAGAGCCAACGATGCTGCCCCCGCCAAGCTGGCGGATCGCACCGAGGGATGCGCCCAGCCGGTCTGCCAGTTCGCCATCGCGATATTCGCCGCGCGCTGTGAGGCTCCAGCGGTCTTTGCGCCAGGCAGCGCCAAGCGTGGCGGCAGTGAAGTCTTCAAAGTTGAGCCCGCCTGTAAGCTGGCCGCCGACAGGCGCGGGTTGCAGCGGATTGACCTGATCGCTTTGATCGGGCGCACCGCCCAGCGTGCGCGAACCATCCAGCGTTGCATCAATCGTAAGTTCGGGCGTCAGCGCGAGGCTTTGTGCCAGGCCAAATGCGGCGAAAGAACGATTGCCGAACTCGCCAATCGTATCCTGCCCAAGCGACGTCACGATCTGTCCCCCGCGCCACGGAGCAACTTCGATCCCGCCGCGCAATTGGCGTGCATCGATGTTCTCGCCCGAGGCGATATCATAGCTGCCCACAAGGCGCACACCCTGTGCCAATTGATAGCGCACGCCAAAGCGGTGCGTGGCGGGAAGCGCGGTGCTTTCGGCATCATCGAGCGCAAAGGCTGTCGCCGCCGAAACTTCAAGCGCCCCATCAAACAGTCGCTGCGTGCCGCCCAGCTCAAATACGGTCGATGTGTTGGTGCTGCCATCCGCAAGCGTATCGTTGAAATGCGCAAGGCCAGCGCGAAGATCGGTGCGCACCCCGCGCCAGTTAAGCTGTGTTTGCACAGCGCGGCGGCGCGAATTGTCAACGAGGCTTTCATCCTGCCACAGGCTGGTGAGAACGCTCAGACGCTCGTTCAGCAGCACGCGGGCGTCTGCGCCGATTTTGCGCCGCCCTTGCTCGACAACATTCTGCTGGCCAATCCCGTAATCGGCATCAAGCTGGCGGGCATAGGCGAGCACGTCCAGCGTGGCGGTCTGGTGCTGGGCTTCGATGATCCAGCCGGTTGCGGCTTCGCCTTCGCGCCGGCTCACACCTACTTCGGCGCGCACTTCGGTGTTGTCGCCCAGCTGTGCGCGCACATCGAGCGCGGCGATGTTGGTGCGCGCGTCATCGGCCCCAGAAGAATTGGCGTCGGTGATCGCCGTTGCCCCCACGCGCACGCGGCCATCTCCGCTTGTCCAGTCAGCGCGAACGCCTGCATTCATCTCGGCCTGGCCAGCGCCATCAACTTCATATTCGACGATGATAAACTGCGGATTGAGATCGTCATCGCGGCTCAGCACGGGCTGGCTGAAAGTGATCGACCCCGTAAGCAGATCAAGATCATAATCGATGAAACGGGTAAGCTGGCGCCGCTCGACAATGATATCCGAGCGCAGCCGGTCACGCACTTCGATGGTAACGCGCTCGGAATTGGGAAGGATGCGCCTTGTGCCAAGTTCATAGGGTCCTGAGATGCCCTGCCCCTGTATTTCCTGGCGCTGAAGCCGCGTTGCGACATCGGCGGCAAAGGCCTGCGCCTTAATCTGTCCAAAGCGCGCTTCGGCCTTCACGCCGGTGGCAGTGCGGTTGTAGCGGGCAAGGCGCGTCTGGTCGAAAGCGGTGATAAAATCGCCGTACAGCGCGTAGAAGGTCGCGGTTTCGATGCGCACATAGAGCTTTTCACGGCTTGCGGCATCAAACCGGCGCAGGCTGCCATCGGCAAACACGGTGTAATAGGCGTTGGGATCAATCGTGCCGAGCACGCGCTGGTCTTCGCGCTGCTTGGCGCTGTCATATGCGAGCGTGACGAGATATTTGCCCAGCACGCGGCCCTTGGCATACAGCGCCACGCGCGCATCATCGCCAAGGTCGCTATCAAACCGGCCGGCGCGCTCCATGTTGTCCGCCACAGACCGCGCCCCCACGGTCCCTTCGGCAAGGCCCACAATGGTCCATTCGATATCGCCCGGCTCAATCCACGCCTCCAGCTCCTGCTGGCGTTCAATCTCGCCATCATCGAAGCCGAAATTGAGGCGCAGCGAACCTGAAACCATCGTGGGAGCCAGTTCGATAAGCGCAATGCCCTTCTCGCCTTGGGTTACCCAGCGCGCCGAGCTTGGCGCGTTGGAGCCACCATTGCCGCCGATTGCAGTGAGCTGATCGAGCTGTTGCCGATCAAGTTGCTCGGCGCTTTCATAAGGTGCGTTAAGCGAGAACTGCCCGGCAATCCCTTCGCGCAGCGGGCGATTGTTGCGGTCCAGCACTCTGATCGCCACCACCGGCCGCGTGCGCCCATCGGCAACGAGATTGGAAAGTTCGGGCACCAGTTCGACTTTTGCAGGGGTGCGGGTGAAGAACACCTCGCGCTTCACCGTCTGATTGACCATGCCAAAGCTGTTGATGATATCCGCTTCAAGAACAGTGCGTTCATTCACCAGCGGCACGCCGCGCCACAGGCTGATCGCATATTGGCCATCGCTGGCATTGGCAGTGCCATCGAAAGTGAGCGGGTTAACCGGCTCACCATCGACGCGAAGATCAATTTTCTGCCCCTTGCGGTGACGGATCGCGACTTTGACAGCAGGGGCGCGCGGGTTTGCATCGGGCGTGGGCGAAAGAAATCCGTCCGGTCCATCGCCCATGCTGAAGTAATCTACGGTGCTGTCTTCGGGTGATAGAGGCGCCGCTTCAACGATGACGGTTTCCCCAGCAGTGTCTTCAGCGCCAGTGGCACCGCGCTCTGCATTGCCAATCGCTGCATCCACTGCGCGCGCGATCGAGCCATCGGGCGTGGTCTCAGCCTTTTCAGCCACATCGGCCAAAGCGCCTTCGGGCACGCTTGCGTGGAAATCCGCGATCACCAGGCTGCCGCCCTGCCCGATCACAAAGCGCGAGCTGGCGCTGCCGGCATTGCGCGTGCCGCGTTGGCAATCAATCAGCTCTGCGCCGTCGGGCAGAGTCATCCGGCTGATCGCGACCACATGCGTGCCCGGCACCACGCCTTCAAAGTGATAGCGGCCATCCGCATCGGTGATAGCGAAAGAGCCGTCTTCCAGCATCACGCGCACGCCCGCAATGCCGGGGCGCGGATCATCCAGCGTGCACGCGCCTGCCGTCACCCGGCCCATGATCGTCATGCGATCGGCAATCGTCTCGCGCTCGATTTCGACAGGAACCTGCGCGCGCGCCGTGCGGCCAAGCAGATCGGTCACCACCGCATCATTCAGCGCGCGGCCTGGCGACGCATCAGCGCGCACGCTCATCGCATATGTGATGCGCGTAGACGCACCGCCGGAAAGCGTGCCCAGATCAAAGCGCATCGAACTGCCATCGGGCGCGATCTCCACCGCGTCACCAGCAGCCTCGCCGTTGATCTTGACTGTGTCAGGGCGCAGCCGCAGCCAGCGTGACGGCGTATCGGTGAGCGTAACATTGCGGCGCAGGCGCGCAGGATCAGTATTGGCAGCGGTGATCGAATAGAACACCACATCGCCCGGCATGGCATTGGCGCGCGATGCTGTCTTGGTAATCCCCAGCGGATTGGTATCGCGATCAAGCGGGATATCCACCTGCACAGGCGTTGGATCGGGCAAGTCAAACGCCCCGCCATAAGATCCCTCATCGATCACAAACCCGCGGCCATCAGGGCGCGTGATCTGCGCAATCTGGACTGGCTCAACCACCGAGGGGCCGGAATAGGGCTGCGGCGCTTCGAATTCGAGGCGGTAGCGGCCGATGAATGTCTGCGGGAACCAGAATTCGCCCGTTCCCATCTGCGTGATGCGGCCTGATCCATCGGTGATGGCCTGGCCCGAGATAACGGTGGAGGGCCACGGCGTCTCGCCATCTTCGGCAAAAACGGTGGCTGGCTGTCCGGTGGCATCATCGATCAGCGTGACGCGCACGCCATTGACAGGCTCACCCGTTTCGCTGTCGAACACGATGCCGAACGGATCGGCCAGCACATCGACAGCGGTTTGGACCAGCACATTGTCGCCGCCCGGAACCATCGCGGCGATTTCGATGATTGTGCCATTCGCCAGCGACAGACGGCAATCATTGGGCGCGGGTACTGGCGGCATGCGCACTGTATCGATCTGGCCTACGAAAATGCCGGTGTTCACGCCGGTTTCAAACACCGTTTCGCGCTCGCGATCACCGCTGGACGTGGTGATGTCCACTTCAAGCGCGTCAACCGCGCCGGGATCGGTGTTGGCAGCAAATGCAACGACTTCGAAAGTCAGCATCTGGCCAGCGATCAACGTGCGCGTTGGATCAACGTTCAACTGCACCACAGGCACACGCGAAGGATCAGCGCCGCCCGGCGACGTGCCAGTCGCTTCGCCAGAGCGCCCGATGCCGTTGCATACCGGTTGTGGGAAATTCAATTGGACAGTGCCCGAACTGGCAGGCCGGAAGGCACGAATTTCGGGGGGCGGCAGGGTGACATCAAAGGTCACCGTGTTGGATGTTGTGCTTGCCGCAGCCCCCGCAAAATTCCATTGCGCCGTGGCCGTGTTCTCGACTGTCCGAAGCGTTTGCCGGGCTTCCTGCCCGATCTTGTTTTGTTGGGTCGTATCATCTTGAGCGAGCGCTTCCCCCACAGGCACGCCAAATGGCAGCAGCACCAATGAAAGTGCTGCTGCCAGGCGGCCCATGAGGGAAGATACACGCAAAGTCAGATCGGTCCGTCAGCGGGTTAAGGAGCTGGTGTGGCCGTGCCCGCAACAACCGCCGGGATTTCAACCCGGAAGCTGAGCCCTGCCGAACTGTCTTCAGCGATGTCCGATAGCGTGCCAGCGACGACCGCCGGATCGCTGCCCGAAGCAGCCGTAAAGCCGGCATCGGCACCGCCTGCGGGAGCGCTGCCACCCGAACAGGTGGCATTGCCGCCTGTGACGCTCACGCTCGCATCGACGCGGATGCCGTTGGAGCGCGCATCGCTGGAGGCAAGATAGACGACATCGGCCGGCAATTCGTCGGACACGTTGATATTGGTGGCGTCTGCACCGCCCGCTGCGTTTTCGACCGCGATACAATATTCGATCACCGCACCCGGAATGGCCTTGGGGCTATCAAACAAATTGACAGGGTCCCAGATGACCGAGCTCGATTTGGTGAGCGTGACTTCAGCGCCTGCAACTTCAAAGCTGGCACGATCAGTGTCCGAGCCATCATTGTCCGCATCAAGGCTGAACGTGCTGTTGCCATCGGCCAGAACCGTGTCGATCACGGATTGATCAGCGCTGTCAGCAGCGCTTTCCTCAAGCTCTTCCTCGTTCGCTGTGCCGATCGAATTGGCCACAAACGCATTGGCGTTCAGATCAACTTCGAAGTCGTCACCATTGGCAGCATCAAGGTTGATGTTGGTGAAGACAAGCACCTGAATGGTCTCGTCGGTGGCGACGTTTTGCAGGAAGGTGACTTCCTCGCCAGCATCGTAGGCACCGTTGCCGTTGCCATCGATGAAGGTGATGAATTCGCCGTTGTCAGCATCACCATTGGTGCCAAAATTACCAGCATTGCCGCTGACAAGAACGGCGGTGAGATCAAGATCGACAGCATCGTTTGAAAGGTTGGTGACATCGAATGTCAGGATCGCGCCCGCTTCACCTGGATTGATCTCGACAGGCTGCGTGCCGACTGTTGTCACATCAACATTGACCCGGCGGTCAACGCTGAACACGTCCTGTGCCGTTTCGGGTGTCTGCGCGATACCGTCAACTTCATAGGTCACCGTCACGGTGTTTGTGATCTCCGTGCCAGCGCGGATACCTTCCGCCATGGCTGGAGTGCTGGACATTACGATGAGCGCCATCGCGCTCACCGCACCCAGCAACTGGGTGGTGGTTTTCATTGGTCTGGTCCTTTGCGTGTTCTGCGGGTCTTGCAAAAACCGCCCCCGCAGTTTTGGCGGTATCTCTCGCTGCTAGAGTGTCAGCGAATGATCACGGGAAAGCCGACGCGGCCCGTTTCACCCGGCGCGATGCGGGCGATTGTCCAGCGGACATGCGTCACATCGGCGTGGGTGGCGGGGCGCTGGCCCTGCGGCCCGGCCGATACGGTAAGCGTATCGAGCGTGCCGAAAGTTTTGCCGCCATCAACGCTGACAATCAGCGCAGGATCGGCATCGGGCGCAAGCCGCACCGCTTCGTGAAGCGGGTTGGTCGCGGTAAAATTGGTTGCCTCTTCAGCGCTTTCATTGGTGTATTTCGCACCAAAGCTCAGCTTTGTTCCGGGCGTGAAGCTGGTGGGCTTTTCAAGGCTGATGGTCTGGTTGCCATCGGCATCTGTCTGCGTGACGATGGCCATCACATCGCTTTTGAGGCTGACTTTGGGTTTGGCCGCCTCGGCAGCGGCGCTGCGCGTTTCGGGCGCATCGGTTTGCGCGGCAAGCGGGGCTTGCGGCAGTGCGAAGGCGAGCGGTGCAGCAAACAGCGCGATCATGGATTTGGTGGTGGTCTTCATGGGTTTTCTCCTGGCCTGGAAAATTGTGGTCTGGTGTCGATCGATGGTCAGTCGATGGTGACGTCAAAGGTGATGGAATGGACCGCGCCCCCCGCGACGGTCCCGAGGTTTACGCTGATGCCGGAAGCCTGGTCCGCCTCGCCTGCATCATCGTCTGCAGCGTCGCTCAGCGGGCTTGCATCAAGAGCGAGCGAGCCGGCGACGTAAGTGGTGCCCTCGGGGATTGCGTCGGTGACAACGAGATCGGCAACCGGGGCAGAACCGCTGACGTTGGCTGTCAGCGTGAAGGTTGCGATGCTTCCGGGAACGGCGCTTTCGCCGCCGAAGGGATCGACAAGCGTGACAGCCTTGACGAGTTCAACCTCGCTCACCCCTACCAACAAGGCGCCTTTTGCCAGCGCGCTTGCGCCGGTTGAGCCGACAATCGCATCGCCGCCCCCTTCGCCCGCGCCTTCAAACACGGTGCCCGGCTCGCCCGTTCCGGTGACGGCGTTGGCAAGCAGTTCAACCTCGCTGGCCTCACCGTCGCTTACGCCTTCGGGAACCTCGACGATCACGAACACCGTCAACGCCGCATCAGCCGCCAGCACAGGCGTTGTCTGCGGCGCGGTGAGGATGGTATCGACGCCCGGATCGTAAACGCCGTTATCATTGGTATCGATCGCGATATCGGTGACCGTCGCCTCGAAGTCGCTTCCCGGAACCGCCGGATTGGCGATAAGCTCGAACGCTTCGGGGCCATTGCCCTGATTGGTCACCTCGAAAGTGAGAACCACCTCGCCTGTCGCCGCCTCAAGCGCGCCCGAATCCAGCGATGTAACGGTTACATCGAGCAATTCGTCCACGCGCACGGTGACAGTGTTTGAGGTGATCGTCGTTGGCGTGCCTCCGTCATCGAAGGTTGCCGTTGCGGTGTTCTCGATCAGCGTGCCTGCACTGATCCCGCCAGCAAGAACCGGCGCGGACATGGTGAAAGCGGCCGTAAGAGATGCGGCAAACAGAACGGAGGTAAGGCTCTTGGTATCCATACCTAGAGGCCGATAAGATCTAATGGTTAGCAAGCCGTTAGTGTGTGGGAGAAAATTGACGGTTTGC
>JGI12109J20283_10580817_pt1 | contig 12380 bp, 8 predicted proteins | sample ElkSlonscriptome_12_FD_20283 | JGI IMG/M metagenome (IMG submission 20283) | reverse complement strand
CAGCGTGCCACTTCCGACCAGCGACATTGCGATCAAACTCTGCAAAAGCAGTTTCTGCCGGCCGCGTAAAGTCCAGGCGTCGTCGATCAATCCGACTACGAGCATCGCGGCAGCGGCAAGGAACAGACCCGCCCAGCGACCAGTCAGCTTCGAAGACCAGTCGATCGGCTGATTCGAGCCCCCTAAGACATAGACTCCGCCAAAAGCGAGTAGCATCGCGGCGAACACGGCAACGCCACCGGCCAAGGCAATGGGCCGCTCGTGCAACTTCCGCTCAGCATCCGGCTTATCAACCAGCCCGACTCGGATGGCGATCGCGCGAACAATCGGAACGAGTACGCAAGAGGCGGCAAAAGCGGCCGCTAGAGTTAAAAAAAGCAGCTGTGGCATGGGTTAGTCGGCTGGAGTCGAGAAGGAGTTGCCAGATCGACGCTCGGTTCAAATTGCGGTCATAAAGCAGCTAGCGGTCATGAAGAATCACCGCCTACGGAAAACTGGCCGAAGGTAGATTAGTTGGACAGCATAGGAAGTTACAGAAAAATAAATCGGTGAGGTTAGCACCATCCATGGCGCAAAGAGGTGCGGCGATACAACTGGCGAGACTGTCAAAGCAAGCAAATCTAACCTAAGGCCAAAACGTTAGACCCTATCCGTCAGGTGGTTTGAGGTTAGCTCGAAAGTGGTTTTCGCGTCAAGGGGGGGAACGAAATCTAGCCAGCGGAGTAGGATTCTCGCCTTGTTTCAGCGCGAAGCAAGGGTTTAGTAGCGGAGAGTTGGCCAGTGCGCGTCGGACCACCATTGAAAGCCGATCGTGGCTCACGAAAGCTCCCAAGAACCAGTTTGGAGACCACTGGAAAATTTTCTAGCTGCCCGTTTGCGACCACCAACGCAAGGTGGGAGTAGTTCTCGCTGTAGCTTTCGAAAAACCGAGTGGTTTAAGGAAATCAGGCGTCTTTGATTAATCAAATCGGGGCTTCTTTTCACCTGGGCACGGCTTCTATCAGTTTGCAAACCGTCGACCAACTTAATCTGCGTTAGCTCACAACAGTTCAGGCTTCGCTAGAGGGGGACTGGCCCCTTTCAAGCCTCAAAATCCGACAACACCGGATTTCAGGCGCATTTGACTAAATCCTCCGATTCAGACGGGCGATAACTAGCGTGGACCAGCCCCCCACGACTGAATGTTCTTGGGGGTGCGGTTGCGACCTGCAGTAGCGATTTCACGCTGTTTTCTCCCGGTAGGGACGATTCAAATGCTGAAAACTGGCTGAAGGTTCAAGCAATCGTCGTATACCGACATGGTTTTTCAGTGACAGATCCGCCGCTAGGGGAGCCGGCAGCATGACCGAGTGTTCAACGAATCAACCAATCGCTTCGTCAGGATTAAAGCCGGTCGTCGCGTCAAATTCCTGCGTGCGGGGCCTCAAACCGATTGCCAGCCAAGTTATGAATAGGAAAAAGGGGCAACGTCGTCGATGGATCGTGGCTCTCGCCATGGGGGCGCTCCTGACCGGTGGTACCGGATGCACCATGCTCAGTGGGCTAAGCAACAAGCTGACTGACACAGAGTGTCTAGACGAGTTCATGATCAGTCATCGCAATAAAGTGATGGCGACGAAGGCTTGGTTGCGCGTGGAAAATTGCTATCGCGATCACCCGTCATGGAAGGATTTCCGGGCTGGGTTCATTGCCGGCTATATGGACGTGGCGACGGGCGGTTCTGGATGCACACCGGTCGTGGTTTCCTCCAAATATTGGGGTTGGCGACACCAAAGTGCTCACGGCCAGAACTCGGTCAATGCGTGGTTTGCCGGCTTTCCGTATGGGGTGAAGGCAGCGGAAGAAGATGGGATTGCCCACTTCAACCAAATTCAAATGCAGTCAGTACCGGTCGCCCGGCCCGCGATGACAGGCTCCATGGCTCCTAAGCCGGTTGAGCCGGTACCGGTAGCTGAACCGCCGACACCATTGCCTTCGGGCATCATTCTGGGTGAGGGAGAAACACTGGTGCCGGATAAGACAGAGGTCCGCGATATGCCGATGGAAGGTCCGACCGTCGTGCCACCACCAGCCGGCGAGATAATTGAAGGCCCTGATCCAACTATGCCAAGCCTGGAGCCGCAGGCCTCCGGTTCAGGCACTCAACGGACACCGAGCGGTACTGAAGCCCTCGGTGTCGGCAAGCCGATGCTGACTGCCAAAGAATCTGCGGATGTCGAAATGGTGCTCGGGCAAACTTCGACAGTGTCAACAGTGTCCGCTCGATCAATTGGATTCGAAGCAGAATCCTCTCAGGCAGAGATTGATTCGGTTATCGAAGAAGTTTTCGGAACCCCTACCGACTGGGGATCAATAAATCCCAACTAACAGAGGGCTTGGAATCGCTACCCTTTAATTAGCCTTTCCCGGAAGGCAGAGACGCCTTCTCTTTTGAGAGACTCCTTTCCTCGATAATTTTTTCCGAGCTCGTCCTCGGCAACCTGTCGTCAACCTTCACAGATATCGGCGGGCGATTTATCACCCGACAGCACCAATAAAGAGTTCAAGGATGAACATCAATCTCTTTCAATCCGGCGTGTGGAAACGGCTCCACACCACCCTGGGAGTCGGGGTTGCTATCACCTTGGTCGCCGCGCTTAGCGGATGTACCACGCTCACTCAGCCGATCGAAGGTGTTCCGGCCCATCGGTTGCCACCGGAATTCTTCCCGCCACCAAAAAACAACCTGGTGCCGGTCGATATCGCGCTCTTGTCCTTGGAGCCACCACGCGATTATCAGCTGGATGCGGGTGACATCTTGGGCGTTTATGTCGAGGGTGTGCTCCCTTTCAATCCGCCGAACGCTCCGCCAGAGCCGCCGCCGGTGAATTTCCCGCAAGAGGACAGCACTTTGCCTCCTTCGATTGGATTTCCGATCGCAGTTCAAGATGACGGGACGCTAGCACTGCCACTAATCGAACCCCTGGACGTGCGTGGCCTGACTCTGGACCAGGTTCGAAATAAGATTCGCCAAGCCTATATCGATGAAGACATTTTGAGGCCTGAAAAAGCACGTCCGATTGTCACGATCATCCAGGAGAGAACCTACGATGTGATCGTCGTTCGCGAAGATGCATCCGCGAACCCGCGACGCATCGGCGGGCGAGGCGATGAATTTATCCGTGGACTTGATCGGCAAGCTACTGGTGGTTTGGTAAAGTTGCCCGCTTACAAAAACGATATTCTTCACGCTCTCGTGGAGACAGGGGGCCTACCTGGCCTAAATGCCAAGAACGAGGTAAAAGTGCTTCGTGCCAGCGAGGCGGATAAGCGGAAGCGAGCCGAGTTTCTGCAGCAATTCTATGCGGCCCAACAGGCCGCAATGAAAGACCCTTGCTTCTGTCCGCCAGAGCTTCCGCCCGATCCATCAATCCTACGCGTCCCGCTCCGAGTACCGCCGGGAGTCATCCCGAATATTACGGACGAGGATGTCCGGTTGAAGAACGGTGACATCGTTTATATCGAAAACCGCGAAACTGAGGTTTTCTATACCGGAGGTTTGCTTCCCGGCGGCGAATGGCCACTACCTCGCGACTACGATCTTGACGTGCTGGGTGCTATGGCTGTGGCAGGAGGTGGCGTCGGCCAAGGCGCTCCCCGCCAGAACGGCGGCGGGCTCGGTGCCAACTTGTTCCAGCCCGTTCCCCCGGGAATTCTATACATTCTTCGCCAGACGCCATGTAGCGGCCAGGTTGCGATCGAAGTGGATCTAACGAAAGCAATTAACGATCCTCGAAGTAGGCCGTTTATCCAACCCGGGGATATCTTGATCCTGCAATACAAGTGTGAAGAAGAGCTGCTCAATTTCGGAATTGGAACGTTCTTCACCTTCGGTATCCAAGAGCTGCTTCGTTCGAATTAGTCAGACACGAGCGAGAACGGTTTGTGAATAGGTCGCATCGGTTATTTCGATGCGACCTATTGCATTGGTTGACATAGATTCTCCGGCTTTAGTGCCGGACGACACATCAAATCCATTGCACACAGACTCACGAGTGTTTGAGTCAATTAAACACCTTTAAAGTCTAGTTCTCTTTTCGTGCTGGGGATGGGCAAATGCTTTGAAGCCGTTCAATCGTGGCCCTTATCGCCACGGGCCATCCGTTAGGCAGCGGAGCCGTGAAAGTCATTGGCTGGCGGAGGGTAGGGTGAACAACCCGAAGTTGGCGGCTGTGCAAAGCGATTCCCAAAGGCCATCGCGTATCGGCACCGTACTTTCGATCACCGACGACCGGAAACCCACGGTCGGCGAATTGAACTCGAATTTGATGCTTTCGGCCGGTCATCAGTCTGACGGCAACAACTGTCTGGCCTTTCAATCGAGCCAATACTTCGTAGCAGAGCTCTGCCCGTTGCGTCTTCACGTCACTGTATAGACTCGCTTGGTCGCCCATGCAACGCATGCGATGGGCAGCTTCATCTTTGAATATCCAATCAGACAAACTCGCTTTCGTTCCTGGCAAATCACCTTCGACCACCGCTAGGTAAATCTTTTCCGGTTTTTCGGAACGACTGGCGAACTGGGCTGACAGGCGACTGGCCGCCTTGCTGGTACGGGCGAGTACAATGGCACCTGTTGTCATGCGGTCTAGACGGCTGACGATCCCGACGTAAACGCCTGCCGGTTTGTTGTAGCGGATTTTCAGATAGGCAGTCGCGAGGCGGTGCAACGTCAGACTATCCGCATCTCCCATCGTTGCCAGATCGGCCGGCTTATTACAAACCAGCAAATGGTTGTCTTCATAAATCAGTGTCTGAGCGAATCGCTCGCTGGCAGCCCGTATATCGTCAATCGGTCGCTCTTGCTTGGTCAACGAGTCGACTCGAGCAAGTTGGAGGCTTCGATCGGCGACTCCGTGGACGGCTCAAGCGTTTGGTTCGCCTGATCCAAATTTTCACTCTGCGATTTCTTGCTAAGGTCTTCTGCCGGAGCGTCAGCCGTTTCCGTCGTTTCGTCCGTTTTCTCTTCGACTTGATTTGACCGGAGTTTCAGAACGATCATGTCGTCGACGACCTCGATGCTCTCGAACTGCCGTAGTATTTCAGCTTGTTGCGGGTCCTGAGAAAATTCCTTCGCCAGGTTTTCGCTGGCAAGAGCTTGGCGGACCGTTTCAGGGATTTGCTCGCCATTGACCCGAGCGTCAACCATTTGCACGATCAAGATGCCGTTACGCATGAAGACATCGAAATCGGCGTCGGCGTTGAAGTATCGTCCGTCAGCTGCCGGCAGAAAATCTGTCGGAAAGCTGACTTTACCAGTGATTCGCCCGTCTTTGATATCAACATAAACACGTCCTCGAAGATCAGGCTCCGCCGCAATCAGGGCATTAATTTCTCGCGCTGTCAGCCGTAATTCCGTCGGCGCCGGCGGCGTATCTGTCGATGCCGACTCGTCTATATCATCCTGATCAAGGGCATTGCCTTCAGGTATCTGTTCTGTGTTTCCGGTAGTCGTTTTTTCGTCTGTCACGGAGCCGTCATCGACCCGAGGCTCGACCGTTTGCTTGAATCTGAAAATTCGTTCTTTGACCTCCTCGAGCTCTTCCTCGCTGACTTCAACGACTGGAATCTCGATTGGCTTTTCATCCGTGAAACGCTTCACTTGTCCCTGGTAGACCCAGTAAGTTCCGCCTAGCACAAGAACGATCAGAACGATCACCAACAGCAGGGCGAAGAGACAGCCCCAGATCAAACATTTACTAGAACCGCGATCTGACGTCTGTTGCGGCTGAGCCCCGACGTAGGGTTCGTAAGGCTGCTCGGTGCTCATGAGATGAATCAGCTAAGAGGAATTCGCGGACGGAATTTGAACTAAAGGTCTTTCAGGCGTTGAACAGACGCCCGGGCTCGACGGAGAAACTCTGCCTTGGGCTCACCTGTTTCAAGGAAAATTGGAGGCCCGATCGTGATGCACGACAACAACGGCACGGGAAGCACTTCGCCCCGAGGCAAGATGCGATTGACGTTTTCAATGTATACCGGCACCAGTTCCAAATCGGGGCGTTTTTTCCCGAGATAGTACAGCCCACTTTTAAACTCGCCCATTTCGTCGTTGGTTGATCGGCTTCCTTCGGGAAACACGATCAACGAGTAAACGTCGCCCATTTGGCGAATCATCATGTCGATCGGACTCTTGTGAACCTTGATCTCTTTGCGATCGATCAACAGGGCGTTGAAGCTTCGGGCCATGTGCTGTTTGAACCAAGATCCGCTCCAGTAATCTTTTGCCGCGACGGGGCGGGTCAACGCTCGAATTTCTCGGGGAAGCGCCGACCACAGCACGACCGCGTCCAAGTGGCTGGTGTGGTTGGCAAAGTAAACCCGTTGGCAGGTATCGGGCTGACAGTCGATCCAGCGGACAGTGAACCCGCTGAACAACTTCGCAAGCAGTACGATTACATGGCTAGTGAGCGTCATGGCGAGAATTGTAGATGCCGCCCACATCGATTCGTAGATGGGCAGTCCATGTCTGATTGGCCAGCGACGACTATCGGCGTAATTCGCCAGCCTGATTCGCTTGCCAGGTTTGCCCCGTCCGCAAATCCATCGCTGTTAACCAACCGCCCCCGTAGCAGTACGTGTCGAGACAGATCAGGTGATCGGTCCGCACGATCTGGCCGGAACGATTCGCGGTGTGCCCCACTACAGCGGTTTTCCCATTCTGATGCGGTTCCGGCATGCCGTCGCGAAGCGAATGCCAGCGAAGCAACTCCGCCGGTTGTTCCTCGAGAGGAAGTTGGGGATCGTAAGCCGCATGAGTGAAGAAAAAATCGTCTGTTTCGTAGTAATTCAGCAGTTCGCCGAAGAACTGAGCATGTTCCGGCGGCAAAAAATCACGATCTCCCTGAAAGCCATAGCTCTCGAGTGTCTCCACCCCGCCGAACCGGAGCCAATCGGCATGCTCTCGTTCGCCCTGCAAGACCGCCAGCATCATCTCTTCGTGGTTACCTAGCAGAGGTACAAGTGACGTCACTTGGCTCAGCTGAATCAGGCGGTTGACCACGCCTTTGGAATTCGGACCTCGATCAATGTAGTCACCAAGAGCTATAGTGATATCGTCCGCAGAGGGGTTTATCTGCCGTAGTAGTAGGTCAAAAGCGATGTCGCACCCGTGAATATCGCCGATCGCAATTAAACGCCCGCTCAATCGATTCCCCTTATCAGATGGTCTGCCGGCTGTTCCGTAGCGTCCGTGTTGGTTCACGGTGTGCGTCTGCCGACTCAATCAGTTATCATTAACGGAAGGGTTCAAATCCTCGCACAAAACGTTTGACAGTGTAGCCCACGGCGAAGTTGGGGTGCAGTAACTACCTCATCGCCGCGTTGCCGTCGATTTACTTTCCACTACGGTTTCTCCATACCATGCACGCGATCAGCCAGATCTTGCGACGTTGGATCGGTAAAGGTGTCCCGGTTGCGGAGGAACCGTTTCCCAGTGGTGGTCTGGACGCCACGACAGACGGCCAGCTGGAGGAGGAATCGGTCGAGGGTCTGCTTGATTCAGACGAAACGATCGCCTTGATCGGCAGTATGCAGGTTCACTTGATCGTCTTTTTGACGCTCGCCCTTGTTCAGCTGAGCGGTCCGAACGACGCGGACAAGGTCGTAATCGTCTCCAAGCCGCCCGAGTACGAAAAGCCGATCGAAATGATCGAGCAATTTGAAGTTAGCGACGTGCCGGAGTCAAAAATCGGCGCCAACGCGCTGGCCGAGTTTGATCTCAGCGAGGCGTCTGCCCCAACGTTTGCCGAGATTGCCAACATTCCCAACCCGGTCGAACTGGAGCCGACCGAGCTGGGCCAGATCATGGTCAACAAAATGTTCAACCAGCCGGTCGCTCCGCAAGACCGTTTGGAGGTAAAGAGGGGCCAAGTCGGTCATGGAATCGCGGGAGCCTCCGGTGCTGTTGACCAGATCACCCATGAAGTCATGTTGGCGGCCGAAGAGCGGCCTACGTTGATCGTTTGGCTCTTCGACCAAAGCGGTTCGCTCACTCGCCAGCGACAGGATATTCGTGACCGCTTCGACCGAATCTACGAGGAATTAGGACTGCTGATGCCCGACCAGGAGTCGGCCGAAGGCGAAAATACCCCGCCGCCGAGAGTGCTGACTTCGATCATCGGGTTTGGTGAGACCGTCAATCTTTACACCGAGGAACCGACGGCCGACCTGGGGGAAATCAAGTCGATCGTCGATGGCATCCCGGTTGATAATTCTGGTGTTGAGCGAGTCTTTACTGCGGTCGAGGCGGCTGCGGACGAGTACAAGTCGCTGCGACGAAACATTCGGCTGAAAGGCCCTCCTCGCAACGTCCTGTTCGTCGTCGTCACGGACGAACGAGGCGACGACTACTTCAAAATGGAATCCTCTATCGCCGCCTGTCGTAAGTGGGGCATTCCAGTTTACGTCATCGGTGTTCCCGCTCCCTTCGGTCGGGAACATACATTGGTCAAGTATGTCGATCCCGACCCGAAATACGACCAGACGCCGCAGTGGGCGCAGGTCGACCAGGGTCCTGAAACCCTGCTACCGGAAAGGTTACAACTGAGTTTCACCGGCGACTTCGAGCAGGAACCGGTGATCGACAGCGGTTTCGGCCCCTATGGACTGACGCGGCTCTGTTACGAAACGGGAGGCATCTACTTCTCCGTTCACCCGAACCGCAACGTCGCACGCGAAGTGCGTCGGGGCGAGATCGAAGCTTTTTCGGCCGATTTGAAGCACTTTTTCGATCCCGTCGCCATGGTTCGTTACCGACCGGACTATCTTTCGCAAGAGGATTACCTCGACGCCGTCAAACGTAGCCCCCTACGCCAGTCTTTAGTGACTGCCGCTCAGATCAAAAACGTGCAGGGGATTTCTCGGCCCCGGACGCGTTTCGTCAAGACATCGGACGCGCAACTGGCCAGCGACTTGACCGAGGCTCAGAAAGATGCGGCTCGGTTGGAGCCGTTACTAGGTCAACTCGCGATGATCCTTGAGCAAGGCCTGGCAGGCCGCGAAAAGGAGACCAGCCTCCGCTGGCTAGCCGGCTTTGATCTCGCCTACGGCCGCGTACTCGCCCAAAAGGTCCGGACCGAAACCTACAACGCGATTCTTGCCAAAGCCAAGCGAGGGATGCCTTTTGAAGAATCAAAAAACAACACCTGGGAGCTGAAGCCGGCAGATGAAATTACGGTCGGCAGCAAGTGGGAACGCGAAGCCGACACGGCTCGTGAGTTTCTGCAGCGTGTGATCGACGAGCATTCGGGCACCCCCTGGGCGCTGCTCGCCCAAAAAGAATTGGATGTACCGATCGGTTGGAAGTGGACGGAAACCTACACAGAGCTCAACCCGCCGCAGCGAAATCGCGGAAACAACAATAACAACAATAACAACAACCCGGCTCCTCAGGATGATCAGGCGCGAATGATCAAACGGGCTCCCAAACGACCGGTGCCTAAGCTGTAATTGGCTGCTGTCGGGTCAAGCCATGCGTCGAGTAGAGAGGCCTGAATCGCTCGAAGAGTTGTGATGGCCAAAATGGCTGTGATCCCGACAAAGGGCTTTCACCCGGACAGAGGGGCGTAGTCCCTGCAAAGGGGCGTGATTTCGAAAAGGGGAGCTTGGTCGCGAAAAAGTGGCCTGATCGCCAAATGGGCGATGAATGCAAGAGAGACCTTTGTCGCAAAAAAAGCCGTGATCGCAAGTCGGGTAGCGTCACAGGCGGCGAAATTCGTAAGTTTCTCTCAAGCCGCAAGGTCGGCCTAACCGATTCGATGGCTAGCGTGCCCTCCGCAAGCCTTCGTTAGGCGTGTTTGGAGGTTTGATCGCTCCCACGTTCCCGGCCGTATTGTCACCTTCCTTGGCTCCGCTGGGGATCCAATCCATTGCCGTCGACAAAAAGGATTTTGTCAGATGCGTCACGCATATTCCCCTCGAGTCTATCAGGTCGTTTTCTCGGGGTGGCTCGTTGCTGCCGCGACGCTATTTGCCGCCTCGCCGTGCTTTGGCGAGATTGCTTGGCAGACCAATCTGCAACAGGCTCATGCCGAGGCCCAGAAGTCCGGCAAGCCGCTGCTGCTCCACTTCGTCAGCGAAAACTGTGTCTGGTGTGACCGCCTGGAAGCGGGGGCATTTCAAACCGAACAGGTCAGTCGAGCAGTCGAGCAGGGGTTTGTACCCGTCAAGGTACACTACGAGCAGGCCAAAGAATTGGCAAAGATGTTTCGCGTCACAAGCTTTCCAACTGACGTGGTGGTCACCGCCAGCGGTCAGACGCTCTCGCACGGTGTCAGCCCACAAGACCCGGCAAAGTACGTCGGCATGTTAGCGAAGAGCTATCAAGCCATGCCGCAACAGCCGGCTTCCCCGCCTGCCGGCGTGAATCCAGGTCAGGCACAGCTGGCTGCCGGTTCGGGAGAATCCATTCCCGCTCCGGCGGCGGTTGCTGATGGGGCCGCAGCCGATTCGGGCCCCGCCAATCGCTTCCAACTGCCCAAAGGATCGATCGCCGGCGGGACCAAAGCCCGTTTGGCCGCTTCAAAGACCGATGCGATGACGCTGGATACACCGACGCCCAAACAAACGGCGACGGTCGAGTCGGGTCCTGCGGAAAATAGCGACTCGCAACAGCCCACTGCCGATTCGGTCAAACTTGCCATGGAGGGCTTCTGTGCCGTGACCGTGATCGATGAGCAACGCTGGGCCGAGGGTAATCCCAAGTTCGGGGTCATCCATCTCGGAAAGTTGTATCTGTTCGAATCCCAGGACAAGATGGCCAAATTTCTGGAGGATCCTCAGCCGTATACGCCCGTGCTAAACGAAATCGATGTGGTGCGTTTCTTCGAGGAGAGGCGGATCGTCCCCGGCAAGCGGGAATGGGGCGTTCAAGATCCAGTCCATGGTCGGATGTTCTTCTTTGCTGACGAAGCTGCGATGCTTCATTTCAATCGAGAATATCAACGCTATGTTGCTGCGGCACTCGAGGTGATGGATCGGGCGGTCAAGCAATCGAATCCAGACGCCTCGTAAGCGACTGATAAGCCACTTGATGCCGGCGCGATTCAATTTCTGCGCCGCTGGGCTCATTGTGACCTACGCTTATGCGGAGGGCATGGCATCGCGGGGATGTCGCCCCGCCGCGACTCGTCGTCCGTGAGCCTGGACATGCCACAGGGGAATTCCGTACAGCAACCACAGCCGACGGCAAGAAACTCTCGTTCTGATCGAACGGCTCCAGCGTCTACCAATGGGTCCCGACGCGGCCTGTACGCGGCGGCGACGCTAATCGGCGCGTTCCTGGTGTTCCAGGTTCAACCGGTGATCAGCAAATGCGTGCTTCCGTGGTTCGGCGGAACGCCCGCGGTCTGGACCACCTGCTTGCTGTTCTTCCAGGTGCTTTTGTTTGCCGGTTATCTCTACGCGCATGCCTTGCGACAATGGCTCACGCCTCGCCGTCAAGGACTCGTGCATCTTGGGTTGTTGACCGTTGCTGCATGGATGTTGCCGATCGAGCCGGACGATTCCTGGAAACCGCACGGGAATGAGAACCCGACCTGGGCACTGCTAGTCTTGCTATCGGCCCACGTCGCTCTGCCCTACTTCGCTCTGTCGAGTGCGGGTCCGTTGGTGCAGGCTTGGCTAAGCTATGAACAACGCGACCTTTCTGTCTACCGGCTGTACGCCCTTTCCAATCTGGGTTCCTTGACAGCACTTCTGACGTATCCGTTCGTTGTCGAGCCGATTCTTTCGACCAGTATGCAGTCGGCGGTTTGGTCGGCCGGTTTCTTGCTATTCGCCGTCTTGATGGGCCTTTTGGCAGTCCGTTTGATGGTGACCGGTGGATGTGACAATGCAAACCGAGGGCTGCGACGAGCCATGGAATTGGCTGGCGCTGCCCCGAGTGTTCCGCATGTCGGATGGCGCGAAGCGGTCGCCTGGATCGGCTTTCCGGCACTTGCCTCGGTCATGTTGTTAGTCGTTACCAGTCATGTTTGCCAAGACATTGCGGTGATTCCCTTTCTGTGGGTGTTGCCGTTAAGCCTTTATCTGGTCAGCTTCATCTTGTCGTTCGATTCGCCCCGTTGGTATCGGCCCAAGCTGATTGCGACGGGAACAGCAATCGCCTGCTTACTCGTGCAATCAACAGCTTGGCTCTCCAATTCGGTTGCCTTACCACTCGAAGCAGCCGGGTATCTTACGGTTCTGTTCGGCGTTTGTTGGTTGTGTCACGGCGAGACCGCACATCGCCGCCCGTCCGTCGATCGATTGACCCTTTTTTATGCGCTGATCTCGTTTGGTGGTGCCTTGGGAGGATTGCTGGTTGCGATCGTTTGCCCGCTGATCTTTCACGATTACCG
>JGI12109J20283_10030656_pt1 | contig 12388 bp, 9 predicted proteins | sample ElkSlonscriptome_12_FD_20283 | JGI IMG/M metagenome (IMG submission 20283) | reverse complement strand
TGGATCTGGTGCGCCGGCCCTGGGATTTCGACGTGCTGGTCACCGAGAACATGTTCGGCGATATCCTCTCGGATCTGGGGGCGGCGCTGATCGGCGGCATGGGCATGGCGCCCTCGGCGGACATCGGCGACGACCATGGGTTGTTCCAGCCCGCCCACGGCAGCGCCCCCGATATCGCCGGGCAGGGACTGGCCAATCCCATCGCCATGCTGCAATCCACCGCCATGATGCTGGACTGGCTGGGCCAGCGCCATGAACTGGAATCGCTTACCGACGGCGCGGCAGCGATCGACACGGCCATCGCCCGGGTACTGGCCGAGGATCGCGCCCGGCCCCGGGATCTGGGCGGCTCGGATGGCACCGATGCCATCACCCGGGCGGTGATCGAGGCCCTCTGAGATGGCTACCCCCACCCGGGTGGCGCTGATCGGCTGCGGCTATTTCGCGGAATTTCACCGGGAAGCCTGGCACCGGCTGAGTGATGCCGAGCTGGTGGGGGTGTGCGACCGGGACGAGGCGAAAGCCCGGGCCTTTGCCGAGCGCACCGCGGGGATCCGGGCCTATGCGGATGCCGCCAACCTGCTGGACGAGATACGCCCGGATCTTGTCGATATCGCCACGCCACCGGCCAGTCACCTGGGCCTGGTGAAACTGGCCGCCGAACGGGCCATTCCGGTGATCTGCCAGAAACCCCTCGCCCCCACCTTCGCCGAGGCGGAGGCGCTGGTGGAGACCGCCGAGGCCGGCGGCATCGCGCTGGTCGTCCACGAGAACATCCGCTTCGCCCCCTGGCACCAGGAGATCCACCGGCTGATCCAGGCGGGACGATTGGGCCGGCCACACACCATTGCCAAGCGACTTCGCCCCGGCGATGGGCAGGGGCCGGATGCCTATCTGGCCCGTCAGCCCTATTTCCAGACCATGGAGCGGTTTCTGGTCCACGAGACCGCCATCCACTGGATCGACACCTTCCGGTTTTTGATGGGCGAGGTCACCGGGGTGTTCGCGCGGCTCAGGCGCCTCAATCCGGCCATCCGCGGCGAGGATGCCGGGGTGATCCTGTTCGAGTTCGCGGGGGGCGGCAGCGGGGTATTCGACGGCAATCGCCTTAACGAGCATGTCAGCGATAACCTCCGCCGCACCATGGGTGAACTCTGGGTGGAGGGCGAGGCGGGCGTTGTGCGGCTGGCGGGCAGTGGGCGGTTGTTCTTCAAGCCCCACGGCGGGGCCGAGCGGGAACACGACTATGCCTGGGCGGACAGGCACTTCGCGGGGGACGCGGTGTACGCCACCCAACGGTATATTCTCCAGCAGCTACGCGCCGGCACCACGCCCGCCAACGGCGGGCGGGCGTATCTTCGCAATCTCGCGGTGGCGGACGCGGTGTACCGCTCGGCGGAGCGGGGGCGCTGGGAGGCGATCTGAGGCCTCCCACTCACCGGCACGGATCTCAGCACCCCGGCGGCCGCAGCGTCGACCAGCTATCCACCAGCACATCCTCGCTGATGGTATCGCCGATCCCCGGCCCCTCCCCACCGGGGCCGCTGGAATCACCCCACCAGTTGTTGTCGGCCCGCACGAAGCCCAGGGTCTGCGGCGCCACCACCACGCCCTCGCCGTTACCGACGATGCAGTTGTTGGGTCCCACCGGCTGCCCGTTCACCGCGCCGCCGGTGAACAGCACCCCCACCGCGTTGTCGAGTATCCGGTTGTTGCGTACCGCCCCCAGCGACTCGTCGAACCAGATCCCGGCAATGGCGTTGTTGGCGATGAGGTTGGGTTGTTCGTCGCCGATCTCGGCGTCGGACCCCATGGTCAGCACCACTCCGCCCTGATCGTTGGGCAGCGGCGCGGCGCCGGAGGCGATGGTGCCGATCCGATTGCCCTCCACCTGCGCCAGGCTGTCCACCAGCCGCAGCCCGGCGCCGCCATTGCCGGACAGGGTGTTGGCCGCACCGGTGATGGCGCCACCCACCACCGCAGTGGTATCCACCAGCCGGATCCCGTCCAGCCCGTTGCCGAAATCGGCCACGCCGGAGATATCGGTGCCGATGAGGTTGCCCACGATCAGCGCCACATCGTCGGGGTCGGCGCGACCACCCAGCAAAATGCCGTAACCCGAATTGGCGCTGATCAGGTTACGCTCGGCGGGGCGGCTGCCGCCGATGATGTCGATGGCCGCATCGCTCACCACCAGTCCGGTACCGCCATTGGGCAGGGCCACGGTACCGGCGGCGTTGGTGCCGATGAAGGTGCATTGCAGCAGGCTCGGCTCCTCCAGTGCCATGGTGGGATTGGCGATGATAATGCCGTCCCCTCCGAAACTATGGATGGCCAGCCCACGGATCACCGCGCCCCCACCACTGACCACCAGCCCGTCGTCGGTGATGCCCAGATCCTCGCCATCCAATTCCACCATCAACTGCCCTTCCACGCAGTCGGTTTCGGCCTGGGTGGTGGCATCCAGCACCACCGGTTCGGTGAGGGGCGGCAGCGCCGAGGCCAGCCGGATCCGGTGGGGACCGGAGCCGGGAATGGCGAAATCGATCATATCCACGCCGGGATTGGCGTTGGCGTCCAGGATCGCCTGGCGCAGGCTCCCCGGACCGGCGTCGTCGGTGTTCATCACTGCCCCGGTGGGGGGCACGAAGGGATCCTCCGAATCGGTGCCGTCGCCACCGCCACAACCCGCGAGTCCCAGGGCGAGCAGCGCGATGCTCCCTGTTGCCCCCGACCCGATCCGCCAGTCCCGCTTGTGCCCGTCGTTGTTAACAGTCATTGTGGTCACTCTCCTATCGTGGATCGTCTCCATCCACCGTTACGGTCCGGCCCGACCCCGTCACTATTCCCCATCGGCCGGGCGACACCCTGATACTATCACTGGGTCGGAACGGATACACCTTAACCGCGCCGGACTCCGGCGCCGTTGTCTTGCCAACCCCACCACCCGCGCCGCCTGTCTGGCCGAGGTGCGGGCACTCTTGCGGGACGGCGATGGCCGCTGGCTGGTGGGCTTCGATTTTCCCAACACCTATCCCCGGGGATTTGCCACCGGGCTGGGTCTTTCGGGTGCGCCGTGGCGCGCGGTGTGGGAAGAGATCACGGGATTGGCGGCGGTGGCCCGCTATCTCGCCGAACGGGATGGACAGGGCCGGCTGGTGGCGGATCTGCGGGGACCGGTGGCGCTGACCACCGCCGAGCGGGCGCCGGTGGAGACCGGGGAGGGCTGGATCCTGGGGGTGGGTACCGGCTGAACCATCCCCGGAGTAGGGCCTGTTACCACGGATCTACGGGTTTTACCTACCTGCCAGCAATGGTGCGCCTGATTACACTGGGTTCGGTCTTTATCGTGGAGGTGGATCATGATCCCGAGTGCCGCCCGTCTTACCGGATTACTTCTACTGGCCGTGGCCAGCGCCCATGCCAGCGACACCGCCGTACCCGCCGACGATCCCGTCCCCGCGCAGCCGGTGGCCTGCGCCAGCAGTTTCGCCAGCGCCAGCTACCGACGCTCCCTGCAGGATTACCCCCTGCCGGCGCTCACGCTACGGGGCATGGACGACCGTCCACACACCCTGGAGGCGGTGCTGGCCGGCGACGGGCCGGTGGTGGTGAACTTCATCTTCACCACCTGCCCCACCATCTGTCCGGTGTTGAGCGCCACCTTCGCCAGCTTTCAGCGGGGACTCATCGCGGAGGAACTGTCCGAAATACGCATGGTGTCCATCTCCATCGACCCGGAGCACGATACCCCGGCGCGGCTGCGCGAGTATGCCACCACCTTCGATGCCGGTCCCGGCTGGCGCTTCTACACCGGCGATCTGGAGACCATCGTCGCGGTGCAGAAGACCTTCGACGCCTACCGGGGCAGCAAGATGAACCATGCGCCGCTGACTTTCATGCGCGCCGGTCCCGGTGAGCGCTGGCTGCGCCTGGAGGGTTTTCTGAAGTCCGCCGAGTTGCTGGCCGAGTACCGTGCCCTCACCGGCACCGATCCCAGCGTGGCGGCCCGATGAACCCAATGCTCTTGCCGGGCCTGCTGGGCCTGCTGCTGGCCAGCCTGCTGTCGGGACAGGCCATGGCCATGGAGCCACTGGAACTGGGGCGGCGCATCTATCAGGAGGGACGCCGCGCCGACGGCACCCCGCTCAGCGCCGTGGTGCAGGGGGATATCCCCCTCACCGGCACCCAGATGAACTGCATGAGTTGCCACCGGCGTAGCGGCATGGGCTCCTTCGAGGGGGGCGCGGTGACCCTGCCGGTGACCGGCGACATCCTCTACCGACCCCGGGAGAAGGGCCGCTGGCAGCTGAACCACTCGCGGCTGCTGGGCTCGCTGCCACGACCGGCCTACGACGACGCCTCGCTGGCGCGGGCCATTCGCGACGGCGTGGACCCGGCGGGCCGGCGGCTGGAGGCGCTGATGCCCCGCTACGAGCTGGACGACACGGAGCTGGCGGCGCTCATCGCCTATATGAAGACCCTGAACGCCTTCGACGATCCCGGCGTGGACCACGCGGCCATCCACTTCGCCACGGTGGTGGCCGGACCGGTGGCGCCGGACCGGCGGCAGGCGCTACAGGCGGTGATCCAGGCGTTCCTGCGGGACAAGAACAGCGGCGCGCGCTTCGAGCACGGTACCGCCCGCTTTCCCCGCTGGCACCGGGAGCGCAAGTACCGGGCCTACCGGCGCTGGGAGGTACATACCTGGACCCTGCAAGGCGACCCGGAGAGCTGGCAAGCGCAACTGGCGGCCTATTACCGGGAACAACCGGTGTTCGCGGTGCTGGGCGGGCTGGCCGACGGCGCCTGGCAACCCATCCACGCTTTCTGCGAGGCCACCGAAGTGCCCTGCCTGTTCCCCAGCACCGATCTGCCGGGGCAGGGCGAGAGCCACTATAACCTGTACTTTTCCCGGGGCATGGCGCTGGAGGCCCGGGCACTGGCCCGCCATCTGCGCCAGCGGCAGTCTCCGGGGCCGATCCTCCAGCTCTACCGGGACAACCCCGAGAGCCGCGCGGCGGCCCGCGCTTTCCGGGAGGCCATGGACGGGGCGGCATTGCGGGAACTGTCCATCGATGCCCCGCCGACGGCCGCTCAATGGAACACCTGGCTCGGCGGCGCACCCGCCACCACCCTGGTGCTGTGGCTGCCCGCCGAGGACCTGGTGAACCTGCCCGCCAGGACGGTGGCGCCGGACACCGGGCGGCTGTTCCTGTCCGGCACCCTGGCGCCACCGGCCAGCCTGGCCGGACTTGCCGGGCGCGAGCGACTGCACCTGGTGTATCCCTTCGTGCTGGAGGAGGATCGCGCCCAGGGCACCCGCCGCACCCGGGCCTGGGTGCGCGGCAAGGGCATCACGCCCCGGGATCTACGCACCGAGGCCGACACCCTGTTCGCGCTCACCGCCGCCAACGTGGCCCTCAAGCACATGATCGACCACTTCTCCCGGGATTATTTCATCGAGCGACTGGAGCACTATGCCGAGTATGCCCTGTCGCCTTCCATGTATCCGCGCCTGAGCCTCGGGCCGGGCCAACGCTTCGCCGCCAAGGGCGCCTGGATCGTCGCCCTGGCCGGCAACGCGGGGCAGATTCTGGAGAGCCACGGTGAATGGATCGTCCCTTGAGCGAATACTATCCGCGCAGACCTCGCCCGTAGCCGGGACTGGTGGGACATCGCCAGCGGGGCTATGGTATCGCCTCCGCTCCCCAACGGTACCCGAGCCTGGAGGAACGCTTTCCGTGAGCAACGGCTATCTCCGCGTCCTGGCCGACTTCGCGGCACGGATGCGGACCGACACCGATCCGGAGCAGATGCTGTGCACGGCGCTGCATTGCGCCACCGTCAGCCTGGAGGCCAACCGTTCCCTGGCGGCGGTACTGGATCTCAGCAGCAATTCCCGGCTGTATCTGGAGCAACTGGGCTGGGACGGTGACGATACCGGTCCCCTGCTGGAAACCCTGGAACAGTACTGCCGGGAGCAGGATCCGCTGCGTAGCGAGGGCGCCGTGGTGCTCACCGAGGCCACCTCCGACGACGATACCCCCTGGTTGCTATCGCCGCCGCTGGCAAGCCAGGGCGTGGCGGCGGTGGCGGCGGTGATCGTCGACGATCCCCACTGGCATCGGCTGTATCTCACGGTGCTGTGCTGCCACCGGGAGACGGGCTTCGGGACGGAGGCGGCGGACTTCCTGCGCACCCTGGGACATCTGCTGGCCATGGGTATCCAGCAGCGACGCTTCATGGAACAGCGCGATCTGGGCCTGGAGCAGGTGATCCAGATCAAGCACGAGTGGGAAGCCACCGTGGATACCCTGCCGCAGTTGATCTGCGCCCTGGACCGGGACGGTCGGCTGACCCGCGCCAATCGCACCCTGGAGACCTGGTCGCTGGGCACCGTGCAGGCGGTGCGGGGCATGAGCGTCCACGAGTTGCTGCACCCCGGTTGCAGCGAATCGGCATGCGAACTCCAGGCGAGCTTCGAGCAAGCCTGGCAGAGTCTCGCCGAGGGCGAGTCCACCACCTGGGAACTGGAGGATTTGCAACTGGCGCGGGATCTGCGGATCACCCTGGAACGGGCGGTGAAACTCACCTACCGCAACATCGGTGGCGACAGCCACGCGGTGATGGTGGTGGAGGATATCGGCGAACACCGGCAACTGGAGCGCACCCGCCAGCAGTTCAACCAGCAGTTGCAGAGCCGGCTGGAGGAGCGCACCGGGCAACTCACCGCCGCCAACCGGGAACTGCGCCAGCTGTCGGCCCAGCGCCTGTCCTGGCAGGAGGCCGAGCGCAAGCGGGTGGCGCTGGAACTGCACGACGGGCTCGGCCAGACCATGAGCGAGATCAAGTTCCGGGTGGAGAGCGTGTTGCGGGATCTGCGCCCCCCGGCTGTCCCCCCCGGCGGCGAACACCACACCCGCCTCGGCCAGATCGTCGAACGCCTACGCCAGGGCATCGACGAGGTGCGGCGTATCGCCATGGATCTACGCCCCTCCACCCTGGACGATCTGGGGCTGCTACCCACCATCAGCTGGTTCTGCCGGGAGTTTCGCCGCACCTATGGCGAACTGGAGTTGGAGACCGAGATCCACATCGACGAGGCCGGGATCCCCGGCGCCCTGAAGATCGTGATCTTCCGGATCCTCCAGGAGAGCCTGAACAATATCGCCAAGCATGCCCGGGCCGGGCGAGTCCGCATCCGCCTGCACGTGGACGGGCAACGCCTGCGGCTGTGGATCGAGGACGACGGCGCCGGCTTTCAGATGCCCACCGGCAACGACCCGATCCACGGCTTCGGCCTCAGCAACATGCGCCAGCGCGCCGAACTCTCCGGGGGCGAATTGACCATCCGTTCCCTCGCCGGCCTCGGCACCGTGGTGGAGGCCCACTGGCCGCTAGGAGGAGACGCTCTTACCCGTGTCGATTAACCCGTGTTCGAAGGCGTAGGCGGTGAGGGCCGAGGCGCTGTGAAGATTCAGCTTGTGCATCAGATTGGAGCGATGTTTCTCCACGGTCTTGGTACTCACCGACAGATACTCGGCGATGGTTCTGTTCTTGTTGCCCTCGGCGATGAGCTTGATGATCTGGCGCTCCCGGGGGGTCAGCAGATCCCAGGAGCGAGGGGCGCTGGCGTCGGGCTGGCCGGAGCGCTGATCCAGATAGCCGTTGACCACCCGGTCGGTGATGCCGGGGCTCAGGTATATCCGGCCCCGGAGCACGTTGCGGATGGCCTGGAGCAGATCCTGATGGGAGTCGTCCTTCAGCACATAGCCGCTGGCCCCGGCATCCAGCGCGGCGCGGATGTACTCCTCGGTCTTGTGGACCGTGAGGGCGATGATCCTGATATCGGGATTACGGCGTTTGATGGCGGCGATGGCCTCGGTGCCGTTGCTGCGGGGCATGGAGAGGTCCATCAACATCAGATCGGGGGAGAGCTGATTGGCCATGCGCAGGGCATCCTGACCGTCCTCCACCTCGCCGATGATTTCCAGATCCGGTTCGGCGGATAAAAGAGCCCGGACACCCTCGCGAAGGATGGTGTGATCTTCCGCCAGCACGATTTTGATTTTCACCATTAGTTTTCACCCGTCGTTCGCCAGACCCCAGGGGGGGAAGGGCTGGTTTTTCGTTGGTTTATTTCCTGACTGATTGTAAAGCACCTGCGAGATGACAAAGTTAAAAAACTAATGAGTCATGAAAAATAACCGGTTAGACCGGTTTTTGGAAACACCATAAGAAGTGCGTGATTTCCGGCGGCGGACGTCGGATACCACCGGAACCGGGTCCGAACCGATCCGGTCCAAGAGAAACGAGTTACAAGAATTCAGCCGAGTGGAGTATGACGGCCCAAGCCATAACGCCAATAACAGTCGATGACAGGAACTGCTCCGATGAATGACCATGCCTTCGAGACTCTGCTACTGGAACAGCACCCGGGTATTCGCCAGACCCTGCGCGAGGTACTGTGGGAACGCTTTCCCGACCTGCAACTGACCGAGGTGAGCACCGCCCGGGAAGCCATGGAGCGACTGGATGCACTGCAACCGGCACTGGCCATCATCGAGTTGCAGCCGGATTCCCCCGCCGCCATGGCCCTGATCCGCCATGTGCGGGCGCTCTCCCCGGACACGCTGATCCTCACCCTCACCGACCGGGATCTGCCCGAATACCGGGAGGCGGCGCTGGTTGCGGGTAGCGATGCATTCCTTTCCAAGCGGGACGACCAACTGGAAGCCCTACTGGACCATGTCGGTCGCGCTCTGGCACAGGGTCGTTGCGGTCGACGCGGCGAGCGCCGGCCCGACGAGGCCATCCGCATCCGGCCCGCACCGGGCAGTCGCTGGCCGAGTTCCACCCCGGCGGCCGGTTGAACGCCCTGGAAGGTAGGGTCGATCTCCCCTGGAATAGGGAATTCACCTACCTTGTGACGGCCTGATCCTCACGCATACTGTATTCAACAGGGAAATTAACCTGAATTAACTTTCTCACCGGATCGTCGACATGGGGTTGACGCATCGAGCGCGGAGGTCTGGCCAGCGATGTTCCAGTTACTGTTGGTGGAGGATAATCCCCGGTTTCGCCAGTCGCTGGCCGAGACCCTGCACGCGCGCTTTCCCGACATCCGCATCATCCAACTGGAGAGCGGTGAACAGGCCCTGTCGCGGACCGCCACCTCGGCACCGGACCTGATCATCATGGATATCCGGCTGGGCGGCAAGAACGGCCTCCAGGCGGCCCGGGAACTGAAGGAGCGCTATCCAACCCTGGATATTGCCCTGCTCAGCAACCACGATCTGCCCGAGTACCGGCGGGCCGCCCTGTCCGCCGGGGCCTGCTGTCTGATTTCCAAGAACGACGATTACGCCACCCAGATCGGTTCGCTGCTGGCAGAGCGGCTGCCCGCCCACTGAGCCCTACGGCGTAACCCTACCCCACCCTACCCTACCCTACCCACCCCCCGCATTCCCGCCAATCTACGGTTTTCCCACCCGTCAAATGGGGGTTCCACCGGACCGACTTCCCCGCCCCCGCTACCGTAACCTTGATCCCGGCTGCCGGACCCGTGCCGTGGCGCGGCGCCACGGCACTGAGCCCTTGCCCCCTGGCATAGCGATCACGAGGATCAGGTTGATGAGAAAGACTCTTGCGGTGAACCTGCGGCGGTTGCGACGCGCCGGTCTGGTTACCCTGGCACTGGTGGGTCTTGCCACCGCCGCCCAGGCCCAGACCGGACGGATCGTGGTCGACGTGGTGGATGAGAATGGCGCCCCGGTATCCGGCTTTCGCTGGTTGCTGGAGGAGGACAACACCAACCAGACGACGCCCGGGGTATCCGATCCCGACAGCCTGTCCTTCAACTTCCACGCCAGTCACGCGCCGGTGGTGGCCAGCGGCGACTCCCGCTATAACCGCCCCGACCGGGCGGTGATCCAGGACCTGCCCTATGGCCGCTACTTCGTCTCGGTAATGCCCTTCGAGGGCTACCAGATGAGCGGTGCGGCGGTGGACCTGGACCGCAACTCCAGGCGGGTGACGGTGACGCTGAACACCCTGCCGATTCCCACCGCGCAGATCTCGGTGTTCGTGTTCCTCGACAACCGGCCCATCAACAACCAGCCGGATCTACCCGAGGAGCAGGGTCTGGCGGGCTTCGATATCACCCTGTTCGACGCCGCCGGGCGCTACGGCGCGGCGGGCGGGCGAATCCTCAAGGACGCCTGCGACAATCCCCTGGGCACCACCTACACCACCGGCACCGACGGCGTGGTGGACTGCTCCACGGTGCAGCGCCTCGGTAATGGTCTGCTGCAGACCGGCCCCGACGGCACCGCACTGGTGAAGAACCTGGCCCCCGGCAAGTACGGCGTGGAGATCATCCCGCCCGCCGGTGGCAACTGGGTGCAGACCAGCACCATCGAGGGCACCAAGACCGTGGATGCCTGGGTGCAGGCCAACGAGCCGCCCTACTTCGTGGAGTTCGGCCCGCCCGGGCATCACGTGTTCTACGGCTTCGTCAGGAAGAGTTCGACGGACCCGACCACCCTCAGCGGTGGCACCACCGTTTCCGGCAAGGTGGTGAATCTCCATGCCTCGCGGACGCCCGATTTCACCTTCCACAACGGCGATCCCATCGGCGACTGCTACGTGGGCCTGAACGATATGGCCGCCGGGGTGGGCGACGGGGTATTCACAACCCCCTGCAACTTCGACGGCAGCTTCAGCATCCCCAACGTGCCGCCGGGCAATTATCAACTGGTGGCGTGGAACGATGCGCTCACCACGATCTTCGCCATGCTCAACATCACGGTGAACGACGACCTCAGTTGCGACACCGCGGGCGGTAGCTGCAACCTGGCGGAGGTGCCGGTGTTCAACTGGTTCGCCCGCTTGCAGACCCGGGTATTCGCCGATCTGGACAAGGACGGTTTCCCGGACCCCGGCGAACCGCCCCTGCCCGCCGACACCGCCACCGTGAGCCTGCGCTGGCGCGACGGCACGATCTACCAGGCATTCCCGGTGGACGGCAGCGGCGAGGCGCCCTTCGACACGGTGTTTCCGTTCTTCCACTGGCTGGTGGCGGAGGTCGACCTGGGCACCGGACCGCTCAAACCCACCGGGCTCACCTACGCGGTGGACGGCGGCGGCCAGGTACTGCCCGACGACGAGTGGGTCTATCCCTCCCGGGATGCGCTGAATCCCCAGATCCAGGCCAGCGTCAACTCCAACACCGGCAACGCCTTCTCCCGCACCGTCACTGGCCCGCAACTGACCATGGGCTTCCAGGGTTTCCTGGGCCAGACCAGCGTGGTGGAATTCGGCAAGGCCCCCTATGACTTTGCCAACCGGGAGACCGGCGGCATCTCCGGCATGGTGCTCTACGCCACCACCCGCGCCGAGGACGATCCGCGCTTCGCGGTGGCCGAACTCTGGGAGCCCGGTATTCCCCGGGTGCAGGTGAACCTCTACGAGGATGTGAACGCCGACGGGGTGATCGACGATTTGGACGGTAACGGCATCGAAGCCGCCGACGTGGACCACCATCCGCTGGGCAACTTCCCCGGTGACGAGGACATGGACCACAACGGCAACGGCAGCTTCGATCTGGGTGACGCGGTGGATTTCACCTACACCGATAGCTGGGACGACGCCGAACCGGACGGCTGCGTCAACGACACCCCCCTCACCGCCGGCCTCGGCGACAAATGCTTCGACGGGCTGGCCAACTTCAACCAGATGCGCGAGGCGGTGTTCGACGGCGGCTACGCCTTCGGCGCCGACGGCACCATGGCCCCCGGCACCTACATCGTCGAGACCACCGTCCCGCCCGGCTACGTGCTGGTGAAGGAGCAGGACAAGAACGTGGACTTCGGCGAGGACTACACCCCCGATCCCAACAAGCTGCCACCCCTGTGCGTGGGCGAGATGCAGCAGGTGCCGCCCTACCTCACCCAGACCCTCAACGAGCGGGGCAACCCGGTGATGACCGACCTGATCGCCGCGCCGTTCGCCGGCGATATGCGCCCGCGCTGCGATCGCAAACAGGTGCGCCTGTCGGTGGGCGCCAACGCCGCCGCCGATTTCTTCCTGTTCACCCGCACGCCCCGCGCCTCCCGGGTGGTGGGCTTTATCCTGGACGACAACGCCAACGAGTTTGACCCGGCCTCGCCCAACTTCGGCGAGAAGTACGCGCCGCCATGGCTGCCGGTGTCGTTCCGCGACTGGACCGGGCGGGAAATCGTCAAGGTGTACTCCGACGAGTTCGGCAAGTACAACGCCCTGCTGCCGTCCACCTACACCATGAACCTGCCCATGCCCTCGGGGGCCTCGCCGAACATGCTCACCGCCTGCATGAACGATGCGAACGACCCGCAGCACGACCCCC
>JGI12109J20283_10384283_pt1 | contig 12392 bp, 7 predicted proteins | sample ElkSlonscriptome_12_FD_20283 | JGI IMG/M metagenome (IMG submission 20283) | reverse complement strand
ATAACCCGCCAGCCGCTTCCGCCGGACCAGGTTCCCCACAGAAAACTGTCCGGACTTTCTTACCGGCCGACGGAGCAAAGTACCAGTTCGTCGTTCAACAAAATGGCATTCCTGCGTTGATCCGAGTGCAAGCGGATGACGAGAATGAAGAAACAGCCAATAACTCGAATGGCAACCGGACCGATAACCCCGAGAAGTAGATCTTGAGCTGATCAATCAATCCGCAACGGCTCAAACAGTCCACGGCTACTCTTGCAACCACATAGCACTGCAAGTCACATTGACCAGGTTTTTCAAAACACCGCTCAGTCCTCGACCGGCCAATGTGGCGACGCACTACGAGCTGTTTTCAGGTAATCTCCGATCTGTTCGACAATATCAAGATGTTGCTCGGCGACATCGCTTTGCTCACCCGGATCGCTCGGCAGGTGGTAGAGTTCGATTGGGTCGGTCGGTCCTGTTCGGACCGCCTTCCAATCTCCCCATCGGACTGCCTGCTGAAAGCCGCGTCCGAAGAATTCCCAGTACAAAAATCGATCTCGCAATTCAGGCTGAGATTGCCCTAGCAAAGCGGGAACCACGGAATGCCCGTCAACGGCATCAGGGACTAGGTCCGAGACTCCCGCCAACTCGGCAAGCGTCGGCAATACATCGGCGAAGTACCATGTGGTCTGCTCATCGACTCGACCGGTGGGCACATGGCCTGGCCACCGGACGAGCATAGGCGTGCGAATTCCACCTTCATACATCGACCGTTTCTTGCCGCGCAGCTCCCCGCTGCTGTCAAAAACGCCCTCCCACCTTCTCGCGGCGCCGTTATCGGAACAAAAAAACACGACCGTTTGTTGATCGATGCGGAGCTCCCGTAGCAGCGTTAAAATTCTTCCAATGTCCCGATCCATTCGAGTCACCATCGCTGCGTGTACTTTCTGGTCATGCGTCCAGTCCCGACCCTCGTAGGGCGAAACGGACGGAATCTCATAAGCGGCGTGTGGGATGGTGAAAGGTAGATAGAGAAAGAACGGCTGCTGATGATCGGCGTAAACGCTTTCTCTGATGAATTCCAGTGCAAAGTTGGCAAATAGGTCGTGAGTGTACTGCTGTTGCTTGTCGTCTCGATTTCCAGGCAAAGGAAATTTGTTCTGATTTCGCCAGACAAATTCGGGGTAGTAACCATGGGCACGCCGCTGGTTGAGATAGCCGAACCATTGATCGAAGCCCTGTACGTTGGGCAATCCAGTTGTTCCCGGCTCCCCGAGCCCCCATTTCCCGGTCATCGCTGTCGTGTAACCAGCTTGTTGGAGAACCTCGGCGACCGTCACATCATCGGCCTTCAGAGGCACACGTCCCTCACCGCCGCCGAGTCCTTCGACACCTCCCTTCCCAAAATTGCCACGAACAGTCGTATGACCAGTATGTTGGCCCGTCATCAAAACGCTTCGGGAAGGCGCACAGACCGGTGAGCCTGCATAAGCTTGCGTGAACCGCATTCCTTCCTGGGCAAGTTGATCAAGAAAGGAAGTCGCGATTACTTGTTGCCCGTAGCACCCCAAATCGCCGTATCCCAAATCATCCGCCATGATATAGATGATATTTGGCCGCTCGGCAGACTCAGCTTCCGTTGACCAAACACAGTTCGGCTGAATGCAGATGGCGAAAAGAAACAGATAAAGAGGGCTAAAACATCGATAGAGAAACCCAAGACCAATACTCATTTAACCACCGCCTCTTGCTTTCAGATTGACAAAACAAATCATTAAAAGTCTCTTTTGACCGTTTACCTCGCGATGTCGATTAGCGAAGTGATCAAGCGGATTCCAAACGTAATCCGCTGGTCGATCCCGCAGTCTTTTGACGAACAACCGGCCAAACCGAAATTGTCGGAAAACAGGATAAAGGACGGTCTTTACCCTCCCTATCCGCTGACGCGTCGTTCACAAGTATAGTCTGATCACAACCGCCCTGGTATGAGCAGTCGGCAATCTAGGCTTTGTTTGCAAACGGCCGGGAATCGTCTTTTACTTCTGCGAAAATTGCAAGAAGAAACACCGTTCATCGCGTCGAAGTCTGCTTTTGCGACAAACCCCAAACCGACGCGTTTTCTGCCAGCCCTTCTCTGTGCTCAATAGACCGAACCGAGCTCTTTAATCGACCGCAAGATCCTCCTCCGGCTCGTCAGGCTTTTCTGGCGTTTCCGGGTCTCGGGCAAACGCCGCTGACCCCAACGAAATGGGACCGATGCGTCCGATGAACATCAGCACCATAAAGACGACCTTCGCTGGCCCGCTAAGATCTGCGGTAATCCCCCTGGACAATCCGACCGTACTGACCGCCGAGACAACCTCGAAAAGAATATCGTCGAAAGGGCCTTGCCATAAAGTCATCACTGTAATAGCGCCGGCGAATACGAGAGCAATGTAAAAGACGATCGACACAAAGGCTGAGTTCAAACGGTGTTGAGGAATGCGACGATTGGCCAGAGTTACTCGCTTCCGCTGCCGAATGGTCGTCCAGGTTGCCGAGACAGCCGCTGCTACGGCAGTGATGCGAATGCCCCCGCCGGTGCCCGCCGGCGACGACCCGAAGATCATTAAGAGCAACATTAGAAACACAGCCGAGTTTCCCAGCCCACTCATGGCTGTCGTATGGAACCCGACTGTTGCGAGTGCGGAAGCAGATTGGAACGTGGCTGCCTGCAAACGCCCCCACCAAGACATCTGTTGATAGCTGGGTTCCAACCAAAAGAGCAACACGGTCCCGAGAGCGAGACATGCAACAGTCGCACCTAAGATTACCGTGGTCGTCAACGATTCACGTTGTTTGCCGCCGTTTAAAATCGAGATAAAATCGGTCACAACCAAGAACCCAGCAGCCCCTACTAAGCTGATCAATCCAATCGTCGTCGTCACACCGGTATGATCACGAAAGCCCTCCAAGCTATTCGGAAACAAACTCAAGCCCGACGTACAAAATGCACTGACCGAGTGAAAAAGTGCTTGCCAAGCCGACAATTCGACACCGGCGTTGGCGAATTGAAGCCACAGAAGCAGGAAGCCTATAAGTTCGATCCCTAAGGTGAAGAGGATGACGTTTCGAACGAACTTTTTGGTGGAAAGCCCTTCGGGTAGATCGTAAACCACACGAACCATATCTTCGTTCGCCCCCGGTAGCTCTTTTCGAGAAGCCAAGATGGCGAACGATCCCACGGTCATGTAACCGATCCCACCAATTTGCATCAATAAGAAGATGACGACGTGGCCAAAGGTCGAGTAGGTCGTAGCGATCGGCACAGTTGTCAGACCGGTCGTGGTCACAGCCGATAATGCGATGAACAGATTGTCGATTCCGGAGGGAGGTTCGTCGCGATACGCAATCGGAAGCGATAGCAAGCCCCAGCCCAGCAGCACGTTCAAGCCGTATCCCGCGGCAACCCAGCGAAGGGACTGCACACGTCGCGTCGCACTCAAGACCCTGCCCGGGTTCGATGAGCCACCGGTTGTTCAAGGACCTGTCGGGTTCCCCGCCTTTGGCGGACTTGCTCTCGAAGAGTCGATAAAGACCGATTTCGCCCGTCGGTTCGAATCAACCGATCAGCCCAACCTAATTTGAGAAGGTGATGGGGCAGCGTAACAACAACATAGGCAGTCACGGTCGCAGCAGCGAGCCAAGCGATCGACCGTTCCCACTGCGAACCAGTCCCAAAGGCGGACAGCGGTGTAGGTAAGCTAGGGCCCACCCACCACCAAAGGACGGCGATCGCTGCCCAAGTCGGCAGAAGAAACACCGCCGAGTCGAATAAAAAGCGTTTTATGCCGAGACGATGCTGCTCGCGATCTTGTTTCTGTTTCGGCTGGTCTCCTTGAACAACCCCAACGCTTTCAGCACGAAGGTTTAACATGTGTCGCGGTGCATGCCAAAAGAGAAGAAATGCGCCGACAAAGAATTCGGGATGGATCGTCGCGGCGGCGAACGCGAGGAAGCCAGTATCAGTTATCCGGGACACAAACCGTCGTTGGGTCGCGTGCGATCGCATCGAGAAGGCGAATGCGACCACTTGGCTGGCGACCACTACCAGCAGCAACATCCAAGGGGCAAATCCGATTTCCCAAATGAATGTTGAAGGATTGTCGCCAACGATTTGTTGAATACGTCGAAAAAAATTTCCACTCTCGGTCGGGTGCAATGCCAGCGGGATACCAATGACCAAGGCTCCCCTGGCAAACGTCCACCTCTTCATTCCACGTCGATTTTCCTCGACCGCCTCACTGGCGTGCCAAATTCCGGAAGACGTCGTCCAGATTTTATTTTCCCCACTTGGCTGATGAGAGGGATCCGACGTAGCACCAGGACTATCTTCGCTGGAGATACGACAGTGGCCGGGGGAGCGTCTTTCCGAGCCCAATCGCCGCAGCTGACCAGCGTTATTCAGCAACTGGTCGAAACGGGAGTCCTCATGGCCAAAGTGCCATGCGGTCAATATCAGAAAGCCAACCAGTGTCCACTGGGGAACCGCCAACAACAACACTAGCACGGTGATCATCAGGCCAAAGTACCAGCCGAGCAATCGCGGCATATCCGAAGTCCGGTACGCCGTCCGGATCCGCCAGAAATCAGTCGCACCATGGCCCATGCCCAAAGTGAAAAGACCAATCACAAAAGGCCAAGATGCAAAACGACTGGTCCAACCTGGTGTTGCGAGCTCTAAGAAGGCCCAGATCAAAATGAGCCCAATGCCAACGGCCCGCGCCACTTTCCGAGTGTCCGGCTCCGCCTTGTCTGCAGGATCAGAGTTGGTTCTGAAGACCTCAGCAGCGCGGAAGACGTGAAAGGTGTTGAACCGGGACATAGCCTGCAAGCGAATCGATTCGTCCCGCCTAGACATGTGCCGATTCATATTCGTCGACACGTCCCGCTTGCCACTGACTTTCCGCCGAGTAATCGGGAACATCGCCAGCGGTTGCCTTGTCCCATTGGCAAGCTTCGATCGCTGGTTCGTAACCTTCGGCAGCCGATTGATACAGAGCCACTTGGCCGAGCATCGCACCAAAGATCACCTTCGAAACGATATCTGCCGACGTAAAGAGAGCTTGACGCCAGACAGCGCCGTGGGCGTTGAACGCAATCGCAGGCATTGCGATCGCCAAGCCGTAAACGGTCCACGAAACAAGAAACAAGAGCCAGATCCCACGCATTACCTTCTGTGCACGCGGATGCATGTGCCCGACCTGCTTGAAAACGCTCGTATAGACGGCGTAAAGAATGTATACGTAGGCAGCCCATCCGAGAGCATAGAAGACCCAAAAAGCAGTGACTTGCCCTGGGGCATCGACCCAAGGTGCAAACCCACCCTCGAAAAACTGAGCGATGTAACTGAAATAGATCATCAACAGCCCGCCAATGGTAAACTTGATCGCATTGCGTACGAAAGTCAGACCAGCGACACCGATCACAGCTAGCAGCTGTACTTGCAGTGCCGGAACATCGATACTCCAATTCATGTACCGATATCCGTTACTAAAGAGCCTGCCTGTGACGCCTGCCTTTGCAGCCTCGGGCGTTACCGCGTCTTCACCGACGCTCTCCCCGCTTTCCGTCACAGTTTCGCCGACGGCTGCATTCACCCAACCTGACGTGTCACCATCGTTAACGTAAACGAATGCTTGATCCCAGCTTTTATATTGCGTCCACAAGATCAATCCAGCTGAAACCATCACGACACATCCCAAATAAGAGGTCGTGCGGTATTTCGGCATAATGCTGCGGCTCGTCAATGCAAAATAGACGAGCCCAGCTACCATCGCTCCGACTCCTAGGACCAAGATGTGGCTGACTAATTGGTACTGGAAATCTTGGTACACAAAGTAATTTTCCATATTGGGCATGTTTCATTTCCCTTTCATTTTTGAATGGTGGAGTGTTTTCTATTTGCAGCGTTTGTCGCGTCGACTTGATCAAGCAAAGCGGAATTTCGAAACAACCCCAAGTCTTCGCTATCGATCCTGAGGAACGAACGATCTAGCAACGGGGCTGAGCGAGTCGACTGGTAAGGTTGACCATGTAGCGAAAGGTTGTGACAGACACACGATGCTTCGACAGACAATTCGTGGATTCCAAAAGCTGTGCTCAATCAATTGCGAAAATCAGGTGTCGACTTGTATCGCGTCAGCTTACGAAAGCCGTGTCGTACTGTTCGCCATTGACCACCCCTACGACCTCACGAAAATGCTTCGTCAATCTTTGTGGTGATGACCCTGCCAAGGCCAAGCAACCTGACTTCAAGTTGGTTTCGGTGTGCGCAGCACGGTGACGACTGAAAGATTTCGCTTCAGACCGTTTGGTATTCATCCAACCGAAAGACTAAAAATCAATCAGCTTGATCGATAAGCAAACAGGAACGAAGGGAGGGAATAGAATCCAGCTTGAGCAAGATTCTGTGCCCGTCGGTCCCGTTTCCGCTAAACAATCAATTCACATGAACAAGTTTGCGTGAATGACTGCAGCTTTCGCATTTTCGTTCGCAGACGACGAAACAGGCAAAACCGTTCAAGTTCCACCGAGCAAAGGCGAAGCGACGAATGAAGAACCGATTTCTGGACAGGCTGCAATCAATCGAAAGCACGAGAGGCGACTATCGTGCCAATCAGTCTGACTCGAGTGTGTCATCGAGTCGTCCGCCACATCGGTAGCAGTAGTTCGCATCGGCGCGATGAGTATTCGATCCGCAGCGGGGACAGATATAGAATTCCTGGCCGGCAGCCTCGCTCTGTCGAGACAACTCCGAAGAGACAAACCCTGTCGGGACGATGATTAAGCTGTATCCCAGCAAGATTAGTCCTGCAGAAATCACTTTACCGATTGTGGTGTGGGGAACCACGTCGCCATAACCGACAGTTGTCATGGTGACGATTGCCCAGTACATCGCCTGTGGGATCGACGTGAAGTCACTTTCGTGACTATCACCAAGCAGTACCGTCTCGACGTGATACATTAACGTGCCACAAATGGTGACCGCGACGAGGACGACCGATAGGAAGACCACGATTTTCTCACGTGACCGCCAAACCGCATCGGCAAGTTCGTCAGCTTGACTGATCATTCGCCACAGTTTCAGGACGCGGAAGACACGTAGCAGCCGAACACTTCGGAGGATAATGAATGACTGCGCCGAGCCGCCTACGAACAGCGTCAGGTAACTAGGCAGCACGCTCAGCAAGTCGACGATTCCCCAGAAACTGATCGCGTACCGCCACGGCCGCTGGACACAACTGAGCCGCAACAGGTACTCCACTGTGAAAACGAAAGTGAGAAACCATTCGGCCGCGAAGCAGGCTTGGGTCAGCGGCGTTGCCTCGACAAACGAGACCTCTCCGCTGTTGATCGTATCCAATCCGTATTCCGGTACCGTTTCCAAGGCCACCAATGTGATCGACAACACGATGGCGACGAGCAGCATGATGTCGAAGAGGCGACCACTGGGTGTATCGGCCTCGAAAATGACGTCGTATAGGAACTGACGTATCCCCGGACTCTTAGGACGCTGGACGACACGTTGCCGCATTACCGCACGTTTGGATGATCGAACCGACTTCTTTGCCGCGGAAGACCTATCCGACTGGCCAGAACGACTCTTAGCTGAATTTTGCATCCGTGCGTTCCTACCCGTTTGCTGCCTGTTAGATCGCTTAGAATTTCCAGCCCGCTTCAAGGTAGACTCCGTCGTCAAGGTCTAGATCGAGCGACGTAATTTCGGTCTCTAGTGTCCGCCGAAAAGCGACGCCCGTCTCAATCGAGAGGCCACGATTTCCCGCTACCAACTTTTCGTAGCCGATCATTGCTCGGATGTTGCCAATCGTCCATTCATCGGGCTCGCCACCGGCACCCGTGATCGCCCAGGTATTACCGCCTAAACTGGCTCCGGCGTACAGCCAACCTTCGGCGTGCCCCCCTTCCTTCCAAAGACGACGTGCGATTCTCGGTCGCGGCATCGTCAAATCAATCTTCCACCAAGGACGTGGCGTCCATGAAAGCCCAATCGCCGGCAACACGCTCAGGTCAGCTCGATCCAGATACACGGCACCAATAGACCACTGCCAATGTCGGCTGGCTTGCCACTGGACCAAGCCTAAACCAAACCACCGGAATGCGTTGCGACTGGTGGTCCAATCGCTGCGTACCGACGGCGTGACGAGAAGAACCGTCGAGATCGTTTCGGTCCACTGCTGGCGTTGGAAGAAATTGACCCCGGTATCGTAAAGCGTCTCCGGGAGGGGAAAGCCCTCCGGCCCGTTGATGTGATCGATACGAAAGTAGGGCTGGACCGCCAAAATGCGATCGAGACTGCCTAGAGGCACGGCAAATCCGAGCCGGACCTCTTCGAAAGTTTGGTCGACGCCTCCGAGACGATTGCCGGTATCGGCCAGGTAGCCGCTGCGGATTTCAGCCCCTTGAAAAAATTGACGCCGGAACGGCTCGATCGGCGGCTCGTCCCAAATGGAGCTTATGTGAGCACGCGAAGCGAGTGGCAACGCCAACGGCAAGATCCGGTCGTCCGCTAAACCTGCTCCGCCGAGAAGTGCCGGGGTCATCGGCACCCCGCTGAAAGCATCGTCCGCACGACACGCCTGGAGTGCCCCTGCGAGGAGCGACAGCAGAACGGCCCATCGGCAGACCATGATTGCAAGACCGAAGCGGTGAGGAAACGCGGCTACAAAACACGAACGCTCGCGTAGAGCTTTCTTGCTATAGCAAATCGTCCTCACCCGCCCCCAGGGGAATCGCTGGAAAGCGGGCAAACAAGCGATAGCTGGCGTGGGCGAATCGTCGGGGCGGAAATGAGTGAGCTCTCGGTCAAAGAGTCACCCTGTTTTTTTGGCGGCTCCGGTTAGCCGGAGGACCTGGAGTTGGCTAGAAGACCGGAAGAACAGAAGCTTCTGTCGCCTCGTGCCCAACTCAAGTCAGCGGTGGAAAGGCCCTAGAATTGATGGCCTTTTTGCGGCCCGTCGCTGGTCAGCGTCAAGATTTCGGGTCCCTCTTCGGTCATCAGCACCGAATGCTCGAATTGAGCCGAGGGTCGACCGTCTTTGGTACGAACCGTCCAGCCATCCGTCTTATCACTCTTGGTGTAGCGGCTTCCTGCGTTGATCATCGGTTCGACCGTGAAACACATGCCGGGAAACAGCCGGTCGATCCGACTCTGGCGGTTGGGGAAGTGAGGGATCGACGGGTCCAAGTGAAACTGGCGGCCCAGCCCATGTCCGACGTACTCTCGCACCACGGTAAACCCGCGGCGATGAGCTTCCGGAACGACGGCCTCGCCGATCGTGGCGACGCGGCAACCCGGGGTCAACGCATCGATCGCCGCGTACATGCAGTCGAAAGCGCACTGGGTCACCGCACATTTCTCTTCGGAAACGTCGCCGATCAAAAACGTCTCGCTCTGATCGCCGTGCCAACCGTCGACCACAGTGGTGATATCGACGTTCACGATGTCGCCCGGTTGCAGCTCTGTCTCATCCGGGATGCCGTGACAGATCACCTCGTTCAGGCTCGTACAGCAGCTTTTGGGGTACTTTTGGTAACCTAGCGTTGCCGGTCGATAGCCGTGATCGAACGTCCAATCGTGTACCAACTGGTCGATCTGGGCCGTCGTGACGCCGGCACGCACGTGCGGGCGAATGAAGTCCATCAGCGCTGCGTTGACTTGTCCGGCCCGTCGCATCATGTCGCGTTGGGCGGATGAGAGAATCAGTTTTTTTTGCTTGGTCAGCATCGATCGCCTTCGAATAGAGTCAGCACCCGGTGGATCATAGCAAGTTTCCGATCGCCGCACAGGTTTCTTGATCGCTCGCTGGTGGGATGTTCCGGACAAGAATCGGAGCACTCTTGGCGAGCCGTTGGATTGCTAGTCAGGACAACTAACTTTCCGCGTTAGACAACCAAGCAACGAACGATCCACAACTGGCGGCTTTTATTGCCCTCTCTCGAGATCTCTCCCGGCTATTTCCGCTGCGCGGGCCCGGGAGAGAAAAATCAAAAGGGCAGTGATGGATCGCTCGTTCCCAACCGGTGCGGCAACGCTTCGTTGTCGTATGAATAGCTCCCCTCCTCGGCGATCTTTATTCATGGCCAAACTTCGGCCTTGGCACAGCCGACGGAAGCGAAACGCAAGAAAACCGAAACAGAAATACCGTTCGGCCCCGGCCGAAGGGAAATATCCTGCCGGCAAAAAGGCTCGGCCTGATCGGGGCTGAGGATTGAGATCGGGCACCCGAGAGCGAAACTTTTGTTCTTCGGCAGGGTTTGGAAGGGACGGAGCGGTCGGCCTCGCCTTGCCGCAATTATCCTAATGGAGTGGTTTGATACTGCTTCCACTTCGATCCCGTTCCTGTCGAACCCACCCTACTCGTCTGATTTTCGAGCCGCAGCTGCCCATGCTTTGGACCCGACCAGCTTTTCGTCGACACCGAGCCGACACACGCCCAAGCCGACGAGTGAGCAATTTGCCGGTCGCAACACGGGGTGCCGGCGGATTCGCCGGACCACCACGGGGGGTGGTGCTGCGACTCATTGGAATCACCACACTCTTCTCCGCTATCGTCGGGATATCACTGCCGGTGCAAGGGCAGACGGTCGAAACGACGAACCAGCCGGAAGAGAGTTTGGCTGGAACTGGAGATTCGGCGGTTCCAGCGAACGGTTCGCCGGCACCCGATCGCCGGCTTCAATTTAATTTTTCCGGAGCTCCCTGGAGAGAAGTGTTGCAGTGGTTTGCCGAGCAGGCAGAACTTTCGCTGCAAATGGACGGTTCTCCGTCGGGTACGGTCAACTTTGCCGATCCGACCCGAGCTTACTCGATCGGGGAAGGTCTGGACTTGATCAATCGATTGTTACTCGATCGCGGCTGGGCGCTGGTCCGCCGTGGTCGGATGCTGTTGCTGGTCGATCTGGAGGCGGACAACGCCGAAAAGCTGATCAGCGAAATGGCGGAAGTGGTGACGCCGGATCAGTTTGAGGGGCGCGGCGACAGTGACATCGTCCGCTGCGTCTTCCCGCTCGGCGGACTGACCCCGGAACAGGCCCGAGAGGAGCTTCAACAAATTGTCGGTCCGTGGGGACGGGTGACCGTTTTAGGCGGTGCCCGGCAAGTAATCGTCACGGAAACAGTCGCGAAGCTCAAAACGATCGACGAGGTGTTGCGGGCTGCCGAGCGATTGCAAACCAACGTGGTCGAGATCCCGCTGGAGCACCGGACGGCGGAGGAAATGTTGGAGATCGCCCGGCCACTACTTGGACTCGAGCCGGGATCTAACTCCGGGGAGGATATTCGCATTTCCGTGTCGCTTTATGGCGACCGTCTATTTGCCACCGGCCAGCCGAGTCAAACAGGTTTGCTGGAAAGCGTCGTCTCCCGGGCAGATCGTCCGCTGCCCGGCAGCGAGACGGAAACAAGCGACGAGGTGGCCGCGCCTTTGTTGAAGACTCACCAGGTCACCTCCGCGGATTTGCAAACCACGTTCGATGTCTTACAAACGCTGCTTGCCGGTACTCCCGAAGCTCGTTTGGCCATGGACCAGACGCGAGGAGCGATCGTCGCTTCGGCACGGCCGGAAATCCAGCAACTGATTACGGAAACGATCGCCGAGTTGGAAGGGAGCGGTGCCGAGTTCACGGTCATCGACCTCAAGCGACTCGAGCCCGCGCAAGCCTTGCTAACGATCAACAAGTTTTTCGGCGTCTCGCCGGAAGACGGGACGGGGCCGATTGTCGACGGAGATCCGGCGACCGGCAGACTGTGGGTACGTGGGACCAAAGAACAAATTGAAACGGTTCAGCGGTTGATCGCCGAACTGGAAAACGATCCGCTCTCCGGGGGTCTCGGCGAGAACGTTCGAGTGCTTCCGCTAACCGGGTCGGCGGCACGCGAAACGATCGAACAATTGGAATGGCTTTGGCCTTTGACCGGTCAGCCCAATCGGCTGAGGGTGCTTGTGCCGTCGCGGGACGCTGCCAAGGGCGAGCAAGACGCGTCCGGCAGGAATCAGTCGGGATCGGGGCAACTTGGTGCGCCACAGCCGACCGAACCAACCAGCAACGATTCGGCGGTCGATCGGACGACGACAAATGGGGACACCATCGATGATGTCCCTAGCGTCGGCGACGAAACTTGGGTTCGCCAATTCGCCTCGCAGGAAACCTCTGAAGCAAACGACGAACAGTCCGGCTCCGCGGCGGCATCCTCTATGGACCCGCGTCAGTCAGCCGGTGCATCATCCGCGGCGGAAGTGATCGTACAGATGACCCCCGCGGGATTGGTCGTTGCCTCTCGAGACGCGAAAGCCTTGAACGAAATCGAAAACTTGATCGCGTCCCTCGGCACCACGACGCAACAAGCC
>JGI12109J20283_10390257_pt1 | contig 12401 bp, 8 predicted proteins | sample ElkSlonscriptome_12_FD_20283 | JGI IMG/M metagenome (IMG submission 20283) | reverse complement strand
CTGGCTGGCGCTGCCCGATCCCACCGACGATGTGCGCTTGAGCGCAGACTCGCCAATCCAGGGCGTTGGACTTGTCGACGGCACCGCCGAGGTTTTCAATGACCGCTTCGAGTCCGAGCCCGAGAACTGATCGATATTCCCGTGGGCACTAGCCCGTAGCAGTGCTCAGACCACGTCGAGCTGGTCACCATCCACAACGACATCTCCCCGCGCAATCTGATTCCTGGTGAGCGCACCACGGGCGTCGGATTTCATCAATCCTGGCCTCGCTCGGCCCTGGCCAAGGTGGTCGCCACGCCGGAGGCGCTGGGCGGGGGCCTGGGCCGACAGCAAACTGTCCGCCACTGGTCACCCATCTGGCCGGTGAATCGTTCAGTAGCCCCAAGCCCCAAAAGACATGCAGGCCAGCTTTGCCGAGCTGCTGGCCGATGCCGCCAATGCGCCCGCTGGCCGCCGGCACCGTCCTGGGGTCAGGCACCATTGCCAAATAGGATAGAGCCCGCGGCGCCTCCTGCCTGGCCGAGACGCGCGCGCGAGATCATCGCCAGCGGCAAGGCAGCGCCCCCGTCATGTAAATTGGCGAAACGGATTGGGGTTGCGAGAGAAAGCCCTCGGAGGGCCGGGCGAAGAACCGGGCGCAGGGGTCGTCGGTCAGTTCTGGAAGCGCTCGCTTTTATCGAGATAAGTTTTTCCGAGTTCGCGGACGCGCTCGCTCTCCCCGCCCTCTGAGGCGAGGTGCAGCGCTTCGAGTTGCTCCTCCAACTCGTCGTACTCCTCGTCGATGCGCTCCAGGGCGTTTTCCAGCGTGTAGGTCAACTCATGGATTCGGGCCATGTCGGTCATGGAGACCTCTTCCTTAGCGAGGATCGACGCGACTTCCTGATTGGCCTCGGTCAGATTGGCCAAGGCCTCGTCCAGCGTGTCTGAGGCCCGGCCCTCGAAATGATCCGGGCGGTCATCGGCAATCGCTGACTGAGCGACCAGCATCGAGAGCGAGGCGGCAAATGCGATCTTCGAGATCTTCATTGATTCATCTCCAGATATTTAAGCTTAGGGGTTGAGGGCCTGTCGCGGATTGGGCGTGAGTGCCCCGCGCGAGCACCCCGATTTTGACCGCAGTTTAAGGCAATGATTCTCGTTTCGTTTCACGCCACCCGAGTAGCGGCATGGCAGTGGCGATCTTCAGACCGGCGGACAGGCGCGCTCAGAATCCCCCTTTCGTTCGTCACCTTCGTGCGTTACCCTGAGAAAATGCTAAACGAATCAAACATATCGACAACGCCTGTCCCGCCAATCGACAGCGATACGCAAGCCACGCTCGACGCCTACGGTGCCGAGATCATCGCCCTCGATCCCATCGGCGCCGCCGTCAAAGGCATCGATCTCGCGGCCGAAAAGCCGCCTGAAGGCGTGGTGCAAGCGCTCGAATCGCTGATGGCCGAGCGCGGTTTTCTTGTGTTCAAGTCCGAGCGGGCCCTCGATCCCGATGATTTCCTGCGTGCCAGTGCCTGGTGGGGCGGTAAGGCACTCCACAGCACTCACGGCGTCCATCCAGCCACGCCCCGAGGTAATCGACACCTTTTTCGCCTGTCCAATGACCCGCGCCACGGCATCCCGGGCGTGGGGCCGCAGTGGCACAACGACGGGAGCTTCAATACCGACACCTTTTCACACGCCGGCTATCACATCGTGCGACCCGCCGAAAGCGGCGGTGGCACCTGGTTTGCGCATCAGGGCGCGGCCTTCGATGCGCTCGACCCTGAACGGCAAGCCTATTGGGAACGCTTGTCGTCCGTGAACTCGGCTTCAGGCGTCGTCCACCCAGCCGTTCATCAGCATCCGATTTCGGGACGCAAAAGCCTTTGGCTGCACCTTGGAATGACCGGTGCAGTGATAGAAAAGCGCGAGGATTCCGACGACTTCCGGTTGCTCGACGCCGAGGAACTGACCGCGCTCTGCCGCGAGTACAACGACGTCCTGAACGCGGGGTTCGACCGCGGTTATACGATCGCGTACGAGTATCGGCAGAACGACTGCATCTTCATCGACAACCTGGCCGTCGCTCATCGCGCCTCGCCTGAGGCCCATTTGCCGGCGGATCAGCAGGGTCTGCGCGTCCTCCACCGCAGTACGATTCGGGGCCTGCAGGACTTCGCGCCCCATTTTGGTCTGCCTCAGCGTCTCCCGATAGCCGGGCCCAGCCCGTTCGGCGACGGAGTCTGGCAGGCCGGGGGGCTCGGTTTCCGGTGGGACGAATCGATCGCGATGCAGAATTGAGCCGCTGCGACGCTCCTAGAATCGACTAGAAACGACTAGACACGACTAGAATCGATACGTTGTTCGGAAACGAATGTCCCAGTCGCGCTGCAGGAACGGTGCATCGATCAAGCGTTCGAGTTCTCGCCGCCAGCGGGCCCTGAACTCGAACCGCAGCGCTTGCGTGGCCTGGAACTGCCAGCGGTATTCGAAGAGCTCGTTGTTGGGGCGAAAGTCGTTCGACAGGAGCATGCTGCCGTCGGATTGGCCGTAGTTGATGCCCATCGAATGGCGGGGAAAGAGGTTGTCGATATCCACGCCAAGCTGCCAACCCCAGGGATCTGTCTCCCCCGTGCCGGGAAGACCAAGGGCCGAGCGCTGCGGTCGATTAAAGGCGTGGGCCAGTTCGGCCACGGCCATCAGGCGACGGCCGGATTCATCCAGATCCCAACCGGCGCCGAGTTTGAAAGCGGCCAGAACGTAATCTTCCCGCTTCGAACGAGAAAGCCCCTCGGGCGCCAGAGAATCCGGATAGAGGGTGAGAGAGAGGGCGCGCATGAAGATCGGGCCGATGTTCTCATCGCTTCCCAAAATACCGAAGAAGCCAACCCGCGCGCCGCCATCATCAAAACCGATCGGTCCGCGAAGCGTCTGGCCGTTGCCTTTTCTGCTGTTGTACTGAGCCATGACATCGGCGTACCAGCCGTTGTCGAAATCTCGGCGATAGGCGATCCCATCGGTCCAGCCGATATTGATCGCGCTGGCCTGGCTACGATCGAAACTACGCGTGGCCATATGGGGAAGGTCTAGATTCGACTGCATTCGCCCGATCCGCCACTGCGAGCGCCCGTCGCCGACGTTGCAGCGCAGAAAGAATTCATCGAGCGTTGCCGTCCCGGGATTGACGGCCGTTCCGCTGTCGCGCTCAGCTCGCAGATAAATATCCCAGTCGTTGCCCTCATCGAGGGCGGTCGCGGCGAAACGCGTCTGAAAGCGACAGGCCTCGGTCAGATCCTCGCGCAGACGAAGGCGCAGACGTGCTCCCGAGGCGCTGGAATTTCTTGTGCCGCCATCCCGGGTATCACGCCACGCTTCCGTGTACGCGTGCCAGCGGAAATCGCCGCTGAGATCAAGGGCAAAGGTCGATGGACTGGCGATAAGCACAGTCAGACCGACGAGCGCGGCCGCGGGAATCAGATTTGATTTCATGAGTCTCGGTTAGTTGGGGTACGTTGAAAACGGCGTTATGTTACAGAAATATGACGGCAGGTTTGACTCGAGCCGGCATCGCGAAAAAATTGGAAATGACGTCAATCCGCTCGCCAGGTTGGCAGTGGACCCTGATCCGGTCTTCGTGATGGCGAGATCCCATCTCAGCAATAGCGAGTTGACGAAAAGGTCGACGAAGGCGTTACATTAGTCCTCATGACGGAAGATCAAGTCACTGCATCAACCAAGCTGCCCTATTCCGGCCTGCGGCTTCGGCGCACCTCTGAACTGCGCGAGCGCAATGATTGGCCAAATGCCTGTCGAGCGCATCCACAGGCCCGAGTGATCCCGGTCTGGAACGGGCAGAACCTGATCGCGGGCTGGCAGGGCGGCCGGGGCGACGCGCGACCGGACCAGATCCTTGCCATGAAGACGCTGGATCCGGCGCTGACTGCCGGCTCCGAGCTGGTTCTGCTCGGTGTCGACGGCGATGCACCGATCCTTGCCGCTGACCTCTCGGCCTGGCCTGAGGATCAGGCTCGCTCCCTCGCCGACGAAGCCGATTTCGTCGACCTGCGAAAGGTTGGCCCGGCCCTCGAGGCACAGGAAGCCGCGCTCCTGAGCTATGCCCGCGGCATGGTGCACTGGCATCTGACTCATCGCCACTGCGGTCGCTGCGGAACCCTGACCGATAACGAGCGCGGAGGCATGCTGCGGCGCTGTCCTGACAGGGACTGCGGCGGCGTTGCCTTCCCGCGCATCGACCCCGCCGTGATTGTATTGGTCAAGGACGACGAGCTGCACGATGACGGCGTATCGCGCTGCCTGCTCGGCCGGGCAGCGAGCTGGCCGAAGGGCGTGTATTCGACCCTCGCCGGCTTCGTCGAGCCCGGGGAAACGCTCGAGGAGACCGTGGCTCGTGAGGTCCGCGAAGAAAGCGGCATCGGAATCCAAGACGTTGACTATCGCGCGTCTCAACCCTGGCCCTTCCCATCCTCGCTGATGCTCGGTTTCCACGCCCGCGCCCGCACGCTCGATATCCAGCGCCATGACGAAGAGCTCGAAGACGCTCGCTGGTTCACGGCGGACGCGTTGCGCAACAGCGGCACCTGGGGCGAGGACCGAGAGCTTTGCCTGCCGCGTCATGATTCCATCGCCCGGTATCTGATTGAACTCTGGCTCAGAGAGCAGGACTGAGCGAGGCCGGTGACCTCAAGACGACTCAGACTGGTAGCCTGGTTGGCCGCTGCCGTCATCGCCCTTGGCCTGGTTCCCCTGGCGAAGAAAATGGCGCTGGTCGAAGGTGGGGGCTCTGTCTCAATTGCCATCGGAACCGCGCTGATCGCCGGACTTGTCGTCCTCGCCTGGCTGACACTTGTAGGTCAGCTTGGCAAGCTGGGGTCGCTGACGGCCCACGACTGGCGGTCGGTCCTGCTGGTCGGGGCGCTGGGCTCCGGGCTCGTGCCCCTGTTCGGAATTCTGGCCATGACCGAAACAAGCGCGTCCAACCGAGCCCTGTTCCAGTCCGCCTACCCGGTGGCGACGGCCATCGCCGCGCGTCTCCTCCTTCGCGAGCGCCTCGACGCGATGGCCTATGTCTGGATCGTGCTCGTCTGCCTGGGACTGCTGTTGATGAATCTGAATGCCGGAGAGGGCCTGAGTGTGATCAGCTGGCCCTTCTGGCTGCTGCTCTCGACCCTCCCCCTGATCGGCCTCGCCGACGTGATAGCGAAAAAATCACTTGGCGACGTCACGCCTGAATTGATCGCCTTCGGTCGCGCCCTCGGCGGTCTGGTGATCCTCATCGCTCTGTTGCCCTGGGCCAGCCAATCCTTCGAGGCCATCAGCCTGACGGTCTGGCTCTGGATCCTCCTCGGAGGCGGCTGCATGGGTATCTTTTCTGTAGCGCTTTACCAGGTGTTCGATCGAACGCTGGCCACGCTTGCCGCAAGCCTGATCGCCCTGGCGCCACTGCTGACGCTGGGGCTGGAGGCCAGCCTGCTCGATCTTGGACTGGGTGCGACGCAGTGGGTCGGGTTTGCCCTGGTTCTGTTCAGCGTCGTGCTCTTATCTCGCCGCGTCTGATCGAGCTCAGGCTGTATCCGGCGCCCTCCGAGGACCGGCCGACTCCCGCGCTTCGGGCGCGTCTGCCTTGTTCCCTGTAAGCAAACGAGCCAGCGACTGGGTCGCGTTCTGCACGATGACATACAAGCAGGGCACGAGGAACAGAGTCAGCAGCATGGCAGACAGCAGGCCGCCAACCACGGCCACGGCAAGGGGCTGCATCAACATGGCCCCAGCCCCGGCCCCGATGGCCAGCGGCAGCATCCCGACCACCGTGGTCAGGGTGGTCATCAGGATCGGGCGCAGGCGGATGCCGCCCGCCTCGACGACCGCATCGGCCATACCCATGCCCGCACTTCGCTGCCGCTCGATGTATTCCACCAGAAGAATGGCGTTATTCACCACGATGCCAACCAGGAGTACGGTTCCTAGAAATACCGGTGCACTGATCGGCGTCCCGCTCAGCCAGAGGGCGAACGCAGACCCGGCCGTGGCAAGCGGCGCGGCCGTCATGATGACCAGCGGATTGGAGAGCTTCTCGTACTGAACGGCCAGCACGACGAAGACCAGGAAGACCGCGAGTGCCAGCACTACGAGCATTTCGCGGTTGGTTTCCTGAATCGTCTCGAACTGCCCTCCCAGCACGACGCCGTACTGCTCGGGCATGTCGATCTCGGCAATTCTTGCCTGGACCTCGCTCATGATGGTGCCAACGTCGTTCTGAGAGGTATCGAAGTTCCCCACAACGCGCTGGATACGAACCTGATTTTCGCGCCCGATTTCCGCCGGACCCTCTTCAAGAGCAAAACTCGCGACCTGCCGGGCCTGGATTGGCCCATTCACGCCGTTAGCCACGATGACCTGGCCGAGCGTATCGATATCGCGCACGTCATCTTTGGGAAGCCGCACTCGCACGTCATACTCGTTCACGCCGGTCGAATAGCGCGTCGGCACGTAGCCGGACACGGCATCGCGAAGCGACCGGGCCACGGTGCTGACATCCAGGCCGAGAGCCGCTGCGCGCTCTCGATCGACATCGATGGACAGGAGCGGCGTGCGATCTTCGTCTTCCATCTCCACGCCGCTGAGACCGGGGATCGTTTCGATCGACCCGATGATCTCTCGGGCCAGATCCTGGAGCACGCCGATCTCTTCCCCGACCACCTTGAGCTCCATGTCTTCGCCGGATACGCCAAAAGTCAGGCCACGAATTCCGGGCGACCACACATACATTCGGGCGCCGGCGATATCGAGCGAATTCAGACGCTGCTGCATATCCCTGACCCAGCGACTGGCGGGCCATTCGGGACGAGCTTCAGCATTGGCGAGCTTGACCAGGACATACCCTCGGCCGGGACGTACGTTCGCCGTGCCTCCCCAGACGTTTCCGCCTGCCAGGGCAAAGACGCTTTCAACGTGGGGCATCTCCTCGACTTCGGCCTCGATCAGGCGCGTGGCTGAGTCGGTTTCCTCGGGCGTCGTTCCCGGCGGCAAGGCCAGGCGAATACCGAGCTCGCCGTCGTCGAGCTGCGGAAGAAATTCGTTGCCGAGCGTCTGGGCAAGCTGAAGGCTCCCGACGAATAAGGCGATACCGGCCGCCAGAACTACCCAGCGCCACCGCAGCATGATGCGCAGCGTTCGCCGATAGCGCTCGGACAGCCATTCGATCAGACCGTTGAAAGCCCGATAGGGAGCCAGCCGGTTGAAGCCGGACTGGAAGCGGACCTTGGCAAACTGCGCGGTCAGCATCGGCACCAGGGTCAGCGCCACCGCCAGCGAGGCGACGACGGCAAAGGAAATTGTGACGAGGAGCTCTCGAAAAACCAGCGTTGCCAGACCCGTCACGAGGAGGAAGGGGACAACGGCGGCCAGGTTTGTCAACGTGCCCGCCGTAATCGCCGACATCACCTCATCGGCACCCTCGTGGGCCGACTGTTCCGCCGACTTGCCCAACTTCTCTCGATGGCGAGCGATATTCTCCAGCATGACGATGGCGTTATCGAGGAGCAGGCCGACGCCCAGCGCCAGACCACCCAGGCTCATGACGTTCAGCGTCAGGCCGGCTGCGCCCATCAACGCGAAGGTGGCCATGACAGCCAGGGGTATCGACAGGCCGATAACAAAACTCTTGCGCAGGCTGCCCAAAAAGGCCAGCACCACGACCATGGCAAGGACGCCACCGAGAATGGCCGCGGCGGAAACGGAGCGGACCGATCCACGGATAAAGTAGGCGGCATCCTCGGTAATTTTGTAGGTCATGTCTTCAGGAATGAAACCCGACGCGTCGAGGGATTTCATCCGCTCGATGACATCGTCGACCACCCCAACCGTATTGGCGTCCGGCTGCTTGAAGACCGAGACCTGAACGGCCGGGCGATTGTCGAGGCGAACGAACAGGCGCTGCTCGCGATAGCCGTCGCGGACTTCGGCGACTTCATCAAGGCGAATCCTTCGATCTGAACCCGGGACCGCAAGCAGGACGTTGGCGAGCTCTTCCGGACTCTGGAATCGGCCGTCGGTTCTCGCCATCACATCGAGGCTGCTGGACGTCACGTTGCCTGCGGCCACGTTCAAATTTTCCTGAGCCAGCTGATCGGCCACGCCTGCCAGCGTCAGGCCATAGGATCGAAGACGCTGCTGATCGACGATGACTTCCAGCTCCCGTTCCTGGCCGCCGATCGCTTCGACTCCCGACACGCCCCGGATCGCCTGGAGCTGGGGCGCCAGACGGTTGTCGACCCAGTCTCGAACCTCTCTCGGCGTTCGCAGATCGGACGAGAATCCGGCCTCGTAGACCGACGAGGCGCCCGGATCCCACTTGCGCAGGCGCGGAGCTTCCACATCGTCGGGCAGCTGCGCCCGAGCGCGCTCAAGCAAGCGGGACGCATTCTGCAGTGCCGTATCGAGATCCGTTCCATATTCAAAGATCAGGCTGACGTCCGTGCGACCCTCTTCGGCCTCGGATGACATGCGAATCAAATCCTCCGTCGCCGAGAGCGCCCGCTCCAGCGGCCGCGTGACCTGCTCCTCAACAACCTCCGGCGCGGCGCCGGGATAGTCCACATTGACTCGAATCAGCGGATACACCACCTCCGGCAGCAGATTGACCGGGAGGCGATCGACAAAGAACAGGCCCATAACGAGGACCACGGTCGCAACGGCCGTCGTGCCGACCGGGCGCCGAATCGAGGCATGGGTCAGACCACGGTAATAGCGCGTTCCGCGGGCCGGATCGGTTTCTTCTGAAGAGCGGTCTTCAGCTTCCTCTGGCCGACTCATCCGGGTGCCCTCAGGGTGTCGACGATTCGGACCCGATCGCCTTCGGCAAGGTCGAGGGGATTCGAGGAGACGATGCGATCACCCGGCTGAATCCCACCGAGAATTTCGCGCCAGTCGCCGCGGATGATGCCGGTCGTAACGGCTCGACGCTGAAGCTCATTACCCTGATCGATCACCATGACGTAGGACGGATCCCCCATGCCGACAGAGCCGGCGGGAACGGCGAGAACGTCCTGCTTGTAGTCGACGCGAAGGTCGGCCCGAGCGAGGAAGCCGGGACGAACACCCTTGGCGTAGGCGTCGGGCAATTCGATTTCAACGGTCACCAATCGACTGGCGCCATCGGCTGCCGGAAAGACGCGACGAACGACGCCCTCGAGATCGCTTTGATCGGGAAGGGCATCGACGCTCACCGGCACGCTATCACCCGCGCGGATTTCGGCAACGTCCAGCTCCGACACGCCGATCCGAGTAACGAGCGCGTCGAGATTCGCAATTTCGAAGGCCGTACCCAGGCGTGCGATCGCCGCCCCGGGTTCGACCATCCGGCCAATGACGTAGCCATCGACGGGCGCGGTAATGCGGCCGAAACTGACCCGGGTCTCCCAAAGATCGACGTCCGTGCGCGCGACATCAAGCTCGGAACGCGCGGTGACGAAGCTTGCCTCGTCGATATAGTCTTTGTCGCGCAAGCGCTGGAGGCGCTCGAAATTCGCTTCGGCCTCGCGCAGAGACGCCTCGGCGCGAGCCAGCTCGGCGCGCTGCTCGCTGACGTCGATGCTGGCTAGAAGCTGGCCGGCTTCGACGCGGTCCCCTTCCTCGACAGCCACCGAATCGATGATGCCATCGGTCCGAGCCGCAAGCGCGATTGTTCTTAGCGGTTCAACCGGCGATGACAGCTGGATGTTTCGCGACAGGTCGATGCGAGACACCTCAAAGGCGCGCACGGGCAAGGAGGGTCGCCCTTCACCGCGCGACGAACCATTGGCAGACGGCTCATCGCCCCCGCAGCCGGCGAGGTATGCAACGCCTGCGAGGACGACAAGGGCCCTCCCCCACTTATTTACATCTTTTTGAGTCTTCATATATGTGAAGCCTAGGGAGGGCGGATGAATGTTTTGCGAATTCTGCGCTTTGCGCGGCGACGGCGACAAGTCTGACTATCGAGCCGCCCAGCAGGGGCCTGAGCGAATCCCCCCTTGCCCAGTGGCTCGGATCGCCCCCGTTACTGACAATCGTTGCGTCACAGCTGTTGGATAGCCATCGCCGCGCTGAGGCAATCATCGACCTTGGGAGCCGCGAGTCAGGCGGTTCCGGCCGCCCGTCTTGCTCCGGTACATGGCCTGGTCGGCCCGCTCGAGCAGATCCTTCAGGTCGGCCCCGTCATCTCCACTCGACTCCGCGGTGCCGATACTCACCGTCATTGCGATCGCGGCCGCATCCAGTTCGATCGGCGATGCCGCGACCTGCCGTCTAAGGCGTTCCAGCCGCTCGACGCCGTCTTCAGGCGCCTCGACCCGCATCATTACAACAAACTCCTCGCCGCCCAGCCGAGCAATCAGGTCTTCATCTTCTAACAGGAAGGTGCGGAGGCGCTTCGCGAGCGCTCGCAGACACAGGTCGCCTACCGCGTGACCATGGGAGTCGTTGATTTGCTTGAAATGGTCAATATCGATCATCGCAACGAGCAGGTCCCCCGCTCGCTCAGCGCTCTGATCGAAGACGGCCTTCGCCTTGACTTCGAAGCCCCGCCGATTAAGCAAGCCAGTGAGGGGGTCACTTAGCGCCATCACCCCGAGGCGATGGTTCAGATCGCGAAGCTGCGCTGTTTTTTCCGCCACCTCGCGCTCGAGCTCCTCCTTAAAGCCCTGGGACAGACGCCGCGCCTGGTCAAGGGCCTTGCTGACGCGGACAATCTCGGGGCTTGTTCGCTGACGGCGCGGCAGCTCGATCCCCGTCCGCTCCGGATCAAGGACCTGTGCACTCAGCGTAGACAGGGGTTGACTGATGCGACCGGAAAAGATCCTGGCGGCCCAGCCTCCGATGCCGATCAAGACCAGAAGGCCAAAGCCGAAGGCGACGATGAACCTCTGCACGGGCGAAATCAAGATGTCTGTTCGCGTCAGCGCGTAGACCGTCCACCCCTGTGTGGTCGTGGCCTGCGCGGCGAAGAATGAATCGGTATCGATCACGACCTGCCGGATGTCATTCAAGCGCTGGTCATCGATAGACTTCAGATCGACCCGGGCCAGAGGCGCCAGCCCGAGCGACTCGGGGGCGTAGATCTTGCGACCCGCCCGGTCAACGATCAGCATCAGGTCGTTCTTGTCATCGAAGGCTTCGAGGTCGCCGAAGCGGGGCAGATTCAGGGAGCCTTCGACGACGCCGAGAAACCGACCGTCTTCACTGATCATTGGGGCACTGACAGCAACGATCGGGTCGTTGCCGAAGCCGCGACCGACGAAGCCGTCGGACAGGAAGGCCTGACGATCCTCGCGAGCTTGAATGAACCAGTCTCGATCGGAAACGTTGCGGGCTTCTTGGGGTGCGTCCTGCACGCGCGCAAAGAAGTCAGAGGGAAAGCCGTCGACCACCTCGCCGGCAGAATCTACGACAACGAGAGACAGGAAACCTGGAAGTGCCCGGTCGAGCGGCTCAAGGGCGGCACTGACGCCACTCCCCGGACCCTCGGGATGGCGATCGGCCAGCGCAGCGATCGCCGATTGATGGCGGTCAAGGTGCAGCTCGGTCAAGCGCGAATAAATCTCTGCCTGTTGCATCAAGCGGCGCTCTACTTCGTCAGAAAACCCCTCGATGGCCTGACCGACAAGGAACAGGGCGATCGCCAGAGACGGTAGGACCAACAAAGTCACGCTCATGGAAAAGGCCTGGCGAAGCAGGGTCATCTGCAGGGCACCCATGGCCGACGTTTGAATTTTCGAGGCAAGAACCAGAAACAGCGCTGATGCGATGGCGGCATTGAGCAAGCCGTTCATTCCCAGCGTGATCACGCTGATCGCGACGATTTTCTCAGCCCCAATGATCCAGGAGGGCAGTAGCCAGAAGCCGAGCGGCAGTCCAATGAGAAGCCAGTACGCGACGGAAGCCAGGATAAGAGGCAGGCCGCGGGAAACCAGGATCGCGATCAACGCGAGCTCAAATAACAGAAGCGGCAATAGCGGCCACTGGCCCGTCGATAACACAAGGCCAGCGCCGGCGGCCAGGGCCGTCGTCACCGCAATCGGCAGGCCAAAAAAAAGCAGGGCCAGCAGACTGAGCGACTGCCCGACGTAAAGCCAGAAATCACCGAATAGAGGCAAGGGGAGGTAAGCGTTAAGCAAGAAGGCAGGCAGGGCACAGGCCGTGCCGTAGGCAAGCGCTCGATCGCGGCGCGGCTCGCGTCGCTCTACGATCCCTGTCGATTCAGTCAAGATTATCCCCTCGGGCCTGCAAAACACCCCTAATAATACCGGTAGGGTTGTCGACGAAAGCGTCCGGTAAGGGGAGTCAGTCAGAGGATTGGCATCGGATTGTCGTGTGTTAAGGACCCTCTGCACGATTCTGCGCGGAGCGCGTTTCAGTCGGAAAAGCCG
>JGI12109J20283_10467546_pt1 | contig 12408 bp, 8 predicted proteins | sample ElkSlonscriptome_12_FD_20283 | JGI IMG/M metagenome (IMG submission 20283) | reverse complement strand
CGTGAACGTGCAGCCCGCGGGGCTGGACGCGGGCTGGACCATCAACGGCCCGGACGGTTTCACCGCCAGCGGCACTGGTCAGACGGCTCTGGCCATCGGCGGCGCCGGTGACTACGAGGTGACCTGGGATGCGGTGAACGGTTACCTGCAGCCCATCGCCGACACCTTCACCTACGACGGCGAAGGCGGGATGACCATCCCCATCTTCTATCTGGAGACCATCGATTTCGCGGCCATCCCCACGGGCAATTTCGACCAGGGAAGCCCCACGGGTGAGGGCTGCCGGTCCGGCCTGGAGGCCCAGCACAGTGTCGACATGACCATCCCGTTCCTGATCCAGACCCTGGAGATCACCAACTACCAGTACATGAGCCTGGTGCAGTGGGCCTACGATCGCGGGTATGTCACCGCGGACCGTTTTGGTGTCTTCGACAACCTGGACGGCTCCACGGAACTGTTGCTGGACATGGACGATACGGATTCCCGGATCAGCTTTGCCGGCGGCGTCTTCAGTTGCACCGACCCGCACCACCCCGTGCGTGAGGTCACCTGGTACGGGGCCGTGTCCTTCTGCGACTGGTTGAGCATGTACCGCGGCCGGGAGCGGGCCTACAACCACAACTCGTGGGAGTGCGGGTTCAGCAATCCTTCCGACGCCCTCGGTTTCCGCTTGCCCACCGAGGCGGAGTGGGAGTACGCCGCCCGGGCCGGTTCCGAGACCGCCTTTGCCAACGACATCGGCATCACCGAAAGCCAGTTCTACCAGTCCTGCCATTCCGCCGACCTGGAGACCATTGCCTGGTACGGCCTCAATGCCGGCGCCACCACCCACGAGGTGGGGCTCCTGGCGGCCAACAGCTGGGGTATTCACGACATGCACGGCAACATCGGCGAGTGGGTGAACGACCGCATGTTCGAAAGCTACTATTTGCCTCTGTACGCTCCGGACACCAACCCGCCGGGGCCCCTGACGGGGGATGAGCGGGTGCGACGCGGCGGTTTCTTCCACAGCCCCGTCTATGATGTGCGCAGTGCCGCACGCCACAGCGCCAACCCAAGCAATGCCAGTTTCGACACGGGTTTCCGGATCGTGCTGACCGGCGAGTAGAAACCGGTACACAGGCCACAACCGTAGCGCCGCCCCGACCGGGGGCGGCGCTGCTTTTTTTGCCTGATGGGGCCTGTCAGCGGACCAGCAGCAGTTTTCTCGTCAGGGGGGCCTGACCGGGGCGCACGAGGCGGGCCAGGTATTGCCCGCTGCCCGTCTCCTGGCCGCGGCTGTCGCGTCCATCCCAAAGCACCTCGTGGGAACCGGCGGCCATCTCACCTTCCCGCAACCGCCGCACCAGGCGGCCCTTCAGATCATACACGCAAAGATCCACCGGCCCCGGCCGGGCCAGCTCGAAGCGCAGCAGCGTTTGCGGGTTGAAGGGGTTGGGGTGGTTGCTCAGGTGCCGGGCCCGGGTCTGTGGGCCGTGAGTCTGCACGGCGCTGGTGCCGTCGCCGTAGATCAGGGTCACGGGCAGGGTGTGGGGGCCGGTGGGGTCGTTGCTGGCCATCTGCACCGAGGCCTGGTGCACCCCCTCCTGGAGCAGGGCGGGATCCAGCAGAGCGGTGGCCGCGACGCTGTCCCCGGGGGCGACGGCTCCTTCCGGCATCAGGATATCCAGCCAGGGCACGCCCGTCTCCACGGCCCCGATCAGCAGGGGCAGATCACCATCGTTGTGGATGCGGAAGGGCACACCCTGGGCCGTGGGCATCTGCCCGAGGGCCGCCGGGATGTTCAGCAGACCCGCACCGGAAAAGTTGTCCCGGCCCGGGGAGCAGGGGACGGTCGCCAGATCGGTGGCGCCCTCTTCCAGCATGGTGCACACCTGGGGCACCAGCAGGGAGGGCTGTCCGCTCCAGATCAGGCAGAAGGCGCCCGTGACCAGGGGCGTGGCCATGCTGGTGCCGCTGTAGGTGACGTACCCACCGTCGCCGTAGCAGCTGACGATGTTGCCGCCGGGGGCGGCGATGTCGGGTTTGATCAGGCCCGGTGGCCAGGGGAAGTCCTGGTAGTCGGTCTCGCCGTGGGGGTTGGCCATGTCCCAGGCGGTGGGCCCGTAACTGCTGAAGGCCCACAGGGAGTTGTCCTGGAGGGTGGCGCCCACGCTGAAGACGGCCGTGGCCGCGCCGCCGGGGTGGTAGCTGGGCGAGGGGCAGCCGCCGGGGCTGGCGATGTCCGCGGGCACGGCGTAATGGCCGCCGTAGTTGTCTCCGTTGCCGGCGGCGGCGATCCAGGGGATGTCCACGCTCAGCAGCAGTTCGGCGTTGTAGCGGTTGGCGGCGCGCACCTCGTCCGAGGCCTGGCCCCAGCCCCCGCTCAGGCTGAACAGGTGGGCCCCGTGGTCCAGACCGAACTGCAGGCCCTCGATCATGTCTTCCATGTACCCGGGCATGGCGCGAATGGCCATGAGGGTGGCCCCGGGGGCGACGCCGGTGCCGGTGCCCGCGCTGCCGTCGCCCACGATCAGGCCCGCGGTGTGGGTGCCGTGGAAGTACTCGTCGCCGTCGTAGGGGTCAGCATCGTCATCGACCGTATCCCAACCGTGGTGGGCGCTGACGCTGCCGCCGTCCCACATGCGTCCGGCCAGATCGGGATGGTCGTAGGCCACCCCCGTATCCAGATGACCGACGATGATACCTTCTCCGGTCAAACCTGCGGACCAGGCCTGATCCGCACCGATGTGGCCGATGTGCCAGGCGCTGGCCCGGCCGGTGGCGGTGCCGTTCTCCCGGCTGAAAAGGGGCGCGCCGAAGGCCTCACTACGCTGGTCGTCCAGCCAGAGCCTACCCACGGCGGGATCGGCGGCCAGTTCCTCGATGGCCGCGGGTGTGAGCTGAACGGCAATGCTGCCGCTCAACCACAGGGGCTGCGGCGCGGCGCCCTGCCCGGCGGCGGTCAGGCGGCTCAGGGTCGGGCCCAGATCGACCATGGTGCGCTGGATCTGTGTTCTTGCGGCCGCCACGATCACCTCGCGGCGGGTGGTGCGGGAGGCGCCGCGCAGGGCGGCGGCCATGGCCGCGGGATCCAGCCGTTCGGCCGGGACCACCATCACGCGCAGCAGATCATCCCGCCCGCTGTGGTCCAGGGCGGCGCCCAGGCGGGTGCCGATGACCTGCAGATTCGCCTCGCGCTGCAGGATGGGGTTTTGCACCAGATCCAGGGCGTCGCGTCGCGCCGTCTCCGGGGTGATGGTGTGGACCAGGTGGGCGGGTTCCAGGCGCAGGGCCGGATCCCCGTCCACCCAGGTGAAGGACTGCACGTGGGTATTGTCCGTCTCGTCGGTCTCGGCCACGTCCCCGGCGGTGTCCAGGCGGAAACCCAGGCTGTGCCGGCCGGGGCCCACCACCAGGGGAAAATCCTCCACGGGCACCCAGGTGCCGGTTTCCAGACCGCCGTCCAGGGCCCATTCGGCCACCGGGATGCCGTCCAGGTCCAGGGCCAGGGAAAAGGTCCCGGCGGCGTCGGCCAGGCCCGCGTTGATGAAGGCGAAGCTGATCCAGGTGGTATCCCCGGCGGCCAGATAACCCTGGGTGCGCCGGCCGGGCTCCATGCCGGCCACCAGGCAGGTGTCCCAGCCCGCGGGGGTGAAGGGGGCCAGGTTGGCCTGCACCGGGCGGCTGCTGGTGTAGACGTTGTGTCCCTGCGTTGGATAATCGCGGCGATCGATCCAGGCGGCGTGCATGCGCCCGGCGCCGGGAGTGCCGAAGCAGGAGTGGAACATGGGCTCGACGCGGGGCTCGTCGCTGACCAGCTCCACCTCGCCCATCAGGTCGGGGTGCCCGAAGCCGCTGCCCAGGCGCGAGGCCAGATAGAACTCGTCCGCGCCCGCGGGGGCGTCCAGCCACAGGGCGCCCACGATCCCGTCGCGCGTGAAGATGCTGGGGCCGACGCTCTCGTACTCGTCGGCCACCAGGCCGAAGGGGCCGAACCAGCTCTCGCCGGCATCCTGGCTGTAGACGTAGATGATGTCCCCGTCGCTGACGATACCGTCGGTGTAATCCTCCTGGAAGACCACGTACACGTTCTCGTTTTGGCATGCGATCTGCGGAAAGCCGGTATTGTTGGGCGTGTAGCCCGTGAAGTAGCCGATGTCGCCGAAACCGCCGTTGTAAAGGTCGCTGGCGGCGAGGATCTCCATCTCGCCGGAGTAGGCGTCCGCCTCGGCGTTCAGGAAGTGCACCAGGCCGCCCTGCATGGCCACGTCGGGCCAGTAGTCCTGGTAGCCGTCGGGATTGAAGTAGTCGTAGGTGACGGTCTGGCCGCCGTTTGTGCTGAACATGAAGATGAGCGTCCACTCGTACTGGTAGTAGTCGTAGTTGATGGTAAGCCAGCCGGCGGCGATGAAGACGGTGGCGAAATCGCCCGCCCCGGAGACGGCGATGCTCGGCGTGGCGTGCACCTCCTCGGTGCCCAGGCCGCGCACCCAGGCCCAGTCCGTGATGTCGTCCGCGGCACTGGTGCGCGCGCGCAGGATCCAGCCGTCGTCCCGGATCCAGACCACGTGGATGTAGCCCGCCCCGTCGATGGCGATCTCCGGGTGGTACTCGTCGGCGCTGAACGAGGGCATCTCCAGCACGTCCCAGCTGAGACCCTCGTCCGCGCTGACGGCGATGTGAATGTCCCGGTCCGTGCCGCCCAGGTCCTTGGCCGCAAAAACGGCGTAGAGCTTGCCGCTCAGCGGGCTGCGGGCCAGGCTGACGTACTCGTCGTTCATGTCCGTGGGATTGGCCAGCAGGGTGTCCTCGCTCCATGGGGCTTCCCGGGTGGGGGCGGCGCCGCGGAGGGATCCCGCCACGGGAACGCGGGCCGCCTCGCCCACCCGGGTATTCCGCAGGGAGCGCATGAAGCGGGGATCGGTGAGGGAGTCCACCAGTCGGCGGTTGGCGGCCGATAGAGTGCTGGGGCGGCTTTCCCGGTTCCCCGAGGCCTGCTTGGTGTGGGCGGTGAGTTCCACGTCCTGGAAGGGATCGGCACCCCGGTGGCTGTCGCCGGTCTGGCGGAAGGTGGTGCGGGCGCGCTCGAGCCTCGTGTCCAGGGCCGGGCCCGCGGGTGCCGGGGTGGGCAAGGCAAGCGGCTCGGCAGCGCGCGCGGCCGGGATCGACAGGAGCGCCGCGAGGGCCAGAATCAGGAAATGGGGGCGCAAGGAGGGCATTTCGTCTCCCGGGGAATCCACGGTCAAATTTGTTTTCTTATGGTTTATTTTACCATAAAATCGACATAAAAATCATTAAAATTCTAAAATTCGGCTTCAATGTATACCCACCGGCGGGTACTTCTGGGGAAAAAAACAGGGAGCCGAGGGCTCGGCTCCCCTCAGGGACGGCTGGCTGGCCGGTTACTGGCAGGAAACTCCCAGGCCCGCGGCGTAGCGCCCCACGTCCAGGATATTCAGCTCTCCATCCCAGTTGAAATCACTCCGGTAGTGGTACGCCCCGAAGAAGTCGGCGCTGAAGATGGTCAGATCGAGCAGGTTGATGACGCCATCGGCGTTGATGTCCGGGCTGTTGAAATGGAGGTCCACGCCGGGCAGGGGGCCGGACCAGGGGTAGTCCACCATGCTCTCCGCTCGCCAGCCGTTGATATAGACGAAGGTTTCCCCCTGGTGGTGACCCCCGCCGGCGAAAGCCTGGCTGAAGGTCATGCGCCCGCTACTGTCGGAGATCGCGTCGGGCAGGAAGTTGGACCCGCAGGTGCTGATGTTGGTGTCTTCCGTATCCAGCCAGACGTCCTCGGACGGGAAGTAGACTACAGGATTGAGGAATTCATCGACAAGCATGACGGTGATGGTGGCGTCCACGGTGGCACCGTCGGCGACCATGGCCTCGGTCAGGGCGGGGCCGCTGCCATCGGGGTAGATCAGCAGGCTCACGGGTTGCTGCGATTCCATGGTGATGGAAATGGCCCCGAGGGCGGGCTGGTTCGCGAGCGCGGCCGATCCCAGCATCAGGGACAGGATGAACAACAAGATAAAGGTTTTCATTTTCCTACTCAACTTTCTGGTTGAGGGAGCGCCCAGGGCGAGCGCTCCCCTTCCTCGTTTAACGGACCAAAGAGGCCTTCACGGTGCGCTGACTCTCGGCGGTCACGGCCCGCAGCCAGTAGACGCCGCTGGAGGCGGCGCGGCCCTGGCTGTCGGTGCCGTTCCATTGCAGCACGGTCTCGCCGCTGGGCAAAAGCCCATCATGCAGGTGCCGCACCACGCGTCCGGCAGCATCCATGACCACCACGTGGGTGGCCGTGGGCCGGGTCATCTCCAGCTTGATCTGGACCAACGGATTGAAGGGGTTGGGGTAGGCCTTCAGCTGGGCCAGGACCCCGGCGGCGGGCGTGTCCCCGGCAGATTCGATGATCAGGGGATAGTCAAAGTTCACCAGGCCCAGGCTGGCATCGTCCGGCTGATGCCAGATCACGTCCTCCGGCGTGTAGGTGCCCCAGGAGTTACCCTGGGCCATCTGCGCAAGAGGGGTGTTGTTGAAGAAGGCGTAGGTCTCGCCCCCGATGCCGTTGTGAAGAAAGAAATTTCCACCATCGTCGGTGGGGTCGGCGTTGTCCAGGTTGCCCAGGTTGGGCTGCCCGCCGTTGATCGCGGCCACGCCGTACCAGTGCCAGCGGATATCGTTCTCCACCAGCGTGGGGGCGTTGTTGCCGTTGCAGGCCACGCCGAAGCCCCAGTTCACGGTGTCCGGGTGGATGGTGTTCTCGAAGATGGTATTCCCCTTGATCAGGGGGTTGGCCCCCGTGCTGTAGCAGAGGATGCCGTAGCCGCAGCCGCTGATGCTGTTGTTCACAACCTGCGCCTCGCCCAGGGCCCAGAAGGCCATGCCGCCGCTCATCTCGTTGCCGTCTCCGGTGATGGTGCAGCCCTCGATGGTGGGCGAGTTGGTGCCCTGCAGGCCCACATTGATGTACGGATAGGGCGAGCTGTTTTCCAGGTTGTTGTTGTCCATGATGCAGTCGCGGATAGTGGGCGAACTGCTCAGGGTCATGGTGATGGTGCGCTGCTGGTTGTGATGGATGTGGCAGTCTGTGACCAGACCGCCGGCCTGGCTGAAGTCCACGGCCTTGGTCAGGCTATCGTGGATGTCGCAGAATTCCAGGGTGATGTCGGCGCCGAAGACGTCCACGGCGTTGTCGGCGAAGGCGATTTCCACATGTGTGAGGTGGAACTCGCTGGTCGGTCCCTGGTCGATGTAGTCCAGACCGCGCCAGCAGCCCGGGGTGGCCGCATCGCCGGTCAGCAGGATGGGGGCCTCTGCGCTGCCCAGGGCACGCAGCTTGCCGTTGATCTCGAAGCCGACGCTGCCGCCGGTCCCCATGAATGTGACCTGGTCGCCGGGAGCGATATCCAGGGCGTCACCCGCCGAGATGATGACCGATGCGTGGACCTGGTAGGCACCGCTGCCGCCGGTGACGGCGCCGCTGCTGACGGAGACCAGGCCGTCCATGTCGTAAGTGGAGCCGAGGCCGGGGGTGATGTAGTCGGCCAGGGCAGGTAGCGCGACAAGCAAGCAGAGAACGAGGGCGAACAATCTGGACATGGCGCATCCTTCCAGGAGTTGAGGTTTGCGACCATTGTACCACATGGTTGCCCGGGCAACCAAGCATCCGGACAGGTGGCCACCGCCCGGTTCTCCCGGAGGTTGCCCATATCCCGGGTCCGGAGTATTCTGGGGCCATCAAAAATTTTGGCCGCTCCAACCCCGAGGGAAAAATGCCCCGCCCCGAAAAACACGGCCCCTACGAGCCCCGCCTCTGGCGCTACGAATTGCCCGGAGGCTGGGAGGTCCTGGCCGGCAAGACGGACCAGGACAACGACCACCTTTCGATCAAGATGGCCAGGGCCAACGACTACTGGTTCCACGTCAAGGGCCTGTCCGGCAGCCACGTGCTGCTGCGCGTGCCGCCGGGAGAGGACCCCGATAACAGCACCGTCAAGGCGGCCGCCGCGGTGGCCGCCTGGCACAGCAAGAAACGCGAGGCGCGGCAGGTGGCCGTCAGCTGCACCCGTGCCCAGTTCGTGAGCAAGCCGCGCGGGGCCAAACCGGGCACCGTGCAGATCCGCAAGGAGAAGGTCCTGAACGTGCGGCCGGCCGTACCCACCGGGAGCGAAGAATGATGCCCGAAGCCATCAGCGCCGACCTGCAGCAGGTCATCGGCAACCCCCTGTGGCGGGCGGCCATCATCGTCGGGGCCGCCTTCGTGGTGGGGGTGATCCTGCGCCTGGTTCTGATCCCTATCCTGCGGCGCATGACCCGCCGCACCATCTCAAGGCTGGACGACAACATCGTCGAGAAGATCCACAGGGCACTGGTGCAGGTGATCGTCGTGCAGGCGGCGTATCTGCTGCTCCTGGACCAGATCCGGGGGCCGGAGCTGCGGCTTATCCTGCAGTCCATCTACCTGACGCTGGTCGTGCTGGTCGTGGGCAAGGCGCTGCTGGATATCGCCACCCTCGTCTTCCAGCACCTGAGCCTGGCGGCGGAGAAGCACGCCTGGGTCCAGCCGGCCACGCTGCCGCTCTACAAGTTCGCCCTGAAGCTCGTGCTTTTCGGGGTGCAGACCTACCTGATCATGAGTGTCTGGCGCGTCGACCTGACCAGCTGGCTGGCCAGCGCCGGGGTCGTCGGCATCGCGGTGGGTTTCGCGGCCAAGGATACGCTGGCCAACTTCATCAGCGGGATCTTCATCCTGGCCGATGCGCCCTACAAGGTGGGGCAGTTCATTCACGTGGAGGGCCAGGTGCGGGGCATGGTGACGGATATCGGGATGCGCAGCACCCGCATCCTGACGCGCGACAACGTGGAGGTGACGGTGCCCAACGGCATCATCGGCAACAGCATGATCATCAACGAGACCAGCGGCCCGTCGGACCGCATGCGGCTGCGGGTGGATGTGGGGGTGGCCTACGGCAGCGACGTGGACCAGGTCAAAGAGGTGCTGGCGCAGGCGGTGGAGGGCGCCGACTACGTGGACCACACGCAGCCGGTGCAGGTGCGCTTCGTGGCCATGGGAGCCAGCAGCCTGGATTTCCAGGTGCTGGTGTGGGTGATCAACCCGCGCTTCCGGGGGCTGGCCCTCGATACCCTCAATACACGTTTCTACAAGGCCCTGCTGCGGGAGGGTATCGAGATCCCCTTCCCGCAGCAGGACGTGCACATCAAGCAGATGCCGGAGAGCCCGCCGTCTTACGCGTCACCGGAGGGATGACCGTCCCGCCGATGATCACCTCGCGCACCGGCTCCGGGTGGCAGAGCAACAGCGCGGCCACCGGATCCTGGGCGCCGTCGTAGCCGATGGCGCCCAGGTCGAAGACGGCCAGGTCGCAGGCCTTGCCCTGCTCCAGGCTGCCCAGATCCTCGCGACCCAGGCAGGCGGCTCCGCCGAGGGTGGCCATCTCCAGCACCTCCTGGACCGACATGCCCGACGCGCCGCTCAGGACGCGGTGCAGCAGCAGCGCCTGGCGCAGCTCGGCCAGCATGTTGCTGCTGTCGTTGCTGGCGCTGCCGTCCACGGCCAGACCCACCGGGCTGCCGGCGGCGCGCAGGTCCCGCACCCGGCAGATGCCCGAACCCAGCCGCATGTTGGAGCTGGGGCAGTGGGCCACCGCCACGCCGGCTGTACCCAGGCGGGCGATCTCCTCGTCATCGAACCAGATACCGTGGGCCAGCCACACGTCGTTGGCCAGCCAGCCCACCGACTCCAGGAAATCCACCGGGCGGCGGCCGTAGACCTCGCCGCAGTAGGCGTCCTCGTCCCGGGTTTCGCCCAGATGGGTGTGCAGGCGCACGCCGTGCTTGCGCGCCAGGTCGGCGGTCTGCTTCATCAGCTCCTCGCTCACCGAGAAGGGTGAGCACGGGGCCAGGGCCACGCGCACCATGGCGCCGGGTCTGCTGTCGTGGAATTTTTCGATGACGCGCTCGCAGTCCGCGAGGATGGTCTCCTCGTCCTGCACCACGCTGTCCGGCGGCAGGCCGCCGTCCTTCACCGAGCGGCTCATGCTGCCGCGGGTGGGGTGGAAGCGCATGCCCGCGTCGCGCGCGGCCTGGATGGTGATGTCGATCAGGTGGGGCGAGGCGCCTTCCGGGAACAGGTAGTGGTGGTCCGTGGTGGTGGTGCAGCCGCTGCGCATCAGTTCCCGGAAACCCACCATGGCCGCCTGGTAGAACTGGTCGTCGCCCAGCCCGGCCCAGACCGGGTACAGGGTCTTCAGCCAGTTGAAGAGCTCCAGATCCGCCACCGCGGCGTGGGCCCGGGTGCGGGTCTGGAAGAGGTGGTGGTGGGTATTGATCAGGCCGGGCAGAACGACGCAACCGGCGGCGTCGTGGCGGCGGTACCGGTCCTGCGGGATGCCCGCGATCTCTTCGGGGACCTGGCCCTCGCCCACGGCGGTGATCAGGCCGTCGGTGGCGGCCACCCAGCCGTTCTTCAGGACACGGCGCCCGGTATCCATGGTCACCAGGGTGTCGGCGTTCTCCAGCAGGAAATGATTGGCTTCGCTCATGATGTTCCCGGATCCTGTTTTTGGGTGCGGTGCGGCCACAAATGTGCCATTTTGAAATAGTATAATCCCGAACCGAGGAAAGGGGAAACCCATGCGGGATCTCAAGGAATACCGGATCGCCACCAGCCCGGCCGAGGCCGTCGCCCTGCTGCGCGCCGGGCCGGGCAAGGGGCGGTTTATCGCGGGGGGAACGGATATGTTCCTGGGCCGCGCCGCGTGCGATTTCGTGGTGGATATCAACCAGGCCGGGCTGGCCGGGATCGAGCGCACGGATCAGGGCGATGTCCTGATCGGGGCGGCCACCCCGCTGCAGCTTTGCCACCGCAGCGAGGAGCTGGGCGCCTTTGCCGGCGGGGAACTGGCCCGCATGGCCGGGCAGTGCGGCAACCGGCCCGTGCGCAGCACCGCCACCATCGGCGGCAACCTGTGCAACGCCCTGCCCTCGGCGGATCTGGCTCCGGTGCTGCTGGTCCTGGACGCCGTCTGCTTCGTGATGGACGAGGAGAGCCAGGAGAGCCTGCCCCTGGCGGATTTTTTCGTGGGGCCGCGCCTGACGGTGCTGGAGGGCCGCCTGCTGACGGGGCTGATCCTGCCGGCGGAGGCCGCCTCCCGGCACTGCCACGCCATCAAGCTGACCCGCACCGCCGAGGACATCTCCCTGGTGCAGGCGGCCGTGGGGCTGGACGTGGCCGAAGGAATCGTCACCACCGCGCGCATCGCCCTCGGGTCGGTGGCGCCCAAGCCTCTGCGCTGCCACCTGGCGGAGGATCAGCTGGCCGGCCTGAAGGTGGCGGATATCACCCAGGATCTGCTCGCGGATGTGGCGCTCATCGCCGCAGGCGAGAGCGACCCCATTGACGATCACCGCGCCTCGGCCGAGTACCGGCAGGAGATGGCCCGCGTGCTGACGCGCCGCCTGCTGTGCCGCGCCCTGGCGGATACGGGCACGGAAGCCTGCAACGAAGGGGATGAAGGAGGAGCCGCGTGATTATCGAACTGATGCTCAACTGGCGGGACATGACCCTGGATGTGGATCCCGGGGCGAACCTGCTGCAGGCCCTGCGCGATGTGGGGTGCTTCTCGGTGAAGACCGGCTGCGAGAGCGGCGATTGCGGCTCCTGCACCGTGCTGCTCAACGGCGAGCCCGTCAACGCCTGCGTCGTGGCCGCGGGCCGCGTGCAGGGCATGGCCGTCACCACCCTGGAGGGCCTGCTGGACGACCCGCTGATGCAGGAACTGCAGACGGCCCTGGTCGACAGCGGCGCCGTGCAGTGCGGCTACTGCTCGCCGGGCATGCTGATCAGCCTGTACGCCCGCATGAAGGAAGAGGGCACCCCACCGGACGAGCACGAGATCCGGCACGCCCTGACGGGCAACCTCTGCCGCTGCACCGGCTACGTCAAGCCGGTGGAGGCCGCCCTGGATGTGGCCGGCAGGCTGGGAGGCCGGTCATGAGCGGGAAATCGAACAGGGTGGTCGGCGCCAACGTCACCAAGGTGGATGCCTTCAAGCTGGCCCGGGGCGAGGCCGTCTACACCGACGACTACCGCCCGCCCGGCATGCTGTACGCCAAGGTGCTGCGCTCGCCGCATCCGCACGCCCGCATCGTCAGCGTGGAGGCCAGCCAGGCCCTGGCCCTGGACGGCGTCGTGGACGTGATCTGGCACCAGGACATCAAGCCCATCCTGCACACGCGGGCCGGGCAGAGTTATCCCGAACCTTCGCCCTACGATACGGTGATCCTGCCGGACAAGGCCCGCTTCATCGGCGACCGGGTGGCGGTGGTGGCGGCCGAGACGGCGGCCATCGCCGAGCGCGCCTGCGAACTGATCGAGGTGCAGTACGAGGTGCTGCCCGC
>JGI12109J20283_10053139_pt1 | contig 12410 bp, 11 predicted proteins | sample ElkSlonscriptome_12_FD_20283 | JGI IMG/M metagenome (IMG submission 20283) | reverse complement strand
AGGTCCCCTGGCGCCATCCCACCGCCCCATAGGAAAACAGCGGCAGGGAATCCACCCCCGCGGTCTCTTCGTATCCGGTAATGCAGGCCTGCACATATCCGGGAGAATTGAATGCGGCCACCGGAAACACCGGTTCGCCGGGTTCATAGGGGTTTTCCCTCAGGACCGTCAGGCGACCCGATTCGATATCGTAGACCACCGGCCGGCGATCGGGAAGAAACATCAACTCGCCGCCATGGGGCATGGGAAGCGTCTCTGCCAGGGGAATCGGTACGCGAATCCGGTCGGCCATGCCCACCGCGGCAAATCCCTCGAGTTCGAAAATCTCCCCCCGGGTATTGGCCGCCAAAGCGGTCAAAAACCGATCCTCTTTTTTCCTGCTTCTTTTCTTTCTTATCATAGGGACCTTTCCGGCCTCTTGGAACGATCTCAGGCACGGTTTTTTATAAACAATCTTCGGGATTTTACTGCAAAGGCGCCGGAAAGGCAAAGCCGATCTTTTTGAACACCGACTCATTATCTGAAATTTTATTGAAACCGTCCGGTGATCGGTGGTATTGTTAAATCTTGGTCAAAAATTATTCTTTTCAAGCGTCGTGGAGTCGATGGCATTAAGCGGAAGACAACAAAAATGGTTGAAAATGCTGCCGGGGATCGATCACCTGCTGGAGGCGGCGAAAACAGCGCCCGCCCTTCAGACGGCGCCGAAATCGGTGCTGCTTCGGTGCGGCCGGAAAACCGTGGAGGAGCTGCGCTCGGCCGTTATCGAGGATGCGCCGGGGCTTAGCGAAGAAACCTTTTCCGAGGCATTCATCCTGGAGCGGTTTTCCCAAAAGGTGCGCCAAGAAACCGCCCCGAACCTGCGGCGGACGATCAACGGCGCCGGGGTGGTGATTCACACCAATCTCGGGCGATCCCTTCTGGCCGCCGAGGCGGTGGAAAACGTCGCCCGCATATCGAACCGGTACTCCAATCTGGAGTTCGACCTCTCCCGCGGAAAGCGGGGCTCCCGATACGACGCCGTCGAGGAGGTTTTATGTGAAATCACCGGGGCCGAGGCCGGGATAGCGGTCAACAACAATGCCGGGGCGGTGCTGCTCTGCCTCAATACCCTGGCCGAAGGCCGGGAAGTGATCGTCTCCCGGGGAGAATTGGTGGAAATCGGGGGCTCCTTTCGCATCCCCGACGTCATGTCCCGAAGCGGCGCCGTGCTCAGGGAGGTGGGGGCCACCAACCGCACCCATCTGCGGGATTATGAAGCCGCAGTGAATGAAGCCACCGGACTTCTTCTCAAGGTGCACCAGAGCAATTACAGCATTGTCGGATTCACCAGTTCGGTCTCCGTCTTGGAATTGGCGGAATTGGGAAGACGCCGCGGGCTGCCGGTCATGGAAGATCTCGGCAGCGGCACCCTGATCGATTTTTCCCGCTACGGCATGATTAAAGAACCCACGGTAATGGATTCGGTTTCAGCCGGCCCCGATCTGGTCACCTTCAGCGGGGACAAACTCCTGGGCGGCCCCCAGGCCGGTTTGATCGTGGGGAAAAAAGAGGTGCTGGATGCGGTCAAGAAGAACCCCTTGACACGGGCGCTGAGAATCGACAAGATGACCTTGGCCGCCCTGGAAAGCACGTTGCGGCTGTATCGAGACCCGGAGCGAGCCGTACGCGAAATCCCCACCCTTCGAATGCTGACAATGCCGGAGGTCGAGATCGAGCGACGGGCCGAACACTGCAAAGGGCTGCTGGAAAGAATCGGGGACGGGCGGCTGTCGATACAGATTCTGAACCGCGCCTCTCGAGTGGGGGGCGGCGCATTGCCGCTGCAGGAACTCCCCAGCCGATGTCTGGGGCTCGGCATCGAGGGGACCTCCGCCAATACCATAGAACAGCGGATGCGCAACTCTGATCCCCCGGTGATCGGCCGTATCGAGGACGACCGGTTTCTATTGGATTTCAGAACCATCCAGGACGATGAACTCCCCCTCCTTGCCGAGGCGGTGGGCCGGTTGCTGGAAAGAGGAAACGGATGAGGCACAATCGGGAATCGGGGAATAACCGTTCCACCCGTGAATTTCTAATCGCCCGGTCGAGGACCGGCCTTCGCGATGGAGGTCAAGCCAAATACTCGGCCATCGGGCTAAAGGAATTATCGCGGCGGTTTCCCGGTCTGACGACCGGAAGGGCGTTTGTGGAAACGGCCATGAACCAATTGGAGACCGCTATCCGGTTCGGGGTGCTGCTGATTCGCATCGACCGGTTCACCCAACAGGAGGATGAACTGGGCCCGGAAGGGGCCACCCGCCTTCTGCTGGATGCGGCCCGGGCCGTGGATCGAATCTGTGAATCGGAGGGCGCCGTCTGGGGTCTGATCGAACGGGACCTTTTCGGCTGCTTCCTGCCGGAGATGCCGGATTCTCTCTGCATGGAAACCGCAGACGAGATTCGGGCCGAGCTGGCACACCGACGTAAAAACACCCTCACTATCGGCATCACCGAATATCCGCTTTTTCAGTTCACTCGAATTCAGACCCTCAAAAATGCTCGCAAGGCACTGGACCATGCCGCCTTTTCCGGTCCCGCGGGGACCGCCGTTTTCGGCGCCGACAGCCTCAGCCTCAATGCCGACCGCCTGTATCAACAGGGAGATATCGAGGAAGCCGTTTCCGAATACAAAACCGCCCTCCTGATGGCCCCTTCGACCCCGAACCTTCACAACAGCCTCGGGGTCTGTTTCGCGGCCCTGGGGGCCCTTCAATCCGCTCTGGAAGAATTTCGGACCGCCTCCCGCATCGACCCGACCGAGGTAATGCCGGTCTACAACACCGGTCTGGTCTTTCGCATGATGGGTCGTAAGGAGACGGCTCTGTCCCGGTTTCTGGAAGCGGAACGGATGGGCGGGGACCGCTTCGAGGTCTCATTCCAAATCGCCCGAACCTGTCAGGAGCTGAACCGGCCGGCCGAGGCGGCGACCTATTTTGAACAGGCGGTTCACCTGAAGCCGACCTCGTCCATCGCCCACCGCCTGTTAGGGGAATGCCGGGCCGCCTTGGGCCGGACCGAGGAAGCGGTCACCGCCTATAAAAAAGCGGTCAAACTCAATCCCGGTGACGCCGAGGCCATTTCGATGCTCGGGGTCCTGTTCGACCAACTGGGCGAAAACCCCGAAATCGCCATTCTCTTTTGCCGTCACAGTGTGGAAATCGCACCGGAAAACGGCCTGTACAGACAGCGTCTGGCCAAACTCTATCTCAAGCACACCCGGCCGGACGAGGCCATGGCCGAATTCGACGCTGCGGCCCGATTGGGATGTACTTCCGAGGAAGAAATGGACCCGCTGTACTCCCGTCAAACCCACCGCGCATCCTGACCATGAAGAAACAGATTCTCGACATCCTGGCCGACAGCATTTCCGTCAAAGAGCGGTTTGTTCACGCAAATATTGACCATATTCTCGACGCAGCCGATCGGCTGTCCATCTGTCTCGCCTCGGGTCACAAAATCCTGCTGTTCGGCAACGGGGGCAGCGCAGCGGACGCCCAACATATTGCCGCGGAATTCGTCAACCGCTTTCGGGTCGAGCGCCGTCCCTTGGCGGCGGTGGCCCTGACCACCGATACATCGATTCTCACCAGCATCGGCAACGATTACAGTTTCGATGATCTCTTTTCCAAACAGGTGCAGGCCCTCGGCCGGTCCGGGGATGTGGCCCTCGGCATCAGCACCAGCGGCAATTCCGAAAATGTGATTCGGGCCCTGCAATCGGCCGAGAACATCGGAATGATCCGGATCGGCTTTTCAGGCCCGGGCGGGCGCATGAGAGAACATGCCGACCTTCTATTTTCCGTGGACTCCGACACCACCGCTCGGGTGCAGGAGACCCATATCCTGTTGGGCCACATCCTTTGTGAATTGACGGATCGCATCCTCTTTCCCCTGGCCTTCAGCTCGGAAACCTAGATTCCCTGCCGAATCGTTTCTCAAACCATCCGTTCATGGTTGATTTCCACGGTAAAATGGTTAAGATAGACAGTTTGGATGAATACCCTGCGTCGGCGCCGGTCCGTCGCAGGGCGGATAGAATAAAGGAGAATGCTCATGCCGATTTATGAATATCATTGCGATCAGTGTAAAGAAGATTTTGAATGCCTGATTATCGGGAGCGATGAACCCGAATGCCCCGCGTGCAAGGGGAAAAACGTCGCTAAAATGATGTCCGCCTGCGGGTTCGTCAGCAAAGGGGGCGGCGGAGAAACCGTCAGTAGTTCCGCCGGCGCGTCCTCGTGCAGCGGGTGTGCGGCCACCAGTTGTTCGAGCTGCGGCCACTGATGGCGCAACAGATCAAAATCGGCACCCGGGGGAGTCAGCTGGCCCTGTGGCAGTCCAACTGGGTGAAGTCGACCCTGATGGAAAAATTCCCCGGGCTGGCCGTTGAACTGGTCATCATCAAGACCAAGGGGGACAAGATCCAGGATGTACCCCTGGCCCGGGTCGGCGGCAAAGGTCTCTTCGTCAAGGAGATCGAGGAGGCGATTCTGGAGCGGCGGGTGGACCTTGCGGTCCACAGCATGAAGGACATGCCGGCGCTGATCCCCGAGGGGCTTTGCATCGGGGCGATTCCGGACCGGGAAAACCCCAAAGACGCCCTGGTTTCCAGGAAGGGGCTTTCCCTCGACCAACTTCCCCAAGGGGCCCGCATCGGCACCAGCAGCCTTCGCCGGGCCGCCCAGCTGAAACACCTTCGCCCCGACCTGGAAATTCTGCCTCTGCGGGGCAATCTCGATACCCGGCTCAAGAAACTGGAAACCGAAGATCTCGACGCCGTGGTCTTGGCGGCCGCCGGTCTTCGGCGGATGGAGCTGGATCACCGGGTCACCCAATACCTGGATGAGACCGAAATGCTGCCGGCGGTGGGCCAGGGCGCGCTCTGCATCGAAGCCCGGGAAAACGACCCGGATATCGGACCCCTGACGGCGACCCTGGATCATGCCGGAACCCGAACGGTGGTGCTGGGAGAACGGGCCTTTTTACACCGACTGGAAGGCGGATGCCAGGTCCCCATCGCGGCCCACGGCACCCTGTCCGGCAAAGAATTCTCACTGATCGGGCTGGTGGCTTCCCTGGACGGCGTTCAACTGATTCGAGACACCATGACCGGACCGGCGGATCACTCCGAATCCATCGGCATTGAACTGGCCGAACGGCTTCTGGCCCGCGGGGCGGGAAAACTATTGGACGCACTCAAGGACATCCATGAATAACAACACGGGCAAGGTATTTCTGGTGGGAGCCGGTCCCGGTGATCCCGGCTTGATCACCGTCAAGGGACGGGGCTGTATTCAAGACGCCGATGTACTCATCTACGATTACCTGGCGGCCCCGGCGCTGTTGCGGTATGCCCCCGAAAAAGCTGAAAAGATCTATGTGGGAAAAAAGGGCGGAGATCACACCCTCTCACAGGAGGGCATCAATGATCTGATCGTGGAAAAGGCCCGGGCCGGGTTCACCGTAGCCCGTCTCAAGGGCGGCGACCCCTTTATTTTCGGTCGGGGCGGCGAGGAGGCCGAAGTCCTGATCGAAGCCGGCATCCCTTTCGAGGTGGTGCCCGGCGTCACCTCGGCCGTGGCCGCCGCCGCCTACGCGGGGATCCCGCTGACTCACCGGGATTTCACCTCCACGGTGGCCTTTGTGACCGGCCACGAAGACCCGACCAAGACCGAATCGAGCATCGACTGGCCGTCTCTGGCCAAAGGCATCGGCACCCTGGTCTTTTTCATGGGGGTCAAAAATCTTCCCCACATTTCCGGACAACTGACCACCCACGGCCGATCCCCGGACACCCCGGTGGCCCTGGTCCGCTGGGGAACCACGTCGCGGCAGGCCACCCTCACCGGCACCCTGGCCGATATCGCCGACCGGGCCCGGGAGGCCCGCTTCAAGGCCCCGGCCATCATCGTGGTCGGGGAGGTGGTGCGGTTGCGGGAAAAAATGAAGTGGTTTGAAAATCGGCCCCTGCTGGGCAAGCGGATCGTGGTCACCCGGGCCCGGGAGCAGGCCAGCGATCTGGTGAACCGGCTGACCGAACTGGGTGCGGAATGCCTGGAATGCCCCACCATTCAGGTGATGCCGCCGGAAGACTGGGGCCCCTTGGACCGCGCCGTCGACCGTCTTTCAGACTATGAATGGATCGTCTTCACCAGCGTCAACGGGGTCAAATTCTTTTTCAACCGGCTTTTCGAAAAAGGCCGGGATGTGCGGGCCCTTCACCGAATGCGAACCGCCGCCATCGGGCCGGTCACCGCCAAGCGGCTTTTGGAATTCGGGCTGAACAGCGACATCGTTCCGGAAAGTTACCGGGCCGAATCGGTGGTGGACGCTTTCAGGGCCGAAGCCGTATCGGGCAAGAAAATTTTGATCCCACGAGCCGAGGAAGCCCGCCCGATTCTGCCGACGGAACTGAAAAAAATGGGCGCGACGGTGGACGAAGTCACCGCCTACCGCACCCGACAGGCCCGGGACAATGCCGACACCCTGTTGTCGTCTTTGAAGGCGGGGGAGATCGACATGGTGACCTTTACCAGTTCTTCCACCGTCCGAAACTTCAAGGCGCTTCTGCCTGCGGAGGCGGACCTGAATACTCTGATGCGGGGAGTGGACATCGCCAGCATCGGCCCCATCACCTCGGATACCGCTACGGAATCGGGATTTCAGGTACAGGTGACCGCCGAGGCGTTTACCATTCCGGGGCTGTGTGAGGCGATTACCGGCTTTTATCATTCCCCGGAGTCCTAAACCGACTCCTTCTTTATTCTCATCTCATGCCGCAGGCGCCGACCGAACCCGGAGGGATCTACCTCCATATCCCTTTTTGCGTCCGGAAATGCGCCTATTGTGATTTTTACTCCTGTACCCGACTCGACCTGATTCCCGAGTTTGTGGATGCCGTTCACCGGGAAATGCACCTCACCGCNCAGGATATGCCCGGCCCGTTCGACTCCGTCTATTTCGGGGGCGGCACCCCGAGCACATTCGGCCCTCAGCGGATTCAAAGCCTCCTCGACAGGGTCGAAAGCATTTATCCGGTGTCGCCCAATGCGGAAATCACCCTGGAAGCCAATCCCGGCACCGTCAAACCGGAGGATTTCAGCGCCTATCGCCGGGCCGGGGTGAATCGGCTCAACATCGGGGTTCAGTCTTTTCGGAACGAGAATCTTCGTTTTCTGGGCAGAATCCACACCGCCGAGGAAGCGATCGCCACGGTGGAGGCGGCCCGCCGGGCGGGGTTTGACAATCTCGGGATGGACCTGATGTACGGCCTTCCGGGTCAGTCTCCCGAGGCTTGGCGATTCGATTTAAAAACGGCGGTTTCTCTGAACCCGGAGCACCTTTCCTGCTACATGCTCTCTTATGAACCCGGCACCCCTATGGAGAGGCTGCGACAAGGCGGGCATATTCGGCCGATGTCGGACCAACAGGTGGGCGTTCTATACGATTTCACCATCGAGGGGCTCGCCGACCACGGATACGGGCAGTATGAAATCTCCAACTTCGCCCGTTCACCGGGGCTTCAATCCCGGCACAACCGCAAGTACTGGCAAAATGTACCCTACCTGGGCCTGGGACCCTCGGCCCATTCCTATCTTCCACCTCGACGGTACTGGAATGTAAAGGGCATTCAAGCATACATCCAAGCCCTGACATCAGGTCGCACTCCCGTAGATTCCCGAGAACACCTGACCCCGGCGCAGCAGATGATGGAGGCATTGTATCTGGGACTGCGTCAGACCGCAGGAATTTCGATGGCTGAATTTGATGCCCGGTTCGGGGGAGACTTTCAAACGCGGTTCGCCCCCCTGCTGACGGAGCTGTCGGAAAACGGATGGCTGTACGCAGAGAACCGAAGATGCGCCCTGACACCGAAAGGAATGCTTTTACTGGACGCGCTCGTTTCCCGTTTTATTGAAGAATGCTGAGGGTCGAATTCGAATCCGGCCCGCATTTCGAACCCCTCGTTTTTCCGCAGGAGAGGGAAAGTCATCTCCTTCACCTGCGGGAACGGCGCTAAGTGGTGAGAGCGGTAATCAGATAATTCAGGTAAAAACGGGCCCGGCTCACGGGCCCGGCCATATTGGCACGGTGATTGGCCATAATGCCGCCGGGGCTGCCCTCGAGAATGACCCAGGGCTCGATCTTGGCGGCGCGCTTGAGAGAACTGGTGATTTCGATCAGAAGGTCGAACCCCTGAACCTGATCAATGGGTTCCCGAAAATCTTCGGCCACCGCCTCGAAAATGGTCCCCATCGCGCCGGCCACCCCTTTGGAATAATAGAAAAAGTCATCCGATTTGAACCAGCTGACCTTCCGCCCGCCTTCTTTGACCTTGACCAGATTTTCATTGCAGCTGCCCAGCAGACTTTCATAGGCGATCAACAGGGGAAGCAGATTGTCCACCCGCCCGTAGAACCGGGCTTCACGTGTTTCCACCATTCTGGCGTATTCCCGAAGCCCTTCGAGCGCTTCCTGGTATTTGGATTCGGCGGATGGAAACCAGTACTGATTGGGCTTGACCATGAAATTGTTCATGGCCGATTCCAGCTCAGGCACATAGGATTCGGTGCTTCCGGTTCGGGAGATTCTTTCGGCCAGGGCCATCGAGGTACGCCGGGTCACCTCCAGCACTCCCAATTGGAAATTATTGACGTTGTCGGTAAAATTGACCATGTCATTGGGCCGCCATCCCCAGAACCGGTCATTCAGTTCGTAGTCCAGCGGTTTGATGCTGGCCTCCACAAAGGCGACCCCCCGGGTTCTTTTGTCGACCACCGGTTTAATCTGCTGAGTGACCTCCCGATTTTTTTCGTCGGATTTCGGAGCGGTATCGGACCGGAGATCTTTGGCTTTGGTATCCGTCAATCCGATGCCCGGATAAATTCGGGGCTTGGCGCTTTTGGGAGCATCGGTTTTGGCCGGCTTCGGCAACTGGGTTTCCGATTCGGGGGCCCGAGCGATATTCTTAGGTGAGTCGGACTTGTCAAAATAGCTCACCGCCATCCAGATCAGCCACAACAACAGGATCACCCCGAGAGCGAGGATGACCACAAACCGCTTTTTGGCAAGAAACCCCTTGCTCCCTACCGGCGTTTCACCGCTGTTTTCTTGGTCTTTCAGATCTTCGGCCATCTTATCTCCTTCACCTTGACAGTTGCGTTAGGGCTTACCCGCTTCTCAGCTTGCGAATATCTCCGATGCGGATGGTGATATTTTGGGAATCGAAATGTTCGATCAGGGGAATCAGGTATTTTCGGGATACCCCCGCAATGGCTTTAAACTGGGGTGTGGACATCTCCCCCTCTTTTTTCAGAAACGCCACCGTGTCCGCCTTCAATCCATTGAGCGCATTCGCGTGGAAATAGAGATCTTCTTTCACCTTGAGGATCTTGCCTTCTTCCACCAGAATCATGAGCACATCCTTGGTTCGCGCCGAATCGAAACCGAGGTTTTTACCGAGTTCGGTAAAATAGGGCGGGGTCAATCCGCTGTCGGCATAGGCATCCAGAATCTTCTGTTTGACATCGGCCTGATCCGTACCGAGGGTGATCCGGTGGGCCGCCAGACGTATCGTTTTTCCTTCCTGAACCACATCCTCGGTTTTCAGCATCTGATTGAGAATCAGATTGTACAGCTTGGCACCCAGAAACGGCGGCAATTTCGATCTCAGTTCCTCTTTGGACATGCCCGGTTTCAGCGGGTGTGCCTGGTGATAACCGCTCAAAATATCGGTTACCTGCCGGATCAGGTCCTCGAAAGCGCGTTGATGGATAAAGAGGCGCTCTTCCTTATCGATCTGGAGGATCTCTTTTCTGGATAAAAGACCCTGAAGGGCCTGCTGAAGCAGCTTTTCAGGAAGATTGGTCATGACCTTCAGTTGAGCATAAGCCGCTCCCCGATATCCCGATTCCGCCGCATGGTAGGCGACCAGCGGCTCCGGCGGCAGTTCCATCAGCTTTTTGAGCCCATCGACGACCGCCGGCTGAAACCGCTTGTGCTTTCCGGGAACCGGATTGAGAATATGCCCCCCGCCGATGGTCCGCACCGGGGAATAGCTGCGAACCACATACCGGTCGTCTTTGACCAGGCCCACCGGCGTGTCCAGGCGAAGCTGAGCGACCGTGGTCTCACCCGGAGGGAGTTCATCCTTTTCCAGCAGAATGAGATTGCCCAAGATTTCACTGGTCCCGGTATGGAGCCGCACCCGGGTGCGGTTTTTGATCGGTTTTTTATTGCTCTTCAGGTATTGAAAGGAAATATCCAACATGTAACTCGGGAACAGCGCATCCGGGGCGGACAAGACATCCCCCCGGTTGACCGACCGCTTTTCCAGCCCCTGAAAATTGACAGCGGTGCGCATTCCGGCCTGAACCCGGCCCACGCTTTCGTTGTGGACCTGAATCCCTCGAACCTTGGCCGTCAATCCGGAGGGATACAGCATGACCGTTTCCCCCACCTCGACCTGGCCGGAGATCAGGGTACCGGTAATCACGGTTCCGAACCCTTTGATGGTAAACACCCGATCCACCGGCAGACGAAAAAGCCCGGTGGAGGCGCGTTCGGGTACCGATCGGCTGATTCGGTCCAGGGTTTCGATGAAGCCCGGCATCCCCTCGCCGGTTTGGGCGGATACCGGCACGACCGGCTGATCCTCCAGAAAGGTCCCCTGCACGAACTCCCGAACATCCTCCAGGACCAGCTCCAGCAGCTCCTCGTCCACCAGATCGGTCTTGGTCAAGACCACAAAACCGTGCCGAATCCCCAGCAGCATACAGATTTCCATGTGCTCCCGGGTCTGGAGCATCACCCCCTCGTCGGCGGCGATGACCATGGCCACGATGTCGATGCCCGTAGCCCCGGCGACCATGTTTTTGACGAACTTTTCATGGCCGGGCACATCGACGATCCCCACATGCTGTCCGCTGGGCAGGTCATAATAGGCAAACCCCAGTTCAATCGTGATGCCCCGCCGCTGTTCTTCTTTCAGGCGGTCGGTATTGATGCCGGTGAGGGCCTTGATCAGGGTGGTTTTACCGTGGTCGATATGGCCGGCGGTGCCCAATATGATCTTTTTGGATGGATTTTCGCTGATGGTGAATGACTCCGCTATTGGTTCGATTTTCTTTTTCGGAAATACTCCAGCAGATACGCCAGCCCGACCAGGAGTACACCCAACAGAATCACCGTGGCCAGATCGAATTCAGGATGAAACACCCTGGCCAGAACGACCGCAATCGCCACCCCGAGAATCGCCCGTACAATGAAAATATTAAATGGTCCCACAATCGTAACCTGTTAGGATGAGTTCAGTTTTTATGATCACGAGTTCAATATAATCGCTCCCCCCCCCAGGGTCAATAACAAGTTTAATAGGGGAAATCGCTCTTTACTGAAAAAAGAGACGGCGACCACCAAAAAACAGCTTGAAATTTTTTTCAAGGTTTGGTAATAGAGGGATTCTTTCATGGTGGGTGTAGCTCAGTTGGTAGAGCACCAGGTTGTGGCCCTGGTGGCCGTGGGTTCAAGTCCCATCACTCACCCCATTTCAAAAAAGCAGGGCCGTAGCGGATGGTAGATCGGCGCAACGGTCCTTTCAGCCTGCGCCCGTAGCTCAGCTGGATAGAGCGCCGGACTTCGAATCCGTAGGCCGCAGGTTCGAATCCTGCCGGGCGTACCAGGTATAAAAAGGGGATTTGGATGGTATCCGAATCCCCTTTTTATATCTTTCCAACAGTTCCAATAGATTGCTGAACTGTACCCCCTTCTCAAGATCCTTGATTTGCATTTTTTTGTTTACCGGAATGCCAGGAGGCGAAGGTCCAAAAAGAAAAGCCCGGGAAAAGGTCCGCAGAATTGCAGAACTGGACGGCTGCGACCACTTTCCCGACAAGCCGCTTCGGAAAACAGCGAGTCGTGCCTGCCGGTCGTGCGGCAAGGATGCGTATCCCGACTATTTTTTCTGTCCGACCTGTCACTACCGGGTATGCGGCGGAGATCTGGAGGAATGCGCACAATGGGAGGAAAAGCGCTCCTGGGAGGTCGGCGATCCAATTTTATCCTCCTCGAAAGCATTTCCGAATGACAAACCGGGTTTCACCAATGATTTCGGTGAAACCCGGTTTTCTATTTCAGGCCAATTCCCTTGATACGATCAGTCGATCCGGCTCGGATTGCACAGGTGTTCTTTTTCCATGGCCACCCGGCCGCATCCGCCGCAACTATACTTCATCGCCGCCAGCTTGTCCTTACACATATGTTTCGGGTCTGCATGTGCAGATCCGCAAAAACTGCATTTACTCGGGTCACCGCAGGGGTTGCACAAATGTCCCGGTTCACTGGCGACAGCACCGCAACTTTGACAG
>JGI12109J20283_12166452_pt1 | contig 12413 bp, 7 predicted proteins | sample ElkSlonscriptome_12_FD_20283 | JGI IMG/M metagenome (IMG submission 20283) | reverse complement strand
TGCTCCACGAATCACAATCCGGGTCGTGTGGGGGACACGGGCTCTCCGACGGTACTGTTCCCGGTATGCGATGAATACCCCTGATCATGCCACACGCGCGGGGTGGTGTGGGAGAAAAATTAGTTACCCGGCGTGGTCATCCGACTACCGACCTGCGTGCATGGTTGCCACGAAACGTTCGCGCGATTGGCATTGTTCTAACATTTACTTCTATATCTCGTTTTGCTACTGTAAGAAGCCAGGATAGCTTTCCGGCATATGTACGGATATAATGCAGAATGAGAGCAGGACCATGCAATCGGCACCAGTACCACCCGATGAGGAGATGCGCCTCGCAGCACTAGACAGGTTGCAGCTCCTTGATACCCCGGCGGAAGAGCGTTTTGATCGAATAACGCGAACGGCTGTGCATGGATTTCATGTTCCCATTGCCTTGATCAGCCTCATTGATGCAAACCGCCAGTGGTTTAAGTCGTGCCGGGGTCTGTCTACCACAGAAACGCCGCGCAGTATTTCATTTTGTGCGCATGCGATTATGGGTGATGATGTTTTGGTCGTTCCGGATACGCAGCTTGATCCCCGTTTTGTGGATAATCCGCTGGTGACTGGTGACCCCGGCATCCGCTTCTATGCGGGACATCCGCTGGTTGCCCCGGATGGCAATAAAGTTGGCACCCTCTGCATTATCGACCGGCATCCGCGCACCATGAACGAAGCGGATCTACAGGCACTCCGTGATCTGGCAGCCTGGGCCCAGATGGAGTTGAGTGTGATCGCTACCCTGGAGTACGAACTGGGCACTCATCGTCGGCAGAATGAAGAGGCCCGGCACTTTTTTGCCCTGGCGCTGGATCTGTTTTGCATTGCCGGGTTTGATGGCTATTTTAAGCGACTCAATCCTGCCTGGAGCAAAACACTGGATTTCACCGAGGAAGAACTGCTCGCGCGGCCCTTTCTGGATTTTGTGCATCCCGATGATCAGGCAGGTACGTTTGAAGCTGCTGCACAACTTATTGCCGGAACCCAGGTAGCTTCGTTTGAAAATCGCTATTGTTGTAAAGATGGCACATACCGCTGGCTTTTGTGGAATGCAACAGCACTGCCTGATCAACAACTTATCTATGCGGTTGCCTATGATATTACAAAACAGAAACAAACCGCGGAGGCGCTATGGGCCAGCGAAGCGCGTTACCGTTCAGTGATTGACCATATTCAAGAAGTGATTTTCCAGACCGATGCCGCCGGCCGCTGGACTTTGCTTAATCCGGCATGGACCGAGATGACAGGGTTTTTGCTTGAGGAGAGCATTGGGCGTAATTTCCTGGATTTTGTTTATCCCAATGATCGGCAGTCCAACATTGAACTCTTTCACATTCTGGCGGCGGGTGACAGTGAGTATTGCCGCCACGAAGTGCGGTATCTAACCAGCAGTGGTGGCTTTCGCTGGTTCGAGGTTTATGCCCGGCTGGCTCTGGATGCGAATGGGCAGATTGTTGGGACAGCCGGCACCCTGAATGATATCTCCGAGCGCAAGCGCACCGAGGTAGCCCTGCAACGGCGTGATGCGATCCTGGAAGCGGTCAGTTTTGCTGCCAAGCTCTTTCTAACAACGGATAGCTGGGAAGAGCATATTCAGGAGGTGCTGGAATGTCTGGGGCATGCCGCCGACGTGAGTCGGGTCTATATTTTCGAGAATCACTTTGATCAGCACAATACGCTGCTGGTGAGCCAGCGGTTTGAGTGGACCGCGGCCGGTATTGAGCCGCAGATTGATAATCCCGAACTGCAAAATTTGCCCTATCGCGAGGTCGGCTTTGCACGCTGGGTTGATATGTTGAATACGGGTGAGTTGATCTACGGTCATGTACGCACCTTCCCCCCCGACGAACAGGAGATCCTGGCTTCGCAAGATATTCGTTCGCTGGTTGTCGTACCAATCTTTGTCGGGTCGGTCTGGTGGGGCATGATCGGGTTTGACCAGTGTCAGAGTGAGCATGACTGGTCGGCCACCGAGGTAGATGCCCTGAAGACGGCGACCAGCACACTCGGCGCGGCAATCCAGCGTGAGTGGGCGCAGGCGGCCTTGCGTAGCAGCGAGGCGACCAACCGCGCCCTGCTCAATGCTATTCCCGACATGATGTTTCGCGTCAGTCACGATGGGTTTTTCCTGGATTATAAATCTGCCCGGGAAGAAGAGTTGCTGGTATCCCCCACCGAGTTTATTGGCCGGCAGGTGTTTGATGTTCTCCCACCAACATTAGCGCAGCAGTTGATGCAGGCGGTAGTGCAGGCATTGCAAACCAATACAGTTCAGATCTTTGAGTATCAGGTGACAATGCAGGATTTCCCCCAGGACTATGAGGCACGCATTGTCGTAAGTGGTGCTGCCGAAACGCTGGCGATTGTGCGTAATATCACCGAGCGCAAAAAGATGGAGCGGATGAAGAATGAGTTTATCTCGACCGTCAGCCATGAGTTACGCACACCGTTGACATCAATTCGCGGGTCGCTTGGTCTGATCACGGGCGGAGTGGCCGGGGAACTGCCGTCCCGGGTCCGCACCATGGTCGATATTGCTTATAAAAACAGCGAGCGTCTGGTCCGCCTGATCAATGATATCCTGGATATTGAGAAGATTGCCTCGGGCAAGATGGTTTTCGAACTCAAGCCTGTGGAGCTTATGCCCCTGATTGAACAGGCAGTTGAAGCCAACCGGGCCTATGCCGCCGAATTTGGGGTTACGCTGATGTTGGAACAGCGCCTACCGGATGTCGTCATTAATACTGATACTGACCGCCTGACGCAGGTTTTGACCAATCTGCTCTCGAATGCGGCAAAGTTTTCGCCATGTGATGATACGGTTACTATCACCGTTGCGCGGCAGGAACGTGCCATTCGGGTTGCCATCACCGACCATGGGCCAGGTATCGCCGAAGCGTTTCGGGATCGAATTTTTCAGAAATTTGCCCAGGCCGACTCCTCCGATACGCGTCAGAAGTCGGGCACCGGGCTCGGCCTCAGTATCAGTAAGGCGATTGTTGAGCGCCTGGGTGGGACAATCGGGTTTGAAACCAGCCTGGGCACCGGTACCACCTTCTACTTTGACCTGCCCCAATGGTCCGAGGTTGTGCCCCCACTCATTGATCAAACGGATGTATCCTTGCCGACGCGGGTGCTTATCTGCGAGGATGATCAGGATGTTGCCCTCCTCTTGCGCTTGCTGCTCAAGCAGAGCGGTTTTATTGCCGATACTGCCCATAATGCAACCCAGGCAAAGCAGTTGCTGGCACAGAATACCTATGCGGCAATGGTGCTCGATCTCATGCTGCCCGACCAGGATGGAGTATCCCTCATTCGTGAACTGCGCCAGGATGCGCACCTGCGCTGCCTGCCGATTGTGGTTGTCTCAGCCCGGGCGCAGGAAGGCCGCAACGAGGTCAATGGCGGAGCCTTTGGCGTGATCGACTGGCTGGATAAACCGGTCAATCAAGATCGGCTGAAATCCGCCATCAATGAGGCCGTCCAGCAGCATATCCATGGACGGCTCCGTATCCTGCATATCGAGGATGATCCCGATGTGGTGCAGTTCGTGGCAATGGTGTTGCAGCCGGTCGCTGATGTACAGGCAGCCATGACCCTGCAAGCGGCCCGGCAGTGGCTGACACGGGAGTCATATGATCTAATCCTGCTCGATATTGGACTGCCCGATGGGTCGGGGCTGGAGCTACTAACCTATCTGAGTCAGCAGCCGACACCACCCACGCCGATTGTCATTTTTTCGGCCCAGGAGGTCGATATGGAGACAGCGCGTCAGGTTGCCGCGGTGTTGATCAAGTCGCGTACTTCCAACGAGAGTCTACGTAACACGATTGCATCACTGGCACCGTTATCTCTCGCTCATCAGAATGAAGAACATGAAATACCAGGAATGGAGTAGCAGCATGACACGCGCAGCCTTGAACCGGGTGCTTTTAGTTGAAGATGATCTGGATATTCAGTCCGTTGCGCAACTTGCGCTGGAGGCGGTCGGTGGCTTCGTCGTCGAGATTTGTAGTTCCGGAAGTGAAGCGCTGGATACGGCACCTGAATTCTGCCCGGATCTGGTTATCCTTGATGTTATGATGCCGGGGATGAATGGACCAGGTACACTCCGGGCACTACGGGAATTGCCCGATATGGTGGAAACACCGGTGATTTTTATGACGGCCAAGGCCCAACGGCATGAAGTCGAACACTATCTCGAATTGGGCGCGCTGGGTGTGATTACCAAGCCGTTCGATCCGATGACCCTTTCGGCGACAATCAACAGTATATGGAGTCAGCACTATGCCGCCTGATACAACATATTCGGTACAGGATCAACTGGATGAACTGCGCCAGGCCTACATAGCCGGGCTGAGCGCGCGTGTTGATCAGCTTACGTCCGTCTGGAACACCCTCTCGCCGGAAGCATGGGATACCAGCGCGCTCGAGACCATGTTGCAGTTGATCCACAAGCTGGCTGGTTCCGGGGCTACTTTTGGCTTTACTTCACTCAGCAATACGGCGCATACCATCGAGCGCTATTTGCTGGATATTCAGGAACGGAACGCCCCGCTCACATCTGAGGAGTACACGCAAATCAGCGCGCTGATGGAGGTTGTGCGCATGGTAGCGAAAGATCCGACGCAGCATGCCTCTACTCTGGCCTGGAAACCATATCTTACCCTCAACCAGCATCTCTCCGGAGCACACAGTCGCCTGGTCTATCTGGTTGAAGATGATCTGCTATTAGCCCGAGAATTGGCACTGGAGCTTGAGCAATCTGGTTACACAGTGCGTACATTTGCACATCCGCGTGAACTTGAGCAGGTAGTTCACGATGCGCCGCCGGCCGTCATTGTGATGGACATCATGTTTGCCGAGGATCGACTTGCAGGTATTACCGGGATTGCCCAGATCCGGCAGTTTCGTGAGGTGACGATTCCGGTGTTGTTTATCTCAGCACGTAACGATCTGCCGGCACGCCTGCATGCCGTACGGGTGGGAGGGGTGGCTTACTTTACCAAACCAATCGATGTGCCGCGATTAATTGAACAGCTTGATCAATTAACGGTATCGCCCAGGCCGGAACCGTACCGGGTGCTTATTGTTGATGATGATCAGGTGCTGGCGGAATATTATGCATTGATATTGCAGCAGCGCGATATGGTAGCAAAAATCATTACTGATCCGTTGCACGTTATGGTAGGGCTGGTTGACTTCCAACCTGATCTGATTCTGATGGATTTGTATATGCCGGACTGGAATGGGTTGGAGTTGGCCGCAGTTATCCGCCAGCAGCAGACCTTTGTGGGTATCCCGATTGTGTTTCTCTCAACGGAAACCAACCTGGATAAGCAACTGGCAGCGATCAAACTGGGTGGGGATGACTTTCTGACGAAACCAATTCAGCCTGAGCGGCTGATTGCCTCGGTCGTAGCGCGGGTGCAGCGGTCGCGTACTCTGCAATCCTATATGATGCGCGACGGTTTGACCGGCTTGCTCAATCATACCACGATGAAGGAGTTGCTCAGCACGGAAGTAGCGCGCGCACAGCGCCAGGCCACCCCGCTGACGCTGGCGATGCTGGACATTGACAACTTTAAACAGGTCAATGATACTCTGGGGCATACCGCCGGGGACTGGGTATTGAAACGGCTGGCCCGGTTGCTGCAACAACGCTTGCGTGCAACCGACATTATCGGGCGTTATGGCGGTGACGAGTTTGCGGTTATCTTACCCAACACGGATGCCCTGGTTGCCCGGCAGATCTTTGAAGAGATCTGTCAGGATTTTGCGCATATTCAGCAGCCGGATGACAGCACGACCATTCCCATTACATGCAGTTGTGGTATTGCTGCTTTTTCGGATGACCATGACTCGAACAGCCTCAACGAAGCCGCAGATAGTGCCCTGTACGGAGCGAAACGCGCCGGGCGTAACCGGGTTGTGCCGGCAGGAGCGCAGGAGCAGAGTATGCCGACGTAGGACATGGCATGCAGGTATAGAGACGTGGAGGCGCAGCATGCTGCAATGCTGCGCGCTACGGCCGCGTGCTACGGTGGCGCTCGAAGAGCACAACTAAAACAATTCCCAGGATAAACATACCAACCGCCGGCAACAGGCTCCGGCTGAGGCTGAAGACCAGCAGCGCCGCCAGCAGTGGCAGCAGGGCGCGCACCAGGCCGCCCTGTCCTTCCAGTTCGTATGGCTTGAGATCGGGGCGTTTGGGCGTATCCCCGGCCGCCGGGTAGTAGGTGGTAACTGACTCGCCCGCATAGTCGCCCTCGAAGGCTCCCGGCGGCAGCATTGCGCCGGGCACCGGCTGTGTATGTACCTCTTCCCGGTATGCGGCCTGCCAGTTGTAGCCCGGTTGCATTTTTGCATTGAACAGGTGAAACGCGGCCCGCTGCAGGTAGGCCGGATGGCCGGCACTCAACGTCGTCAGCTTTCCTATGTCGTCCGAGGTAAACTGCACGTCGGTTCCATCCAGATAGGCATCGATCAGCAGTCGTATTTCGGAGGGGGTAATCGCGCCCATATTCAGGGTCGCAAACGGCTCGCTCAAGAGGGGCACCGGGCTACGCATGGTGACAACCAGTCGGAGACAGGCATTGCGTGCCGTGGTCTGGCATTCGCGGCCGGTCTGGCGGGCCATGCGGGCCAGGCTCTCCAGCAGATGTTCACCCCATCCCGCCTCAATCGCCACCCCGGTGTTATCCAGGCAGAGCAGCAACGGTTGATCCGCCTCCAGCAGGGCAATTTCCAGCGCGGTATGGCTGTTGCCCCGGCTGCTCAACGCGCGAATGATCAGTTCATAGGTGGCTGCGGCGTCAGGTAGCACGCTCAGGTCAACATAAAATGCCCGCAGGCCCGGATCATCCAGGTTGACAGCGGCGGACTGAACGACATGCGTGAGCAGCGACGATTTGCCGATACCGGGAGGACCGGCGATCAAGACCGGCAGATACTTCTCCAGTCGGTCAAAGACCAGCGAGAGTTCCCGCCAGCGTCCCGTAAAACGGGAGGGCTCGGTAATCCGTCCCCGCTCGGTGAAAGGATTGGCGGTATATGCGCGTTCTACTGAAGATACCATCGTTCAATATTCCAGAAATAGATCGGCGATGCGAGATCCACCGGCCCGTCGAGAGTTGTCACCCGTTTGTTGAGTGCAACCGGCAAGCGATCAGCCCAGAGATAGAGATAGGGCAGTGTATTGGCCACGCGTGCCTGGGTCTGCTCGTACGCGGTGATGCGCTCGCCCAGGTTATAGAGTTGCCGGGCGGCGGGCGAGTGGTTGTCGTACACCCGATCGCTAAAGCCAATAAAGTTACGCGTGATGCGCGTATCGGCGGTGCCGACGTTGATCTGGCTGGAGTGGAAGAGCGAGAAATCGTCCGGATCGTAGTAGGCGTAATCAGGGAAGTTGGGATCACCCGCGCCATTCATCCAACTGCCCAGCAGCAGATCAAAGTCATAGGGCGGTGCATACTTGGCAAGCAAAACCGTGTTGAAATCAACCCGCTCGACATTAATGTCAATGCCGATGCTGGCGGCAGTTTCGGCAATCCGTTCGGCCGCTGCTACCCGGCGCGGATCATCACCGCGCACAAACAATGCGCCGGTCAGGGGCACGCCATTGCGCTCACGAATGGTTCCGCCGGGGGGCAAAATCCAGCCCACCTCGGTCAGCAGATCGCGCGCGCCCGGCAGATCAGCGCCGGCGGCCACCGGCGGCGTCAGATCGGCCCACGAGCCGGGTACGGCGCTGTTCGTGATCGGTATGCCCTGTCCGTTGGTGACAACCTCAACCAGGCGTGGCACATCGACAGCGCGGGTCAGCGCCTGCCGCACTTCGAGTTCCGCAAAGGGCCGCCCGTCACGCAGATTGAAGGCCAGAAAGTAGAAGCCATTCTCCGGGTAGGCGTCGAGGCGAACATTGTCGAACGCCTCGGCGGAGCGGTGCGCGCGCCAGGGCAGTTCGGCCAGCAGCAGATCTTCATCCTGGAGTGCTTCTAGCGTAATATCGCTATCAGGTGCAACCACAAAGGCGACCCGTTCCAGCAGCGGTGCTCCATGATGATATGCCTCATGGCGAGTCAGCACCACCGACTGTTCCGGCTCACGGCTGTCCAGTTGGAACGGTCCCGTCCCGACCGGCACCGTCCAGAAGTCGATACTGTTCAGATCACGCCCCTCCAGCATGTGGCGGGGCAGAATGGGCAGGGTAAGTTCGGCCAGCAGCGGCGCATAGCGTTCACTCAACTGCAGCACCACGGTCTGCTCATCGGGCGTGGTGACATTCTCGATCCGCTGCAAGTCGGCCAGCAGCGCGGTACGGGTGTAGGGCAGCGAGCGCAGGCTGTTGAGCGTGAAGCGTACATCGTCGGCCCCAAAGGGTTGCCCATCGTGCCAGCTTACATTGCTGCGTAGCGTGAAGGTCAGCACGCGCCCATCCAGCGAGGACTCCCAGTCCGCCGCCAGGTCCGGTTGCGGACGCAACTCCGCATCAAGGCGCATCAGCCCACTATAGAGTATCTGCGAAACCTGCTCTTCGGCGCGTGAACGCGGTTGCCAGGGGCGCAGGTCGGTAACCTCTTGCGCCATGCGCACGGTCAGCGCGCCCCCACGCGGCAGCGGCGTTGCGCTGGGTGTGGGAACCGGAGTCGGCGGTACTATTGTTGGTGTCGGCTCGCTGGTGGCAACAGCGTTGCACCCGACCAGGAGTGCGGTTATCATCAGCGCCGCCAGAACGCTGATCCAGAAGAAGCGCGGAATAGATAGTATGTTCATAGGATTTGTATTATACCTCATGCCGTGGCACGCTGTCAGATTACACGAGTTGCGCGGTGGGCGTACAAATCAGACACGTACTCCCACAAAGGCCGTCTTCGCCTCCGGCAGGGTGGAAGAAATTCTCTTTTTTTACCCTGCCGCAGGCGAAATTACCTTTTGGTTGAGCAACCGCATAACTCCTGTCAGATTAATGAACGCAACCCAATTTCCGATTGAATCGTCTATCAGATAGATTTACAATTGTGCCGGTAGACGCACTACGTCGAAAGGACATTGCACAATGGGGTTTGCCCGCTTTTTCCAGAACTGGCGGCAGCGCGAGATTATGACGGTGCTGGGGTTGGGGTTCCTGATGCTGATTCTGTGGCGCATACCGCTGTTTGGTCTGCTCTTTTACCCCTTTCAACTGTTTAACACGTTTGTCCACGAGTTGAGTCATGGTCTGGCGGCGATTGTCACGGGCGGCGGGTTCAACCGCTTTGTCGTCCGCCCGGATCTCTCCGGGACGGCCTGGTCTGTGGGCGGTATTCAGTGGATTGTCGTCAGCGCGGGCTATATCGGTAGTGCGCTCTTTGGCGGCATCCTGACGATCCTGGCAGCCTGGGGCGCGCCGGCGCGGAGTGTGTTGTTCTGGCTGGGTGTTGCGCTGGGGTTGCTCTGTCTGCTGTTTGTCCGCAATCTCTTTGGTATTGTATCCGGATTCGGTCTGGCTGCCGGACTGATGCTGGCCGGGCGGCGGTTGGGGCCACTCTGGGCCGACGGGCTGCTGCTCTTGCTGGCAGTACAGGCGATGCTCAACTCGCTCAACAGTATGTTTGACCTGGTCGGGTTTTCGCTGGCCCTGGGCAGTCCGCGCACCGATGCGCAGATTATGCAGGGTGCGACCGGCATCCCGGCGATCTTCTGGGCGCTGCTCTGGACGACGATTTCGGTTGCGATCCTGGTCTGGGCGCTGCGCCTGGCCTACTATCGCGTGCCCGAACCGGTTGCCCGGCAGCGTGCCGGCGGGTAACTCCCTCTCAGGTAGGAGATCCGCTCCGCTGTGATACCCAGGACAATCCGTACGTTGGGCGATGCTGTCTGCGCGCCACTTGTGGTATGCTGATGCAACACACTATACCAGAACCAGCGTAGAATGGCGCGATGAGCGCGTGATGACAATACATAGAGATCGATTATCAAGTTGGAGGCTTTGATGAAACGCAGGTTGTATCTTCTCCCGGTCTGGCTGCTGCTAATGCTGGTTGGCGTGACTGCCCTGCCAGGAGCCCCGGTTGCCGCGGCGAGCGGTACGGCGACGCCGCCGGTTGCCCCGCCGGGAACGCTCTTTACCTTTACGGCCGAGGGTTTTATTCCCCGTGAACGGGTAGACGCCTGGGTGACCATGCCCGACGCTACGCCGGTGACGCCTTCGATCGGGCGGTATGTGGCCGATGATGCCGGCCGGGTAAGCTGGTCCTGGACCGCGCCCGGCAATGCAGTGAATGGCACCTGGGTCATGTCGGCGATTGGAGTTGATAGCGATCTGCGGATCGGCATCCCCTTTGAGATCCGGGGCACCCCGGTCGAGCCGCCGCCGCCGCCCCAGAGCGTAACACCGACGAGTGGCCCGCGTGGGACGACATTTATCTTTGTGGCGGGCGGTTTCGCGCCGGGTGAGCAGGTCGGTCCCTGGCTGACTCGCCCGGATGGATCGACAATGAGCCTGCCGGATGAGGCGCAGGCCGTCAATCTCTACGCCGATCCTACCGGGTTTGTAAACTGGAACTGGACGGCCCCCGCCGATGCGCCGACAGGGAACTGGGCATCCCAGGCGCGGGGCATTTCGAGTAATCGTCTGATCAGCATCCCCTTCCAGATCCAGGAGCCGGGCGCGCCGCCTCCGACTGAGAGTGTAACGCCGACCAGTGGCCCGCCGGGGACGGTTTTTACCTTTACAGCGGGTGGTTTTATCCCCGGCGAAGAAGTGGGCAGTTGGCTCAACCCGCCGGGTGGCGGCAACCAGGATGCCACCAGTTATCTAGTTGCCGATAAGACCACCGGCATGGTCTCCTGGACCTGGACGGCGCCCGCCGATGCTGCGGGGGGTCGCTGGCGGATGATTGCAAAAGGTGATACCAGCGGGCGTGAGGTCGTCTTTACCTTTGATGTTCTCAGCGCGCCGGCCGGTCCACCGCCGGAACAACTGCAAAATGTGACACCACCGAATGGTTTGCCCGGCACCGAGTTCTTCTTCTATGCCGAGGGTTTCACGCCGTTCGAGTCGATCCACTACTGGGTGATCGATCCGGAAGGCCGGCCCGATCCAAACTCAAAGCAAGAGGAAGCCAGTGGTGAGGGCGTTGCCGAGTGGAGTTGGGCCTCGCCCAATGATGCGATGCCGGGTGAGTGGATGATGACGGTACGCGGTGGCGTTAGCCGGACGGAGTATCAGATCCCGTTTACGATTAACCGACCGGACTATGTCCCACCTGAAACCGGCGTGGTGCCGAGTGTGGGCAGTCCCGGTACGGTGTTTACCTTCGCGGCCACGGGGTACAATGGCTCGGAATATCTCTCCTGGTGGCTGGAGGGGCCGAACAACTCCTTTATCGACGGCACCATCCGTGATGTGAAGTCCAACAGCGACGGCTACGCCCGCTGGCAGTGGGTCGCGCCGGATGATATTCTTGCGGGACAGTGGCGGCTGTTTGCCAAGGGGATTGACAGCTTTCATCTGCAAGTCATCGAGTTCAGCATTGTGCGTGATACGCCGCCGCCGCAGGGTCCGCGCAGTGGGGTGACGCCCTCCTCCGGGCCGCCGGGTACGACCTTCCAGTTCTTTGCCGAGGGCTACCTGCACGACGAGGTCGTGGGCTACTGGCTCAATGATCCCGATGGCGAAGTGGTGCGGGTGGATAAAGAGGTGCTGGCAAGTGAGGAAGGCATTATCCAGTGGAGTTGGACTGCGCCCGCCGATGCCAAATCCGGCCAGTGGCAGATGATTGCCCGCAGTACCGGGTTACGTTATAACCGGGGCGTAAGTAAGAATGACGTGATGCACGTTATTCCGTTCTGGATTGAATAACTGAGTGTACGTTATACGAGTTACGTGGAAGACGTTCAAACCGGGCGTTTGATCAGATGACAGGAGTTACGCGGTGGGTCTGCAAGCCGGACGTTTGAGCATGGTAATGGCCGGATTCGCCTGCGGCAGCACGGTACTTTTTTATCTTGTTCACAAAAAATTTGCTCTGAGAGCAAATTTTTTGTGAACAAGATCTGGTATCTTCCGCCCTGCCGGAGGCGAGATTTCCTTCTGGGTTCGTGACCGCGTAACTCGTGTCAGATAAAACGCCGTTTCGCGTGCGGCGGTATGGTACTTGTTGTATCATTTCCTGGAAGAGGATGTCCCGTTCCGTTTCGTGGTCTGGCACCAGGCCGGGACAGGTTGGACCGCGGAAGTCGGGTAAGTTATAACTGGTGACTAAGGGTCCATAAAAGAATAACTTCCCCCACCTATGGTAGACTCACACCAGACCAGAAGAGAACGCGAGCACTGAATGCCAGGGAGCGGCACCTATGCACCACTGTACCTGTCGGGTCTGCCAGGACGG
>JGI12109J20283_10433777_pt1 | contig 12418 bp, 7 predicted proteins | sample ElkSlonscriptome_12_FD_20283 | JGI IMG/M metagenome (IMG submission 20283) | reverse complement strand
GCCACAGCGGCATCAGCCAGTTGCCCCACCGGGACAGCCTGGCCGTGGTCGACTGTTCCGAGTGCCATGACGACGTCACCGAGGTGTACGAGCAGCACGGCCGCGGCATCGTCGGCAAGAGCGACCATGTGCCCACCTGCGTGGACTGCCACGGCACGCATCAGATCAAGGCCCACGAAGACCCTACCTCCATGGTGCATCCTTCGAATCTGCCCAACACCTGCGGGACCTGCCACGAGGACCAGGATCTGTTGCGGGAGATGGGCATCAAGTTCAAGCATCCCATCGAGGTCTACCAGAAGGGTGTGCACGGCAAGGCCACGGCCGGCGGCAAGGACAACGCCGCCTCCTGTAACGACTGCCACTCCACCGGCGGCAGCGCCCACCGGATCCTGCCCCCGGGTGAGATCGAGTCGACGATCAACTACTTCAACATTTCCAAAACGTGCGGAAAGTGCCACAGCACGATCCAGAAGGAATTCGATACCGGCATTCACGGGGAACTGGTCGCCCGCGGTGAGGTCGATGCCCCTACCTGCACCCATTGCCACGGCGAGCACAACATCCTCGCCACCGACGATCCGCTGTCTCCGGTCAGCCCCTTCCGGGTGGCCGAGGCGACCTGCACGCCCTGCCACGACTCGGCCAAGCTGAACGAGAAGTACGACATGCCGTCGGGACGCCTGCAGTCCTACGTGGACTCCTACCACGGCCTGAAGAGCCGTGCGGGCGACAAGACCGTGGCCAACTGCGCCAGTTGCCACGGGGCCCACATGGTGCTGCCCCACGAGGACCCGCGCAGCTCCGTGAACTCGGCCAACCTGGTCAAAACCTGCGGATCCTGCCACGAGGGCATGTCCGCCGAGAGCGCGTCGAAGACGCGCATCCACTCCGCCACCGCCGGCCAGCAGAGTGGCTGGCCCTACATCATCAAGATCATCTACCAGATCCTGATCTTCTGTGTCATCGGCGGCATGGCGGGTTACTGTCTGCTGGATTATTTGCGGCAGGTGCGCAACATGTTGCGCAAGGAACAGGTCCGGCGCATGGAGGCCGACGAGGTCGTGCAGCACACGATCCTGGCCATCAGTTTCACCGTCCTGGTCATTACCGGCTTCAGCCTGCGCTTCTATGACGCCTGGTGGGCCAAGATGATCTTCGGGCGCGAGGGCGGCGCCGCCATCCGTGGTCTGATCCACCGTGGTGCGGCCATCGTCATGATCCTGGGCGCCATCTGGCACTTCTTCTTCCTGTTCACCACCAAGGGCCGCATCTTCTTCCGGGACATCTCCCTCAGCTGGCTGGATGCCAAGCAGTTCTGGGGAATGGCGATGTACAATCTCGGTCGCACCGATGAGCACCCGCAGATGCGCCGCTTCTCCTTCGTGGAGAAGGCGGAGTACTGGGCGCTGATCTGGGGCACCATCGTCATGGTCCTGACCGGCTTCGCCCTCTGGTTCGAATCCCATCTGGTCTCGTACCTGGGCAAGGGCGTGCTGGAGGTCTTCCTGGTGATCCATTACTACGAGGCGTGGCTGGCCTTCCTGGCCATCCTGGTCTGGCACATGTACGGCGTGGTCTTCAACCCGCACGTGTACCCGATGAACCCCTCGTGGCTGACGGGCAAGATGCCGCGCGACATGTTCGAGACCGAGCACCCCGCGGCCCAGAGCCCCGGCAACGTGGACAAGGTCAAGCGACTGGGTCTGGAGCGGGACGTCTAGGCCTGCACCTGGCGTATCCGCAGCGGCCCGCCCTCTCGCTGGGCGGGCCGCTTTTTCATGCCCGCTGACGAAAACCGGTCAATTTCCCCCCTGTACTGCCGAATACGAGATTGAAGAAACCCATCCCTCGCGCCAGGGCAGACCGCAGGAGAAGAATCATGGCCAGCATGGAAGTATTGCATTTCGGCGTTCATCCGGACAATCCCGGCGGGTCGGCAGGGATCCTGGCCCGGACCGCAGGCATCAGCAAGGAGACGGCCGAGGAGATCGGACGACTTTGCCACGGGTGGGGTGGAGACTCCGTCCCGGCAGGATCCCGCCGTGCTCTGCTGGCCTTTCCGCTGAAATCCCGTGTCGACGGCATGCCGCGGGGGGCCTACGCCGTCATGCGGGTGACGCTGGGCGAGCGGTCCCGTTTCCAGGTCCTGGTCATGGACCGTTCCGATTACAAGGATTTCGGCTACAACCCCTTCGCGGTCGAGGAGGCCGACGGCTTTCCGGAATGGCGTCCCGGCAGCGTTCCCCGCCGGGTGGAAGTGGTGCCCGTCCAGGGGCGGCTGACCCTCAGCCCGCCGCCTTCGCCGGCGGATGTGGGGCTTGTCGACGAGGCCCTGCATCAGTTGCTCTCCGCCCAGAAGCTGTACCTGCCTCTCGGCCAGGCCTGCGAAAACAGTGACCGGGTTCTCTGCCTCATGGTCGAACTGCTGCCTGATGTGATGAAACAACAGCTGCGCTTCGCCTCCTACGCCCCGAGCCCCGCCAACGGGTACCACCTCGCGGCGACCGCTACCCCCGATTGCGATCTGGGCGGCTGGCAGCGCCTGATGATGACCCTGGTGCCCGGCAAGCTCTCCGCCAAGCTGCAGGAATACATGCAGAAGGTGCGAGAATGCCTGGCGTACGGGGATATCTCCAGCCTGCGGGCCCAGCAGCGCCTGTTGACCCTGGAAAGGGGCCCCGATAAACCGACCCCGCCAGCACCCAAGGCCAGCTCCAGGGTGCAGGCCTCGGCGGTGCCGACGGCCTCCCGCAAGAGCCCTGCCGCTTCCATCCGCTCCGTGCGCGGGCCGAATGTGGCGGTGGCCCGCCGGAGCCAGGGCGAAGAACGTGTCGGGCCCCGGACGGCGCACTGGCGTGGCGGCCGGCGTCAGCTTCCGGGCCCCCTGGTAGGGCTTCTGCTCTTGACCCTGACGATGGGAAGCGGGTGGTCCTACCTGGAGTTTTTCCACCAGGGTGGGGGACTGTCCTGGTCCGACCTGGTGACCCCGTCCTTCGGAGAGCGGAAAGCCCGTGCCCCGGGTGTGGCCTCGCTGCTGGAGGTGGTGCAGGTGGCCGAGGTGTACGACCGACAGATACGCGGCGTGAAACGGGCCGCCATGATCCCCGGGTTGAATCTGGAGGGAGATGGCCGGGAGCGTCTGGAAACCCTGCAAACGGAGGCGGCCCTGCCTCTCATGGCCCAGATCGATATGTTCCTGGACCTGGCCTCCGCCGGCATTCGCCAGGGGACGCGGCCGGACCGGGAAAAGGAGCGCCTGCGGGCCCTGGCCCATCAGGGTGACATCCTGGATGTGGAGTGGCAGCGGCTGGTGCTGGCCTGGCACAGCCTGTCGGCCCGGGTCTACTGGCAGGACCTGGCCCGGCTTTCCGATGCCCAGGTCCGGGCGCGCCGCGATAGTCTGAAGCAGGCCGCGCCCCAGGATCATGGTGTGGTCCTGCAGGCCCTGGCCCTGGGGAACCGACCCCAGGATCTGTCCTATTACCGACGGCAGACCCGGGGCATGGCCCAGCTGTTGACCCTGTTCGCCGAAGNGGGTTTCAGCGAGGTGTGGGCCACCGAGCTCTACCGTGCGGCGGAGTCCGTCTCCCCCTCGGCCAGCCCCACCACCCGCGCCTACCGCAACAGCGCCTTTGCCCTGGTCCGTCTAAAGCGCATGGAGCACGGGGCCGCTTTCGGGTCCGGTGCTTATGCCGAGGACTGGAAAGAGGGCCAGTGGCTACCGGCTGCCGTGCGTTCGGTGCTGCCGGACCTGCGCCGGGCCGCGGGCACCTTCGCCCCGGGGGAGGCGCCCCCGCTGGTGGCCGGCGTGCTGACCCTGTACCGCTGGCTCGAATCCGCCGATGAGGCGGTGGACCATCTGGTGGACGGCCGACTGAAGATGAAGGAACTGGAAGGCAACCGGGCCGTCGCCTTCGATCGCGCCACCTACACCCCGTTGCTGCAGCGGTTGAACCACGAGGCCGTGGCCCGGCGACTGGCCTCCGGCCAGCCGGCCGCGAACCTGCCGGACCCGCAGCAGGCGGCCCTGGTGACGGAATTCGAGGAAGCCCGACGCGGGAACCAGGGACCGGACGACTGGCACGAGCTGGCCGCCTGGCTGGAAGATCCTTTCCTCTCGGACTGGGCTCTATCGATGGTGCGCCGGGAGCAGGAACGCCAGCTCAGAAACCTGGGGCAGTACGAGGCCCAGTGGGCCGAGGCTGTCGAAGGTGTGGAGCAGGTGCGCACTCTGGTCCGCGCGGGCCGGGACTGGAGCGAGGCCTGGCGCCGGCTGGACCAGGCCCTGCAGGCGGGCCTGGAGGCCGGGCAGGAAGCTCCGGGTTTGTCGGCGGCCAACCAGCAGCGTTTCCAGGCCATGGAACGCTGGCGGAAGAGCCTGCGTCGGCCCGCGGCCCTGCAACTGGAGAGGGTGACGGTGCGCCTGGAAAAGGACCGGCAGGAAGAAACGGGACAGGCCATCCTGGAGATGCGGGTCTTGCCCGGGGGAACGCCTGTCCGGAGCGAGCCTTTCACCATCGGGCCGGCCGCCCCGGCGGCCAGTGGCTGGGTGGGCACGGCGCGCCTGGATATCCCCCTGGAAGGCCTGGGAGCCATGGATGCCTTCGAACTGCGTGTGGTGGGCGCCGAGGATGATCGGGAGCTGTTGCGGGTGGAATTCCCCTCCCTGGCAGCTGGCGCGGGACCGGGTGCCCTGAATCGGGCGCGGACCGGTGCGGGTGGATCCATCCAGGGGCAGGTGGCTACCGGCTGGTGGCGGGCTCTGGAGTTGCCCGGACCGCCGGGAAGCCCGGGAATCTGACTCCGGAAAATATTCCGTAACCAAAGGCGCCCCGGTGCGTAAGGAAGGGACACAAGCTGTCCCCTCCCCTGTTCCCGAGACTTTTCGGAGGTGTGGAATGAAGACCCTGCTCACCGGTTCCCGGTTGATCCTGCCAATTTTCATGATTCTGCTGACCGCGACCGGTGCCGTCGCCGAGCAGAAAGTCTCCGTCGACAAGGGCCGGGTGGTCATCGTGGAGAACGGTGGCGAGAAGGTCGTCACCATCGACACCGATAACCTGAGCCGGCTGATCGGCGACAGCGTGGACCAGGCCCTCGGCAACCTGGATCAGGTGCTGGCCGAGATGGAGGACCTGCAACTGGAGGTACGCCTCGGGGACGACAACATGATCTCCGTGGAGACCGAGGACGAGGCCTTCGAGGTGGACCTGGATATCATCTTCCGTGAGGTGGGCAACGCCCTGGAAACGGCCTTCGAGGATCTGGACACCGCCGGCTGGACGGGCCACTACCACGTGGACGGGGACGCTTCCTCGGAAGACCTGGAGCAGAAACTGCGCGAGCTGAAAAAAGAGCTCCGTCGCCTCCAGGATGAACTGGACAGGGCAAAGGAGCTCTAGTCCGAGGCCCGTTGGATATTATCACCCCTCCGGCGCCGCCCACTCAGGCCTCCCCCTTGGCCTGCGGCGTCGCGAGGGGGTTTTTCAGGCCCGCTGCTCTTTTAGGCCCGCTTGCCTATCTCGGTGAAGATCTCCTCGGGCTCGGGGAAGCGGTCCAGGGCCTTCTTCGAGAAGACCAGCTCCCCGTCGATCTCCACCTCGAACACGCCCCCGCTGCCGGGGATCAATTCACTCTCGATGCCGTGTTTTTTCCGAATGGCGTCCGCCAGACCGGCGGCCGTGGGTTCGTAGTTTCAAACGCGGCAGTACTCGATGCTGATGTGCATGGCTCACACTCCTAGAACTGAATCAGGGGCTTGGGCCAGGCCGCCAGGGTTTCTTCGAAACCCTCGGGCGTGAAGTCGTCGATGTGCACGACGGCGTCGTCCCCGCCCCCGAGAATGACCTCGTGGATCTTCTCCTGGATCCCGTTGCTCTGGTCTTCCAGGAGGTTCCGGGTAATATACCAGGTTTCGAAGATCCGGCGACCGATCACGCTGTGCAGGTTCAGCCCGTTGACGATGACGCGGTCGAAGGCCTGGATGTGGAAATTGCCCTGCTTCAATCCGAAGAGGATGACGTCGCCGCCGCGGCGGGTGGACTGGATGGCGTTGTTGACGCTGTTGTTGAAGCCGGCCATCTCCATGGATACGTCGGCGCCGATGCCGCCGAAGGCGTCGCGCACATCCTGGACCAGGGCCTTGTCCGCGCTCCAGGTGTGCTTGCCGTTCTTGCTCAGATCCACCTGGATGACGTCGTCGGCGCCCAGCTGGCGGGCCTTCTCCACGTTGGCCGGATTGGGCTCGATGCCGATGACCCGCGTGGCGCCCAGGGCGCGGGCGATCATGATCACGAACAGACCGATGGTGCCGCAGCCGAACACGGCGACGGTCTTGCCGCGCAGGTCGGCGGTGGTGCAGGCGTGCACGGCGTTGCCGAAGGGCTCCTGCACGGCGGCCACCTTCATCTTGATCTTGCGCGGGTCCGTGGGCCACAGGACGTTGGCCGGCAGCTTGATGTACTCGGCGAAGCAGCCGTTGCGCGCGATGCCGATGATCACGTCCCGGGCGCAGATGTGCGTCTGCCCGATGTGGCACTGGTAGCAGGTGCCGCAGATGATGTGGCTTTCGGTGGAGACGATGTCCTTGGGCTGGTAGCCGTAGTGGGCGGTGACGCCGGACCCGACATTCACGACCTCGCCGACCATCTCGTGGCCGATGATGCGCACCGTCTCCTTCTCGCGCTTGAGGCTGTCGAAGATCATGCCCTTGAAGGCGGTGCGGTTCCAGATGCCGCGATCGCTGCCGCAGAAACCGGCATAGATGACCTTGACGATGACGTTGCCGGCGTCACCGGGGTCGGCCTGCTCGTTGAGGGTGGGGGTGGGCATCTCCCGCAGCTGGAACCCGCGGGATTTTTCCCAGGGCATGCTGGCCTTGTCGTAGACGAGACACTTCATGGTATCGGCGGTCACGGCAGAACCTCCGCATCCGGCGTGCCGGACGGAAAAAAGGGACCGGTCCTGTGACCGGTCCCCAATATTGAACGGGTGCGACCCGGGCGCAGAAGCGGATAAAATTCAGTTCAGACGCCTGTCCGAATCGGAATCGTCGGAGGGCCAATCGGCGCTCCAATCGTCCAGACCTCTTCTAGAAGAATGCGACTGATCCTCCTCTTCGGCAAGGAGATCATCCAGGGAGACCATGTCCGGTTTTTCGGGCTCCTCGTAACGCGGAACCGTGGGTCCGCCGGAGCCGCCCGCCAGGTCGTCCAGGAAACGGTCCAGACCGCCAAGATTGCCCAGCTCCCGCTGGCCTTCGGGCCGGCCGGGGCGCAGGGCATTCTGGTCCGCGGATTCGGCCGCGTGGCGGGATTCATCCTGACCGGCATGCTCATCCCGCTCGGTGTGCAGGTAGCGCAGGAGGATCTCGTCGGCCAGATCGAAGTAGGCGCGGCTGCCCTTGCTGCGGCGGTCGTAGATGACCGCAGGCTTTCCCTTGAGGGCCATCTCGCTCAGCCGGGTATTGCGGGGGATGCCGTTCTCCAGCAGCCAGTGCCCGAATTCCTCTTCCACCCGGGCGGCCACGTGGCGGCCGATGCGGGTGCGCTCGTTGGCCATGGTCAGGAACATGCCCTCGATGTTCAGGGGCATGACCTTGGCCGCGGCCGGGGCCGCCTTTTCTTCCTCGGGAAAGTAGCGCTCCCGGAAGGACTCGACGTAGTCCAGCAACGGTTCGATGGATTCCCGGCACAGCTCTTCCGCCTGCACCGGCACCAGGTAGCTGTCCGAGGCCAGCAGGGCGGCCTGGGTGGGTGCGCCGAGGCTGGGCGGGCAGTCGATCAGGATGGTGTCGTACAGGTTGCGCGCCCGGTCGATCTCCGCGGCGAAGAGGTCTGACCGCAGGGCCATGTTCTCCAGGTACATCTCTTCCTCCTGGAGGGAGATGATGTTCGGAGAGATGAAAAAGAGGTTCTCCAGGCTGGAGGGCTGGGCGAAATCGGTCATGGAGCCCGCGCCGGCGAAGACCTCCACCAAGCCGGCGGTCAGGCTCTCGGGGCCGGCCCCGAGGGTGCGGCACACACCGCACTGGGGATCCGTGCCCACGATCAGGACGCTGTGTCCGCTGAGGGCGAAGGCCGCTCCGAGGTTCACGGCGCTGGTGGTCTTGCCCACGCCGCCCTTGCGGCTGACCAGGCTGATCACCCGACCTTCGACGGTGTTCCAGGGGGTGCGGCGTTTGGGGGAGCTGCTCGGCTGGGAATCCGTTTCCCGGTGTCGTTCATCCATGATGTTTCTCCTTGGTGCGATATGGCGATCACCGACGGGAAAGAAGGAAAAATAACGCATCCCCACCCCCCAGTTCAAGCGGAATCGGGGGGTGGAGCGTAAGGGTTAACTTTAATTATTTCAACGGCAAAGGCGGAGCAGCTTCTCCACGAAACCGCTGGCTCCGGCAAAGACCGTGCCGATGTCCGGGGCCGACATGTAGGCCGGCGTGGTGACCATGAGGTTGGCCTCGTCCACGACCGTCTCGGCCGGGTCACAGTCGATGTGGTTGGCGCCCATGTTCTCCACCATGGCGGAGGTGCTCGGGTCGGTGCCGATGGTCAGGTCCGGGTGCAGATCCGGGCCGAAAAGGCGGGCCAGGATGACCGGAGCGATGCACATGGCGCCGATGGGCTTGCCCACGTTGTTGGCCTCGCGCAGGAAGTGCTCTACCTCGGGGTGCACGGTGCACTGGTCGCCCTCGGTGGCGAAGTTGCAGAGGTTCTTGGCGGCACCGAAACCGCCGGGCACGACCACGCAGTCGAAATCCACGGGGTCCAGCTCCGTCAGGGGCTTGATGTCCCCGCGCACGATGCGGGCAGCCTCGGTCAGAATGTTGCGTGTCTCGCCGGCGGCGGGCTCGCCGGCCAGGTGGTTGATGACGTGCATCTGGTCCCCACTGGGGGCGCAGGCCGTCACCTCGGTGCCGGCCTGGTGCAGGGCCAGCAGGGCGGCGCAGACTTCCTGGATCTCGGAGCCGTCGTACACGCCGCATCCACTGAGAATCATGGCCACATTTTTCATATTTCCTGTCCTTTGCTGAGAGAGGAAAGATTGTCTTCCGGTTTTAGATCCTGCCGGTCCAAAAGTCAACCTCACCACCCTGCGGCGGGGAGATTTTTTCTGGTTTCCCGCCTCTCAGGGCATAAATTTGAGCCATGGAATACGTCACTCTGGCCCACGGAGTTTTAACATGACCGGCCGCATCGCAGTAGGAGGCATCACCCGCACGGACCACCTGGTCCTGGTGCGCATCCTGGGCGTGCCCGCCGGCCGCGACCTCAGCGGCCATACCCTGACCGCCCTGGGCAACAAGGGCGTGAACGTGACCTGCGTGACCTCGTTCCTGGACAAGGACGGCCACGATAACCTCTGCTTCGCCATCGGCGCCGATTCCCTTGACCAGACCCTTGGCATCATCCAGAGCCAGGAGGGCTGCCTGGACGGCGGCCGCGTGGATTACCAGCGCCGCTGCTGCGCCATCTCCATCTACGGACCCCACTTCGCCGAACGCCCCGCCATCGCGGGCCGGGTCTTCGGCTCCGTCCAGGAGGCGGGGGTGGAGGTGCTGATGATCAGCACCAGCTTTTCCACCGTCTCCTTCGTGACCACCGAGGACCACGCCGACCGGGCCGTGACCGACCTCAAGCGGGTCTTCCTGGTTCCCTAGTTCCGCGCGGGTTTCTTTTCCTCGGGCGGGCGTGTCTTCCACCGTCGGTGCAGCCAGTAGTACATCTCCGGCTGGCGGCGCACGGCGTCTTCCAGCAGGGCGGTGTGCTGCTCGGTCAGGCGGGCGATGGCGGTCTCGTCGTCCCAGGCGGGATCCGGGCGCAGCGGCCTGGAGATTTCCAGGATGTGGCTGTGGTCCGGCTGCCGGAAAAGGAAGGCGAAGTAGATGGGAACGCCAGCCTTGACCGCCAGCATGGCCGGGCCCCGGTTCACGCTGGCCGGACGGTTCAGGAAGGGCACGAACTGGCCCTTGCGACCGGCATCCTGATCCCCCAGCAGGGCTACCGATTCCCCCTTGCCCAGAAGCTCCAGCAACCGCGGTACCGACCCTCCGGTGGGCACGATGCCCACCCCTTCGCGCATGCGAAGGCTGTTGTGGAAACGATCGATGAGCTTGTTCCGCTGGGGCTTGGCCACGCCGTGTGCCTTGATGCCGGCGACACCCGCCCGGGGCAGCAGCAACTCGAAGTTGCCGAAGTGGCCGGACATGAGCACGGCGGCCTCACGGCCCGCCAGCACCTCCTGCAGGTGTTCCTCATTCTTCATCCGCACGTTGCGCACCAGGTCCCCGGAACTGCGGTGGCCGGAGGCGAAGAATTCCATGAGCGTCATGCCCAGGTTGCGGTAGAAGGCGTGGGCGATGCGCAGGCGCCAGGCGTGATCCCGGTCGGGGAAGGCGTGTTTCAGGTTGCCCAGGATGATGGTGCGGCGGAAGCCGACCACCTTCCAGACCAGGCTGCCGATCAGGCGTCCCCACCACAGAAGGAAGGGGCGGGGCATGAGCCGGGTTGACAGGAAAAGGCCCTTGAAGGCGGCGTATTCCAGGCGGTGCTTGAAGGAGTGGGCCATGCTTTCCTCGGTTTTCGGGTACGGCGTTCACCGCGGATGATACTAGCGGCGGGGCCAATGGTGGCAAGAGGGGAAATGGGCTATTCCGGGAATACCCCAAAAGCAGACGGATTTACTTTCCATTTGAGTGTTTGATCGCATTATCTAAAAATTTCATAACAGGAGCCTGGGGTTTAATTGGGTAAATGTGATAGGATCACCCTGAATTCACCCCTGATCTGTTCCCGAGGTATTGCCATGATCCGTCTTGCCGCCATCTCCACTGTTGCCTGCGTGGCCTTGATGACCTTTCTGGCCGTGGACACTGCCATGGCGCGCAATCCCTTCAAGAGAGACTTCTTCGACGTGTACCCGGCCGCCGACGGCACCGCCCTGAGCGATGTGCCCAGCAACAGCGGCCACTGCGGGGTGTGCCACTTCGATTTCGACGGCAGCGGCCAGCGCAATCCCTACGGCCTGGCCATCGAGGTGCGGTTGGCTGCAGGCATGAGCGCGACCGAGGCCATCCTGGATATCGAGATCGAGGATTCCGATGCCGATGGCTACACCAACCTGGTGGAGATCACCGATACCATCAACTTCCCCAATACACCCACCTTCCCGGGGCTGAAGAGCACCAACGTGAGCAACGTATTGAACGTGGACCCGGCCGATCTGATGGACTACCTGACGCCCTCGGGCGGCAGCGACACCACCCCGCCGCAGGTACTGGTCTCCTCACCTGCGTCGGGGTCGGTGCTGCAGCCGAACACCCACATCAGCGTCCAGTACGAGGCCACCGATGACGGGGGCGTGGCCCGGGTGAAGGTCTATCTGGAGGATGGGGACCGCAGCGCCGTGCGGCAGCTGGCCGGCGGCTGGCCCGCCGCGGGCACCCGGGATCTGTTCATCCCCAATACCCCCGGCGTGGGCATGATCCTGCGCGTGGTGGCGGTGGATCTGAACGGAAACGAGGGCAACGCCGGCGTCACCAACCTGACGGTGGCCCCGCACGAGGGCGGCATCGCCCCGACAACCATGCGGGACTTCGATCTGGCCGGCTCCCAGCCCTTCGCGCAGAACGTGATCCTGGAGGATCCCTCGGCCACGTGCATCACTTGCCACGGCAACTACGACCCCGAGGTGGAACCCTGGCACAACTGGCAGGGCAGCATGATGGGGCAGTCCATGCGGGACCCCCTGTTCCGCGCGACCCTGAGCGTGGCCAACGACGCGGCCCCGGGCGCGGGCGATCTCTGCCTGCGCTGCCACACGCCCGGCGGCTGGGTGGAGGGGCGCAGCCTGGACACCACCGGCGGCCTGCTCACCGCCAAGGATTTCGAGGGGGTGCAGTGCGATTTCTGCCACCGCCAGGTGGACCCCCACTACGACCCGGCCAACAGCCCGGCCGTCGATGCCGATATCCTGGCGAATCTGGACGACGTGCCGGTGGCTCACGCCAACGGCCAGTTCGTGCTGGACCCGGATCCCACCAAGCGCGGGCCCTACGCCGACGCCCAGGCCAGCCACCAGTTCCTGCAGTCCGACTTCACGCTCAGTGCGAATCTGTGCGGCACCTGCCACGACGTGAGCAATCCCGTCTTCACCGCCGGGGCTGAACCGGGCGTGTACGACGTGCAGGCCCTGGACGCGGAGCATCCCGATGGGGATCCGCGCAACATGTTCCCCGTCGAGCGCACCTTCAGCGAGTGGACGCAGAGCGCCTACGCCCAGGGCGGCGTCTTCCAGCCGCAGTTCGCCGGGAACAGGCCCAACGGCATGGTCGGCACCTGCCAGGACTGCCACATGAAGGACGTGACGGGCCTGGGGTGCAACGTGAACGGCTCGCCCAGCCGTAGCGACCTGGGGC
>JGI12109J20283_11527514_pt1 | contig 12420 bp, 11 predicted proteins | sample ElkSlonscriptome_12_FD_20283 | JGI IMG/M metagenome (IMG submission 20283) | reverse complement strand
AACGGAGGAGGCGAGACGGGCCGGTTAACCGCGCTTCGCGCGGTGCGCTATCCCTCCCCGCCCTGAAGGGTGGGGTTTCTCGCGCAAGACTGATGAACGAGCAATCCGAAGAACGCCAGCTATCGCTGGCCGAGGCGCTGGGACTGGCGATGCGGCTGCACCAGAGCGGGCAGATCCCGCAGGCTGAGGCCGCCTACGAGGCCATTCTGGTGGCGGTGCCGGCGTTGCCGGACGCCCTGCATTTTCTGGGCGTGTTGCGGTTCCAGCAGCATCGGGCAGAGGAGGGGTTGGCGCTGATCCGGCGGGCGTTGGAGATCGCCCCGGATTATGCCGACGCCCACAATAACCTCGGCAATATCCTCAAGGAGCGTGGTGATCGCGCCGGCGCCCGGGCTGCCTACCAACGGGTGATCGAACTCAATCCCGATCATGCCGGCGCCCATAACAATCTCGGCGTGCTATACCGGCTGGCCGACGAACTGGAGGCGGCGGTGGTGGCCTACCGGCGGGCTGCGGAGCTGGCGCCCGGGTTCCCCGATACCTACTTCAATCTGGGCAACGTGCTCTCCGAGATGCGCCGCTTCGACGAGGCGGTGGCCGCCTACCGGGAAGCGTTACGCCTCAATCCTCGACATCTCTGGAGTCACAAGCAACTGGGCATGACCCTGTACCGGCTGGGCCGTAACGCCGAGGCGGTGGAGATCTACCGGAGCTGGCTGGAACTCTCGCCCAATCACCCGGTGGCGCTGCACATGCTGGCCGCCTGCTCCGGGGAGAACGTGCCGGATCGGGCGGGGGATAGCTACGTGCGCGATCTCTTCGATCAGTTCGCGGCGAACTTCGACGAGCATCTGGGCCACCTGGGTTATCAGGCCCCGGCGCTGGTGGCACAGGCGGTGCGGGACAGCCTCGGCGAGCCCGGGGGCGATCTGGTGGTGCTGGATGCGGGCTGCGGCACCGGGTTGTGCGGGCCACTGGTGAAGCCCTACGCCCGGCATCTCACGGGGGTGGATCTGTCCGCCGGGATGCTGGCGCGCGCCCGGGAGAAGGGTTGCTACGACGAACTGGTGGAGGCCGAACTCACCAGCTATCTGGCGGGGCTGGACGGGGCGGCGGATCTCATCGTGTCGGCCGATACACTGGTGTATTTCGGGGATCTGAGCGCGGTGCTCGGGGCCGCCGCCGGGGCGCTACGGCCCGGCGGGCGGCTGGTGTTTTCGGTGGAGCGGGACGAGCGGGACGAGGGGTTTCGGCTGGATTTCAGTGGGCGGTATTGCCATGGGGAGGGGTATCTTCGCCGGGTGCTGGAGGAGGCGGGGTTGCGGGTGTCGGCCATGGTGCCGGTGGAACTGCGGATGGAGGGGGGGCATCCGGTGGCAGGCTACATCGTAAGCGCTTGCGTGACCGGTTGATACTTTGAATCGTTCCGGAAAACCTTGGATAAGCGGTGAACCTATATGTTGGAAATCAGAGTATCTCAGCGGCAAACCCTCAGTGATCATCATCTGATTCAAAAAATATCGAAGTATTTGCAGAGAAATCTGCCCGAGAAAACCGCGGTCCTGTCTCAGGAGGAGTTGACTCGGTTCAGTATCCAGAGTGTTGAAGATGGTAAAGCGCTTGAGATTTACTCCGAACGAGCACTGGCTAAATGGGCCTACCTGAGATTACTTACCGACCATACGTTGACGGATAGTGAAGACATTCGTGCTTACATGAAGCCGTCTGAGGTGCCGGCCAGTATCAAAGTTGATCGCCTCATGAAATCGGTCGCGGTGGCCGTGGATTCACAACAACAGCAATCGTTGGGTGGTCCCTAGAGTGGTTCTTCTTCGGATTGAACATACCTGTATGGTGTAGGTTGGATTTCGTCACCTGCGGCTTCTCTATCCAATCTGTGGGATTTGCGACCGTTTCAACCTGAAGCGGTAATGCTCCAGCGGGCTTCGAGCGTTTCACCTGCTCCGAATGAAAGGGGGCGCCTGGTGGAGATGAGTCGGGTTTCCAGAAAAATGGGGACATGGAAATATGGCAGCGGTAGCGGCGACACCCCTTGTGTTCGCGGGTCCTCCGGGATGGACAGTGCTGGCTGTACTGGGCGCGGCCACTGTGGTTGTGGGGGCGGCAGCGGTAATGCAAGCATCTAAAGATGCAGATGAATCGTTCTCGGATAAAGAGGCCGATGCCGCTGAAAATTGTCCCGAAGAAGCCACGCCAGTAACTGAACCTCGGGAATATCCAGAAAACCCGGATGAACTGTTGGATGAGGGTTATGAGGAGACCACCCACCCCAAGGCAGCCGAAAAAGGTGTGAGAAGATTCAAAAATCCCGATACCAATGACGAGGTCGAATTTCACAAGGGAAAACCGGGGAAAAACGGCTGGGAAGGGAAAGATCACTATCACAGATTTAATCCTGGCAGACGTGGCAAGGGCGATGCCATGCTGGATAAGCATGGTAATCCAGTGCCAAAGGGCTCCAATGCCTCGCACCTTGTTCCCAAATAGAGGAGTGGTCCACTGATGACATTGCATCAATTCTTCCAGAAGTACTCGCTTTATGGGTCCATCATCACGAACTGGAACTGGGCCGATTCCCGGAAGCTGGTTCTGGAAATGGATTTATCAAATCTCAATCAATCCGACTATCAGGAAAGTGATTCCGACTTCAGGGAAGTGCTGGTGTTATTCAACCAATGCATTCTCGAGGACAATCTCGACGAAGGCTTCACTGGATTCGATCAGGGAGATGCCCGGATCATCTCGGTGGAATACTCGGCACGGGTCGGCACTGGTAGCGGCATGGACAGGTTGGAGCTGGTCTTCATGCATGATCGCTACGATGGTTCCGAGGAAAAATTGGTCTCGGTCAACCTCCACTCCTCAGATGTGACGGTGGTGGATCCCGCGCAGGCCTCCTCGGCTGATAGGGAAACCGGCTAGGCGGTGGCAATTGTCTTGGTGATCTGGATTGCCATGGAAAATCGCGGGCGGTATCGATACCTGTGAGTCGATCCTGTGGCCCTTATCCTGTAAGGACTCTTCGAACTATGCCAGGCTCAGATGACCTCCAACAATCCTTTCAGTAACAGGAACCTCAGGGTGCGACAACAGTCCGCCTGAACGGATTGCGGATCTGCGGGTACCGCCCCGAGGAGACCTTCCAGGGATTGCTGCAATGCAACCCGGCCGTGCAGTCCACCCAGAAACTGCCCCACCACTCCATCCACCCCCACCGGCCGCACCATCCCCCGCGCCGATTGCAGCTTGATCGCCAGCGTCCGCCACTCCCCTTCCTCCTGCACACATTCGTGTACCAGCCGCACATGCTCGGCAAGCGCCGGCCGCGACGCCAGCAACGCTGCCTCCCAGTCCTCCCGATCCAGAAAATCCCGGTTCCGGAAGCGCTGCGCCACCAGATCCCCGAACGGCGTCCGGGGACTGTCATGCACCTCCTCCACCTCGAACCAGTTGGCCGGGGCGGTGCGACGGCGCATAACGATCAATCCGCTATGCATCCCCACCACCCCGTGCCGCCGGTAGTATTCCATCCAGCGTCCGAAGGTCTCGGCATCCTCCGCCGCCGAGGCCGCTGGCATTTCCTGTAGCCGGTTCTGGGCGTAGCGATCCGGGGTCTGCCGGTACTGCTGGAACACCCACACGTCACACCCCGAGTCGGCGAACCAGCCCCGCAGGCGCTCGCGCCAGTCCTCGCCCTCCAGTTCCACCCACTCCAGGATCATCTGCATCATCCCGCCCTCGTTCAAATGGGCGGGCGCCTCGGCGACGATGCGCTGGCACAGCCGGTCCAGATCCTCGGGGTTGTCCCGGTAGAGATAACGCCGGTCCGGTGTCAGCACGAAGGGGGGATTACAGACGATCCGGTCGAAGCGCTCGCCGCGCACCGGCTCGAACAGATCTCCCACCCGCCAGTCCACATTGTCGATGCCGTTCAGCGCGGCGTTGAAGCGGCCGAACTCCACCGCCCGCGTGTTCAGATCGGTGGCCACCACCCGCTCACAGTGTCTGGCCAGAAACAGCGCCTGCACCCCGCCCCCACAGGCCAGATCCAGCGCCGTGGCGGCGGGTTCGCGCAGGGTGAAGTTGTACAGATGCTGGGCCGCCGGGTTCACCGTCAGCACATGGTCGTCGGCGTCCGGATCGGCCAGATGGCGGGTGGGATGGGAGATGATCAGCTTGCCCGCGAAGGGAAAGATATGGGTATCGGAGAGAAGCCTCCCGTCCGTCTCGGCGATCAGACCGTGCTCATCGAGCAGCCGGATCGCGGCCTCGCCCAGCATCTGCGCCACCCGCGTCCGCGCCACCGGCACATTCAGGAAGAACAACCGGATCAGCACCTTCAGGGCGCTGTCCGGCTCGCTCCGGGCCAGCAACCGGGGCAGGTTGCGGTTGCTCTCCAGCGGCGCTTCCAGCGTGCCGAGCACCTCGCTCACGCCATCGGTATGGTAGCCGTGGCCGCGTAGCAAGTCGGCCACTTTGCCGGGGGCTTGGCTGGCCATGGTCAGTCATCCTCCTGTTTCTTGGCTTCTGCCTCTTGTTTTTTCTTCTCTTCCTCCTCCATCTCTTTCTCCTTGTCCTTCTTGGCCTTCTCGCCCGCCTCGGCGGCTTCCTTTTCCATTTTTGCCTTGATCTGACCCGGATCCACCGACACCTTGGAGGGCGATCCCGCGCCGATCATCACCGTGGGACAGCCCGCCGCGATCTTGTTGGGCGGGCCCAGCGCCTCGATGATCTGATTGCCGAGAAAACAGGCGGGCATGTAGTTGATCTGCACACTGGTGCTGGCATCCACCACCACCCCGGGGCCATGGGGAATGGGCGGGTAGGGGGTGGTGCAGGCGTGGATGCTGCCGCCCGCCGCCATGCCGCTGATCATGGAACCCATGGAGGCGGCCACCGAGGCCTTGATGGCCTCCTCGGCGGCCTTGGCGGCGGGGTAGGCGGGGCCGGTGGCGGCGGCGGTGGCCTTCTCGGCGGCGCCGACGATCTGGTCGGCCACCTGCTTGGCCTGCTTCAGTACTGCCGCTACCTGCGCGTTGACGCCCAGCCAGGCGGGCATGCCGCCGATGATCACGTTGGGACTCACCGGGCCACCGGTGAGTACCGGCGGCAGCGGGTGGGCCACGGCATCGGTGATTCGGGCAGCGGGTTTACCGGATGACATGGGACCTCCTTCAACTGGGGTCGGGCAGTGCCAGATGGACGATGTCGGTGCCGAGTGCCGCGCCCTGGCGGGCATAGACCAGCAGCCTGCCGGGATCCTCGTCCTCCAGCAGGTAGCGCTCCACCGGGCCAAACACCTGGGCCAGTTCCCCGGCGTTGCAGGTGGGCAGGAAAACCCGCAGCACCCGGGGGTCGTAATAACGGAAATACAGCGGCTTGTTGTCCGGATCGCGTACGATCAGGACGGTCCGGAAATGCTTGCGAAGCTCGCGCAGGCTGGCACGGGACTGGAGAAAGATCCCCCAGTGCCGGCCCCAGCCCTGCAACAGCCAATCGGTGAAGGGATGATCCGCCGGCAGCTTGAGAAGATGCGGCGCGGCGGCCAGCAACTCCGCGTCCAGCTCGCCCCGGTACAGGCAGACCTGCTCGGGCAGCGCGGTGGCCGCTAGGGTGGGCAGCAGATTGTCCACCGAGGCGCCGTCGACGATGGCATAGGTGTGGAGGTCGCCACCCGCGAACAACTGCTGGCGAAGCGCATCCTGTACGCTCATGACCAGGGCTCCTCCGGGGGTAGATCCGCGGCCGGGCCGTCGTCGGGTGGCGGCGGCGACTGTGGCCCGGGATCCGGTGCCGCCGGGGTCTGCGCCGCCGCCCCGGGTTGCTGGTCGGCCTGCCGGGACTGTTGCACCTGCTCACAGATCTCGCAGAACGGCGTGCCGTTGTCGGCGGCTTTTTTAAGGGCCTGCACCTGGGCCGAGTTGGGTGACTCGCCGCTCTTGCCGATGGGGGTGGTGGCCACCTCGGCGATCTCGCCGGGCTTGGCGTTGTCGGCCTCCAGCGCCGGCTTCGGCGCGGTGGGGGCATCCGGCTGGGCGCCCGCGCCGCTGGTGGGCGAGCCGCCGCTGTTCAGTTGCACCATGGGACCGGAGATGGCCACCCCCGAGGGACCCACCACCACGAAGCTCGGCCCGGCCTTCAGGGTGATGGTCATGCCGGCCTCCAGGATCAGGTTCATGCCGGCTTTCAGGTGAATATCGCTGCCCACCTGGGTGGCCTGGGCACCGCCGATCTTCTCCTGCAGATCGCCCGCCACGGTGAGGGAGATGGTGCCGTCCACCTTCTGGTTGTGGTCGCCCCCCACGGACTGGTGTTTGTCCCCGTCCACCTTCTCGAACTGGTTGCCCTTACCGGATTTACCCTCCTTGATGTGCAGGTGCTTGTCGCCGTCCACCCGTTCCAGTTGATCCTCCTTGACGATCAGGTGGCGCTGGCGTCCCACCCATTCCAGGCTGTCGTTCTTGACCCGCACGTCCTGGTTGCGCTCGGCGTGGAAAAACAACTGCTCCTCGCCCTTCTTGTCCTCGAAGCGGATCTCGTTGAACCCCGCGCCGCCCTTGCTGGAGTTGGTCTTGATGGCGCTGCGGGTCTGGTGCTGGGGTAGGCCGTAGGGGGGCATGTTGGCGCCGTTGTAGACCCGCCCGGTGATGATGGGCAGGTCCGGATCGCCCTCCAGAAACTCCACGATCACCTCCTGGCCGATGCGCGGGATGTTGATCCCGCCCCAGCCCTTGCCGGCCAACGGCTGGGAGACCCGGATCCAGCAGGAACTGTTCTCGTCGGCCTTGTCGTGGCGGTCCCAGTGGAAATGGCACTTCACCCGGCCGTATTTGTCGGTCCAGATCTCCTCGCCCTTTTTGCCCACCACCACCGCGGTCTGGGGACCCTGCACCACCGGCTTCGGGGTGATCCGCGCCGGGCGAAAGTAATGTTCCACCGGCAACAACTGGAAGTCCGCCTCGTAGAAGGCACCACCGCCACCGCCGCCGCTGCGATACTCGTCGGAGCGCAGTTGATAGCTGGCACCCACCGCCAGATAGGTGCGGTTCTGATCCCGGCGGGGGTGATTCACCAGGCTGAACAGGCAGCCCGGGTGCAGGCCCCGGGCGTTGCCCGCGGCCTGGATCATCTCGTGCTGGGCCTGGAGTTCCTGGATGCGGATCTCGGCGTAGTGGTCGCCATCGCCGGGTTGGGTGTAGCCGCCGGGGTAGTCGTAGATCTCGCGGTTGGCCTGGGCATGGCCCCGGGGCAGGGGCTTGACCTTGCGCAGCCCCTTGTGGGGGGCCTCGAAATCGAAATCGTTGAGGGCGTAGGCGCCGGGCTGGATCTGTCGTGAGGCCAGCCAGCCGCTGATGTAATCCCGCTCCCGGTGATCATGCTGATCGGGGGGATAATAAGGGACCTCCTCGTAGTCGGGCACGGTCTCGTGGGCATCCGGGCTGTTGGCCAGCACCATCACGTGCTTGCCGTTATCGTGGAGGAAGTAATAGTAGATACCCTCTTCCTCCAGCAGCCGGCTGACGAAGTTGAAATCCGTCTCCCGGTACTGCACGCAGTACTCGCGCTGGGGAAAGCTCCCTTGCAGGCGGTTTTCCAGATCGCTGAAGCCCTGTTCCCGGATCACCGCTTCGACGATCTCCGGCACCGTCTGGTTCTGGAAGATCCGGCAATCCGCCGAACGGGTCAGGAACCACAGCCAGGGCCGCAGGGTGAGCCGGTAGCGGGCGTACAGGCCGGCTTCCTCCAGTTGTTCGAACTGGCAGGCAAAGCCGTTCAAATAACGGGTGCTGCCCTCGTCCATGAGTTCCAGCCGCAGCGTGATGTTCTCGCCGAGAATCCGGTCGAAATCGATGTCTGGATCCTCGCTGAGCACATCCACCCGGTATTCGAACAGCCGTCCCAGGGTCTCCGTGCCCGTCATCTGCTCGAACAGAAACACATCGTCGCCCAGTGGGCAACTGATCCCTATAACGCGAAACTGCTGGGTTGCCTCCGCCATCCTGTCCACTCCCTGCACCCCGGTTCGAGGCCGCTTCGCCTGCCGGCAACGATTACTACAAGCATACTTTGCAAATCATGAGCCGAAGTTTTTAATATTTTGTTTGTAATATATTTTTTTTAAATATTGAAATCTCTCGCAACGGAGCGGGTCAGCCTGACCCGGTCAGATCAACCCGCCAGGGGCCGTCACGTCGCATGACCTCTCTCCAGTCGGGTCTGCATCGGTCTGCCAGATCACCTGCTAACTATAGACGCTCCACCGGCCATTGCCGGGCTGCGGTGCCACCCACCATCCCGGAAATCCTGAACCGTCCCCCCTGGCCTTTGTCGGTCAAGTAAAGCACCGCAACCTTTCAACAGGGGGGAAGCCATGAGTTCACAGGAGATACCCTGGTGGCAGCACGGTATCGTCTACCAGATCTATCCGCGCTCCTTCCAGGACAGTAACGGCGATGGGGTCGGGGATCTGCCCGGCATCATCGAACGGCTGGATTACATCAAGCAACTGGGCGTGGAGGCCGTCTGGCTGTCACCCATCTATCCCTCGCCCATGGCGGATTTCGGCTACGACGTCTCCGACTACACGGACATCCATCCGTTGTTCGGCAGCATGGCCGACTTCGACCGGCTGCTGACGGAGACCCACAGGCGGGGTCTGAAGCTGATCCTGGATCTGGTGCCAAACCACACCTCGGACCAGCATCCCTGGTTTCTGGAGAGCCGCAAGGACCGGGACAATCCCAAACGCGACTGGTATTTCTGGCGCGACCCGGCCCCCGACGGCGGCCCGCCCAACAACTGGCTGAGTTGCTTCGGTGGCCCGGCGTGGACCTTCGACGAGCGCACCGGCCAGTATTACCTGCATCAGTTTGCCCGGGAGCAGCCGGAGTTGAACTACCGCAACCCCGAGGTGCTGGCGGCCATGCAGGATGTCATGCGCTTCTGGCTGGAGCGGGGCATCGACGGCTTCCGGGTGGATGTGATCGAGTTCATTCTGAAGGATGCGGAACTTCGCGACGAGCCGCCGAACCCCGACTGGGACGGGGTGGACCCCCACGGCCAGCTGAAGCATATCCACACCCGCAACCTGCCCGGTGTTCACGATCTGATCCGGGAGATGCGAAAGGTCGTGGACGACTACCCCGACCGGGTGATGATCGGCGAGGTGTTCCTGTTCGACGAGGTGATCGTCGACTACTACGGCGCCGGCGGTGACGGCTGCCACCTGCCCTTCAATTTCCGCCTGATTTATCGGGAGTGGGGCGCGTCCAGCGTGCGCGAGGCGGTGCGCAGTTACGAGGCGGCGCTGGGGCCGGAACACTGGCCCAACTGGGTGCTGGGCAACCACGACCAGCACCGCATCGCCACGCGCGTCGGCTTCGAGCAGGCGCGGGTGGCGATGCTGCTGCTGCTGACCCTCAGGGGCACCCCCACCGTGTACTACGGCGACGAGATCGGCATGGAGGATGTGCCGATTCCCTTCGAGCGCATGCAGGATCCGGCGGCGTTGAACCAGCCGGGGGTAGCGCACATCTTCGGGCGTGATCCCCAGCGCACCCCCATGCAATGGAGTAGCGAGGCCAACGCCGGCTTCTGCGCCCCCGGGGCCACCCCGTGGCTGCCGCTGGCCGACGATTTCGCCCAGCGCAACGTGGCCGTGCAGGAGCGCGACCCGGACAGCTTATTACATCTGTTCCGGCGCACCGTGGTGCTACGCAACCGCGAGCCCTCGCTGCACCGGGGCGACTACCGGGAACTCCCGCTGGGCGAGGCCGACGTCCAGGTGCTGGCCTATCTACGGGAGGCGCCGGGCGCACGGCGTTTTCTGGTGCTGCTGAATTTCGCCAGCCAGCCCCGGCAACTGGAACTCGGCGCGGTGGCCGACAGCGCCCGGGTGGTGGTGGCCAGCCACGGCGGTCGGGAGGGGCCAGTGGACCTCGCCACCCTGCATCTTCAAGCCGACGAGGGGCTGGTGCTGGCCCTGGATTGATGGGATTTCACGTCTCGACACCTGCCGAACACCACAACCACAACAACGTTTCACTCACACCGAACCGAAAACCTTGGAGGATATATGACCCGACCACTGCTACTCAGCCTGCTTGCCCTGCTGCTGGGTGCCGGCGCCGCGCCGGCCCGTGCCGAGACCGTCACCATCGCCTGTGGCACCGGCGTGCAACTGGATCTGTGCAAGGAGAGCGCGAACAAATGGATGGAGGCCACCGGTCATACCGTGGAATTCGTCTCCGCGCCCAACTCCAGCACCGAGTTGCTGGCCCTCTACCAGCAGATGCTGGCCGCCGGTGCCGAGGATATCGATGTGTTCCAGATCGACGTGATCTGGCCCGGCATCCTCGGCGATCATTTCATCGACCTGAACCCGGCACTGGGCGAGGTGGCCACGGAGCACTTCGAGGCCATCATCGACAACAACACCGTGGACGGCCGGCTGGTGGCGATGCCCTGGTATACCGATGCCGGGCTTCTCTACTACCGCACGGACCTGCTGGAGAAATACGACCGCCCGGTGCCCAATACCTGGCAGGCCCTCACCGACACCGCCGAATATATCCAGGAGCAGGAGCGCGCTGCCGGCAACGATCTCCTCTGGGGCTATGTGTTCCAGGGCAAGGCCTACGAGGGACTCACCTGCAACGCTCTGGAGTGGGTGGCGAGCCAGGGCGGTGGCACCGTGGTGGCCGACGACGGCGATATCACGATCAATAATCCGGCTGCCGTGGAGGCGGTGAAACTGGCCGGCACCTGGGTGGGCGGCATCACTCCGGAGGGGGTGTTGAACTACGCCGAGGAGGAGGCGCGAGGCGTGTTCCAGTCCGGTAACGCGGTGTTCATGCGCAACTGGCCCTACGCCTATTCCCTGTCCCAGGGCGAGGACAGCCCGGTGAAGGACAGGGTGGGCATCGCCGTGCTGCCGGAGGGCGAGGGCGAGGGTAGCCACGCCGCGGCCCTCGGCGGTTGGCACCTGGCGGTGTCGAAATACTCCGAGCACCCGGAGATCGCCACCGACCTGGTGCGCCATCTGACCAGCGCCGGGGAGCAGAAGATGCGCGCCATCCAGGGCTCCTTCCTGCCCACCATCCGCTCGCTCTACGAGGACGAGGAGATCCTGGCGGTGGTGCCCTTCTTTGGGGAACTCTACGAGGTGTTCACCAGCGCCGTGCCCCGGCCCTCCACGGTGACCGGCGACAAGTACAACCAGGTGAGTAACGAGTTCTGGAACGCCGTGCATGGCGTGTTGAGCGGTAATACCACCGCCGAGCAGAGTCTCGCTGATCTGGAGAGCGCCCTGTCCAGGCTCAGCCGGGGCGGGCGGCGCTGGTAACCCGCCGACAGCGTTTCAATCCCCTGCACAACCGGCGCCGGTGGTCCGGAATGGCGGCGTGGTATCGCCGCCCAGGTGTTCCACCGCCCGGTTACGACCCAGAGCCTTGGCCTGGTAGAGAGCTCGGTCGGCCATCTCCAGGCACTGCTCGGACCCATCATCGGGTCCGGGCACACACACCGTGAAGCCGATGCTGATGGTAAGGAACCCGCTGGCCGTGGCGCGGTGGGAAATCTCCAGTGTCTGCACCCGGGCGCGCAGATTCTCGGCGAATTCCCGGGCCATCAGACGGTTCATGCCACCGGTGAGCACCACGAATTCCTCGCCCCCGTAACGGGCCACGAAATCCGCTTCCCGGCGAAACGCCGCCCGCAGTTGATTGGCCACCGCTCGCAGGGCCTCGTCGCCCGCCGGGTGGCCGTAGTGATCGTTGAATGCTTTGAAGTGATCCACATCGATGAAGAACAGCGCCAGGGATTCCCGCTGGCGGGCGGCGATCTTCCACTGGATGCGTAGCTGGGTGTCGAAGTAGCGGCGGTTGTGGACCCCGGTAAGGCCATCCACGGTGGCCAGACGCAGCAGCTCGCTCTGGTGATCCTCCAGGGAGCGGGTGTGCGCCTGCATGCGCTCCTCCAGCAGGACGCGGGAGGTGATGTCCTTCTGGATCCCCAGAAAATGCGTCAACCGGCCCTCCCGGTCGAAGATCGGCGACATACTGAGTTCGTTCCAGAACAGCGAGCCGTCCTTGCGGAAATTGCGCAGTATCACCAGGCAGGGTTCGCCCCGGGCGATGGCATCGCGGATCACCGCCCGGTTGGGTTGATCCCGTTCCTCACCCTGGAGAAACCGGCAATTGCGGTGCACGACCTCTTCCTGGCAGTAGCCGGTGAGGCGCTCGAAGGCGGGATTGATGAAGATCAGCGGACAGTCGGGAAGGCGGGTATCGGCGATGGTGATGCCGTCGCGGGAGTTCATGACGGCCTGTTTGAGGAGTTCGATATCGACCACGATGGGTTACTCCGGGGATGCGGCGCCGCGCCGCAGAGCCAACAGCG
>JGI12109J20283_11281954_pt1 | contig 12420 bp, 10 predicted proteins | sample ElkSlonscriptome_12_FD_20283 | JGI IMG/M metagenome (IMG submission 20283) | reverse complement strand
CCCGGTCTCGCCGATCACCCGGAAGCACTCGCCCTGCACCAGCATGGCGGTATTCTCGTCCACCCCGAAACCGAACCGGTGGCCCACGGTGTGGGTGGCTACCAGCAGCCGGCCCACCCGCCCGCGCATGATGAAGTGCTGGTCCACCACGCCCCAGGGAAAGAAGCCGAGCCCATCGCCCAGGGTCAGCCCCGGCTCGTCCACATCCGCCACCAGCCCGTCGGTGAGGGCCTCCACCGAGGTGCCGCTGCGGATGATATGGCGCGACATCATCGCCGCCCCGGCGCTGGAGCCGGCCACCAGCCCGCCCCGTGTGTATAACTCACGGATAGCGGCGAGCATGGGCGTCTCCCGACCCTCCTGGATCAGCGCCTGGATGATCCGCGACTGGTCGCCGCCGGTGAAATACACGCTCCCCGTGTCGGTCACCCGCTGGCAGAGTTCAGGGTCCATGGCGGCGTCGACATTATCCGCGGTGAGCGGCACCAGCCAGGCCGCCACCCCGTAACCGAGCAGATCCTCCACCATCTCCGCACCCACCTCGTCGGGGATCTCCGAGGCGGTGGCGAACACCGCGATGCGCCCGCCACTGGCGTCGCGCAGGGCCTCGAACACGGCCCGGTTGTCGTACTCCAGTCGACCGCCGATGAGGGCGAGCCGACCACGGGGGGAGGCGCGGAACAGGCGCAACACGGTATCCTCTGCGGTGGTGGGGGAGGTGGAAGATGCCTAGTTTAATCCATTCCCGGGCGCGCCGCCCGGACCGGCGAAGGGCGGGCCACGAAGATCACCGAGGCCGGCTTGCCGGTGTGGGGATGCACGGGCTCGCGGATCGCCAGAAGGTCCAACCCGCTGTCGCGGAACAGCCGCACCCAGCTCTCCAGGGTGCGGAAGTACCAGGGCGCGGGATCGCCGAAATCCTCGCCGAAATCCTCGCCGAAACCCGTCCAGGAACCCGCCCGCCAGCCGTCCCGGTAGGGCGCGTCGGCGCAGGCCATCAGGGGATGCAGGGTCTGGACGATGAACACGCCCCGGGGTGACAGCAACTCTGGCACCGCCCGGCACACATCGTTCACCACCGTCTCGCCCAGCAGCGCGAAATTGCACACCACCGCATCCACCGTCACCGCCAGTTCGCCCCGTGCCAGCGCCTCGAAGGACAGCACCCGGAACTCCCCGCCCCCGGTCCGGCGGGCTGCTTCCACCAGCGCCGGCACCGCGTCCACGCCCAGCACCCGGATGCCGTGTTCGCTGAGTGCCCGGGCGAGCCAGCCCTCCCCGCAGCCGAGATCCAGCAGGCTGGCCGGGGCGTGGGCGAGGATGGTCTCCAGCAGGGCGCCGTCAGTGACCAACCGGCGGCTCTCGATACCCTGTTGCCGCACCGCCCGCACCCAGGGATCGGCGTTACCTTCCCAGGACTGGAGGATACGGCTGTCGTTGAACGCATCGTCGGTCATGTGAGAGGTGCTCCGTTGACGTGCCCGGTGCCGGGGGATCTCCTATTATGATCGAGAACGATCAAAACCACCCGGAGGACACCCCATGCGTTCATCGACGCTGCTAGCTTTGCTATGGCTTCTGCTCACCCAGCCCGCGCTGGCCCAGCTCCATGAACTCAGGCTCGGGCACTTCCTGCCCGCCGGCCATCCCATGGCCCAGTATCTCCAGACCTGGGCCGATGCCCTACGTGAGCGTAGCAACGGCGATCTGGATATCCAGATCTTCCCCAGCGCCCAGCTCGGCCCCATGCCGGATTACTACGACATGGTGCGCCGTGGCCAGATGGATATCGGCTGGATTCTCCACGGCGCCACCTCGGACCGCTTCCCCCTCACCGGCCTGATCGACATTCCCTACACCGTGGGCAGCGCCGAGATCGGCACCAAAGTGCTGAACGATCCGGCCGTGCGCGAGTATCTGGACGCCGAGCACCGGGGCGTGAAGGTGCTGTACCTGTTCACCCACCAGCCCGCCCAGCTCCACACCCGGGGCAAGGCGGTGCGCCTGCCGGCCGACGCCGAGGGCTTAAGGGTACGCTTCCCCTCGGCCTCGGCCCGCCAGTTCGTGGAGGCCCTCGGCGCCACCCCGGTGGGCCTGCCCCCCACCGCCATGGCCGAGAACCTGCAAAAAGCCACCATCGACGGGGTGGTGATCGACTATGGCGGCGCCGGTATCGCCTTCAAGCTCGGTGGCCTCATCGACCACACCACCGAGATGTACGCCTACGTCACCAGCTTCGGGCTGATCATGAACCCGGCGAGCTATAAGCGCCTGCCGGCGCCCATGCAACAGCTCATCGACGAGACCACCAGCGACGTGGCCGCCGAGGTGGGACGGATCTGGGACAGCATCGACGAACCGGGCAAGCAGGCGCTGCTGGAGGGCGGCATGGAACCCATCGTGCTGGACGAGGCGGCGGATCTCGCCTTTCGCGCGGTGGGCTCGCAGGTGGCCGAGGCGATCATCGGCGAGCGCGAGGCAGCCGGCCATCCGGCCCGGGCAGTCTACGAGTTGATGCTGGAGAAGGCCGAGGAGCACGCCGCCGGCTCGTTCAACTTCTGGAACCGTTGATCCGCCATGGCGCGCTGGCTGGCGTGGGGCGCGGGGCTGCTGCGGGCGTTTGCAGCCGCCTGTCTGGTGCTGATGATGCTCGCCACGGTGGCAGATATCATCGGCCGCCACCTGTTCTCCGCGCCCATTCCCGGCACCGTGGACATCGTCGAGTTGATGCTGGTGTATCTGGTGTTCCTCGGTATCCCGCTGGCCTTCGTGGCCGGCGAGCATATCGTGGTGGACGTGCTGGAGGAGGTGGCGCCCGGCTGGCTGGTGGGCTGGCTGGATAGACTCGCCCTGTGGGTGAGCGCGGCCCTGCTGGTGCTCCTCTGTTATGCCATGTGGACGCCGTTTCAGGATACCCGGATGTTCGGCGATCGCACCATGGATCTCAGGATCCCGCTGGTCTGGCACTGGCTGGCCATCTGGATCGGCATGGGGCTGTCGGCGCTGATCCTGCTCTGGCGGGTGTTCCGGCGGCGTGGCGGCAACGCCGGTTAGACCATGAGTAACGAGACCATCGGTTTACTGGGCTTCGTCGCCCTGCTGCTGGCCATCCTCGCCCGTTTGCCCATCGCCATGGCGCTGCTACTGGTGGGGCTCGGCGGCTATGCCGCCATGGACGGCTGGCGGCTGGCGATCCTGACGCTGGGCGGGGTTCCCTTCGAACTGGCCCAGGGTTATTCCCTGTCGGTGGTGCCGCTGTTTATCCTCATGGGCGCGGTGGCCAGCCGCGCCGGCATGTCCCGGGAACTCTACCAGGCCAGCCACGCGGTGTTCAGCGGCCGGGGCGCGCTGGCCAACGCCACCATTGGCGCGTGTGCGCTGTTCGGCGCGGTGTGTGGGTCGAGCCTTGCCACCGCCGCCACCATGGCCCGGGTGGCGGTGCCGGAGATGCGCCACTTCGGCTACAGCGCCACCCTCGCCGCCGGTTCGGTGGCCAGCGGCGGCACCCTCGGGATTTTGATTCCGCCGTCGGTGATTCTGGTGCTCTACGCCATCATCGCCGAGGCCTCGGTGCCGGAACTGTTCGCCGCCGCGCTGCTGCCGGGGATTCTGCTGGCGCTGTTGCACATCGTGGTGGTGAAGGGCTGGGTGTGGCTGCAACCCTCGGTGGCGCCGCCCGCCGGGGATGCCATGGCATGGTCGGCGCGCTTGCGGGCGGTGCTCGGCATGTGGAAGCTCGCCGTGCTGTTCCTGCTGGCGGTGGGAGGGATTTACCTTGGCTGGTTCAGCCCCACCGAGGCCGCCGCCGTGGGCGCCTTCGGCGCGATTGTCATCGCCCTGCTCACCCGCACCCTGGACTGGCATGGCCTGTGGGGGGCGCTGGACGAGACCATCCGCACCACCGCCATGTTGTTCTTCGTGCTGGTGGGGGCGTTCCTGTTCGCCCGCTTCGTGGTGATCACCCGGTTGCCCATGACCCTTACCGAGACGGTGCTGGGCTGGGATCTACCGGATCTGGGGGTGTTGCTGCTGATGGTGGGGTTCTACGTGATCCTCGGCTGCTTTCTGGAGACCGTCAGCATGATCCTCATCACCGTGCCGGTGTTCCTGCCGCTGATCCTGGAGATGGGGCTGAGCCCGGTGTGGTTCGGGGTGCTGGTGGTGGTGGTGGCCGAGGTGGGGCTGATCACGCCGCCGGTGGGGTTGAATATCTTCGTGATCCGCAATCAACTGCCGAATCTGCCGCTGAGCGTGCTGTTTCGGGGGGTGTTGCCGTTTTTGCTGGCCGATGCGGTGCTGATCGTGCTGCTGCTGGCGTTGCCCGGGGTGGCGTTGTGGTTGCCGGGGTGGTTGTACCGCTGAGTATCATGGTCCCTGTATCCTTGGCGGGTTGCTCACCAGTTCCACCCGCCGGAGTTCATGCATGTCTCTGCCTTCCCACGTCCAGGACGAGTTCACCAGTCAGGCCGACGCCTGCCAACGGCTGGGTTCGCCCTTCACCGCTCGGCTGCTGACACTGGCGGCGGCCCGGCTCACCGCTTGCGGGTCGGTGGGGGAGGCGTTGGCCGCGTGGCCGATCTCCAGCGTCCACGATGACGCCCTCGGGCTGCGTCTGGCCGGCGCCCTGCACGCGCTGGTGCTGTGCGGCGCCGACCCCGTGCTGGCCGCCGCCTACCCCGGCGCCGCGGCGCCCGCTGGCGCCGACGACGAGGCCCTGTGGGCGGCGGTCTCGGCGGCGCTGGATCGCCATGGGCGGGACGTTGCCGCCATGCTGGCCTCGCCGCCCCAGACCAACGAGGTGGCGCGCAGCGCCATGCTGCTGCCGGGCCTGTGCGTGATCGCCCGGGAGACGGGGCTCACGCTGGATCTGCTGGAGATCGGTGCCAGTGCGGGGCTGAATCTGCTGGTGGATCGCTACCGGATCGGCATCGGCGAGGCATGGGCCGGCCCGTCCGACAGCCCGGTGCGGCTCACCCCCGAATGCCGGGGCGCGACGCCACGCCTCGACCCCATCCACATCCGGGAGCGCCGGGGCTGTGACCTGCGCCCGGTGGATATCACCGACCCGGCGGCCCGCACCCGCCTGAGCGCCTACGTCTGGGCGGACCAGACGGCCCGCCGCCAGCGTCTGGCGGCGGCGTTGGAGATCGCCGCCAGCGCCCCGCCCGTGCTGGATCGGGCCGATGCCGTGGACTGGCTGGCGCAGCGGCTACGCACCCGCGCCCCGGGCGCCATGACGGTGATCCAGCACTCCATCGTGCTGCAGTACCTGCCGACGCCTGCCCGCGAGGCGCTGGTGGCGCTGATTCTCGGAGCTGGCGCCGCCGCTACCCTGGATGCGCCGCTGGCGTGGCTGCGCATGGAGGGTGTGCCGGGCGCAGGCCATGCGGGGCTGTACCTGGATCTCTGGCCCGGTGGGGAAAGCCGGTATCTGGCCGACTGCGACTACCACGGGCGTTGGATCGCGTGGCGGGGGAAGGGATAAGGGCTGGCTTCTGTCGAGGCGGTTGCCGGAACCAGAAAATCGTTGGAAACTCGGTGATCGTTCAATTTTCGTTCGCCAGTTCTCCAATGCTGAAACGCGTCAAAATCCAGGGTTACAAGTCCCTCGCCGATCTAGAGGTGGAACTGCAACCCCTCTCCGTGCTGTTCGGCCCCAATGCCGCCGGTAAGAGCAACTTTCTGGATGCGCTACAACTGCTGTCGCGCATGGTCACCAGCCGGACCCTGAAAGAGGCATTCACGCCGCCTTATCGGGGTACGCCCCTGGAGTCCTTCAACTTCGGCAAGGGCGGAATCCGTGGGTTGCTGGAAAGCGACAGCCGGATCTTCAGTATCGAGGTGGATGTGGCGCTTTCCGATGCGGTGGTGGAGGCGGTGAACCGGCAGATCCGGGAAATGCGGCGCACTCGACCCGAGCAGATGGGTGCCCGGAATGATACCGGCGTGGCTGATATTTCTCCAAAGCAGCCCGCCGTGCGGGAACGCTATCTTCGTTACCGACTCGTGGTGGAGATCTTGCCGAGGAGTGGAATACTGCGGGTGGCCGATGAGTATCTGGCCGCCCTCAACCGGGCCGGCGAGCCCACCAGGAGCCGCAAGCCCTTTCTCTCCAGGGAAAACAACCGTCTGCATCTACGCATGGAAGGGCAGTCCCACCCCACCTACTACGACTGCTACATGGACCGCTGCCTGCTTTCCGAGCCGCTTTATGTACCGCATTACCCGCATCTGACGGCCATGCGGCGGGAACTGGAAAGCTGGTTGTTCTTTTATTTCGAGCCGCGCGAACACATGCGCGCCGCCAATCCGGTCAAGGAAGTGCGCCACATCGGCCTGATGGGGGAGGATCTGGCGGCTTTCCTCAACACCCTGAAGGCGCTGGACGAACCGCAATTCCGGGCGGTGGAGAAAGCCCTGAAAACCCTGATGCCTGCCATGGACGGTATCGAGATCGACATCTCCGATCTCGGCGAGGTGGAGTTGCGGTTGCGGGAGAGCGGGGTTCCGGTACCGGCCCGGGTGCTGTCGGAGGGCACGTTGCGTATGCTCGGACTGCTGGCGCTGGCCGGCGCCCGGGAATTGCCCTCGTTGATCGGTTTCGAGGAACCTGAAAATGGCATTCATCCCCGGCGGATTCAACTGGTGGGAGAGTTGCTGCAAAACCGCGCCAGCACCGGTAAGACCCAGTATATCGTCACCACCCATTCACCCCTGCTGCCCGACCTGATCCCCCCGGATTCCCTGTTCGCCTGCAAACGGCGACACGGCTCCACCGTCATCGAGCCTTTCCATCCGTGGGGCGAACTCGCCCGGCGTGGAGAAATCGACGATATTCTGGATGATACCGAACTGGAGGAACTGTCGGCCTCGGAGCGTATTCTCCGGGGAGATTTCGATGACTGAGGTGTTACTGTTCGTCGAGGACAGGGCGCATCAGGTATTTCTCAAAGCCTTGATCAAGCGGATGCTCCATGACATGGAGCGGGTCGACGAACCGGATATCCGGGATCGGAGTGTGCGTCGAGGCCATCCCGCGGTGATCCGGGAGTTGAAGATCTTTCTCAGGGACTTACTGAACTCGCGAGTGGCTCTGCCCGGGCTCGTGGTGGTCGCCACCGATGCCAATTGCCAGGGTCTCGCTGACCGATCCCGGGAGATCTCGGCCATTACCGGACGACTGTCGTTGAACATCGTACACGCCATTCCCGATCCCCATATCGAACGATGGTTGATGCTGGATTCAGCCGCTTTCAAGCAGGTGCTTGGTAGGGGTTGCCAGGCACCGGATCAAAAATGCGAGCGGGGCCGGTACAAGAAACTGCTCCGGGATGCGGTGAGTGCCGCGGGTATTGAGGCCGACTTCGGTGGTATCGAGTACACCGAGGACATCGTCGTCGCCATGGATCTGGACCGGGTAGCACAGCAGGATATTTCCTTTGCCCGGTTGATGCGCGATCTACGAACCGCGCTACAGCAACTGTGAAGATCGGGTAACCCGCGCAACATCAGCTTCGGTAATAAATAAATCAATAAATATTCTTTCCGGTTTGGATGTGACTCGACTAGGGTTAGCGGACCCATGCGCCACCACCAGAGGAAGAGGGCATGTACCGCTACGACGAGATCGATCGGGAACTGGTCCGCCAGCGTGTCGCCCAGTTCCGTGACCAGACCCGGCGCTTCCTGGCCGGCGAGCTCACCGAGGAGCAGTTCAAGCCTCTGCGGCTGATGAACGGCCTCTACATCCAGACCCACGCCCCCATGCTGCGGGTGGCGATTCCCTACGGGCTCCTGTCCAGCGAGCAGCTTCGCAGGCTCGCCCACATCGCCCGCAGCTACGATCGCAACTACGGCCACTTCACCACCCGCCAGAACCTCCAGTTCAACTGGCCGCGGCTGGAGGATGTACCCGACATCCTCGCCGAGCTGGCCGAGGTGGACATGCATGCCATCCAGACCAGTGGCAACTGCATCCGCAACGTCACCGCCGACCATCTGGCCGGGGTCAACGCCGAGGAGATCGAGGATCCGCGCCCCTACTGCGAGATCATCCGCCAGTGGTCCACCCTGCACCCGGAGTTCTCCTTCCTGCCCCGCAAGTTCAAGATCGCGGTGACCGGCTCCAGCCGTGACCGGGCCGCTTCTCAGGTCCATGATATCGGCTTGCACCTGGTGAAAAGCGCCGGCGGCGAGGTGGGTTTCCAGGTGCTGGTGGGGGGCGGATTGGGGCGCACCCCGGTGATCGGCAAACCCCTGCGGGAGTTTCTCGGCAAGTGCGATCTGCTGTCGTATTTGGAAGCGATCCTCAGGGTCTACAACCGCCACGGGCGGCGCGACAACAAGTACAAGGCGCGCATCAAGATCCTGGTGAACGCCCTGGGTATCGACGCCTTCCGCCGGGAGGTGGAGGCCGAATGGATCGCCATCCGTGAGGGCGCGTTGAAGCTCGACCAGGCCGAGATCGACCGGGTGACGGCCTTCTTCGCACCCCCCGCCTACGATCCGGAAGCCCGCTACGACAGCAGCTTCGCCGAGCGCCAGACCAGCGATAAAGCCTTCGCCAGCTGGGTGAAGCGCAACACCCGCGCCCACAAGGTGCCGGGCTATCGGGTGGTGTTCGTGTCCCTGAAGGCGCCGGGCGTGCCGCCGGGCGATATCACCGACACCCAGATGGACGCGGTGGCGGAGCTGGCGGATCAATTCAGCGGCGGCATGATCCGCTCGGCCCATGACCAGAACCTGATCCTGGCCGACGTGAAGCTGGCCGATCTGTACGAACTCTGGCAGGCGCTCGAAGCGCGGGGCCTGGCCCACGCCAACATCGGCACTCTCACCGATATGATCTGCTGCCCGGGTCTGGATTTCTGTCAACTGGCCAACGCCGGCTCCATCCCCATTGCCCATCAGATCAACGAGCGTTTCGATAATCTCGATTATCTCTACGATCTCGGCGACATCCGCATCAACATGTCCGGCTGCATGAACGCCTGCGGTCACCACCACGTGGGTCACATCGGCATCCTCGGCGTGGAGAAGAATGGCGAGGAGTGGTACCAGTTCACCCTGGGTGGGTCGTCCGCCGAGGACGCGACGCTGGGCGAGCGGCTGGGGCCGGCCATTGGCAAAGCCGAGGTGGCCGAGGCGATTGCGAGGATTCTCGACGTCTATGTGGCCCATCGGGAGGACGAGGAACCCTTCCTTGCCACAGTGCGCCGGATCGGTATCACGCCTTTCAAGGAGCGGGTCTATGCCCAGACTCATTAAGAACCACCAACTGGTGGAGAACACCACTCAGCACCTCGGCATGGACGACGCCCTGCCGGGCGGTGACGTCACCGTGCCGCTCTCCCGCTGGCAGGCCGAGCGCGAGCGACTGCGTTTCCATCCCCACCGGGTGGGGGTGCGGCTGGCTCCCGACGAGGATCCGGGCGAACTCGTCCCCGATCTGGAGCGCCTGAGCCTGATCGCCGTGGTATTCCCGGCCTTCACCGACGGTCGGGCCTACAGTCAGGCGCGGCTGCTGCGCGAGCGCCACGGCTACCGGGGCGAGATCCGCGCGCTGGGGGATGTGCTGCGCGATCAACTCCAGTTCATGGCCCGTTGCGGCATCGATGCCTTCGAACTGGCGGAGAACGAGAACTCCGAGGCCGCGCTGGCCGCGTTCCGGCAGATGGAGGTCCACTACCAGCCCGCCGCCGACGGCCACGGCCCGGTGTGGCGCCAGCGGCAACTGGCGGCCGAGCGGCGCGCCTCCCGGACCTGAGCTGTAGGCCACCGCCATGCAATACTTCCCGATCTTCCTGCAACTGCGCGAGCGCCCCTGCCTGGTGGTGGGCGGCGGCGAGACGGCCTTCCTCAAGGTGGCGTTGCTGCGCCGGGCCGGTGCCTGGGTGACGGTGGCCGCTCCCGTCCTGGAGGAATCCCTGGCGGATCTGCTGGCGCGGGGCGAGATCGCCCATCATGCCGGCCCCTTCGAGCCTGCGCTGCTGGCCGACAAGGCGCTGGTGATCGCCGCCGGCGAGGATCGCAACACCAACCGCTGGGTGGCCGAGCAGGCCCGTCGGACCAATATCCCGGTGAATGTGGTGGACGATCCGCCCGCGTGCAGCTTCATCGTGCCCTCCATCGTGGATCGGGATCCCATCACCATTGCCATCGGCAGCGGCGGCACCGCACCGGTGCTGATCCGCCGCCTGCGCGAGCGCCTGGAGAGCCTGATCCCGGCGAATTTCGGGCAGTTGGCGGCGCTGGCCGGGAGTTTTCGTGCCCGCGTCAAGGAACGCCTGCCGTTTGCCCGGCGCCGTCCCTTCTGGGAGCAGGTGCTGGACGGGCCGGTGGCCGGGGCGGTGTTCGCCGGGCGCGAGGCCGAGGCCGAGCGGCTGCTCCACGAGGCGCTGGACCGGGCCGCACGGGATGCCGACCAGCCACCGCGAGGTGAGGTGTATCTGGTGGGCGCTGGCCCCGGTGACGCCGATCTCTTGACCTTCCGGGCACTCCGACTGATGCAGCAGGCCGATGTGGTGCTGTATGACCGGCTGGTGTCCCCCGCCGTGCTGGAGCTGGTGCGCCGGGACGCCGAGAAGATCAGCGTGGGCAAATCCCGGGACCGCCATACCCTGCCCCAGGAGGGTATCAACGCGCTGATGGTGGATCTGGCCCGCCAGGGCAAGCGGGTCTGCCGTCTGAAAGGCGGCGATCCCTTCGTGTTCGGCCGCGGCGGCGAGGAACTGGAGACCCTGGCGGAGGCCGGGATTCCCTTCCAGGTGGTGCCGGGTATCACCGCCGCCACCGGCTGCGGGGCGTTTGCCGGGATTCCCCTGACCCATCGGGATCATGCCCAGTCGGTGACCTTCATCACCGGCCACCGCAAGGCCAATGGCGAGCTTGCCCTGGACTGGGCGCAACTGGCCCGGCCCGCCCAGACCGTGGTGTTCTACATGGGGTTGAAGCAGTTGCCGCTGATCTCCCGCGCCCTGCAACTGCACGGCGCGCCCGCGGATCGCCCGGCGGCGATTGTCGAGAATGGCACCACTCGCGAGCAGCGGGTGGTCACCGGCACCCTGGCCACTCTGCCCGAGTTGGCCACGCGGGCCGGCATCGGCTCACCGGCGCTGATCATTGTCGGCGAGGTGGTGCGGCTGCGGGAACAATTCGCCTGGTTCGGCGAGGCAGCGGCGCCGGTATCGACGCGGCTGGCGGTGGGGGGCTAGGCCCCGCTCAGGGCTGATTGTAGTCCAGCAACTTCTCCAGCTTCGCCGTCTCGGCGTCCACCGCCTGGCGCAGTTCCCGCAGCGCCTCCAGGCACTGGCTGGCCTCGGGCCATTCCCCGGTGGCCGAGCCCGGCTCCAGCCGCCAGCGCTGCAAGCGGGGTTGCCAGTGGACCAGGAAGGGTAACAACCACTGGTGGAGGATACGTAGCGTCACCTCCTCCACGGTATGTTGGTGGAGGGTGATGGGCGGGGTGGGGCCGCCCAGACGCTTCAACTCCCGGCGCAGTTGTACGCTCAGGTCGCCCAGCATCCCCAGGCTCCGGTCCAGGCTCGCGGCGGTGGGCTCCACCGCATCCACCACCAGATGGGCCTTGATCTCCACGTACATCCGCCAGCCCATCTGCCCCTGGGCCGAGCCGAGGCCGGCCTTGATGCCCTGCTCCCGGGCGGTGATGAGATCCTCGTCCATCAGGGTCGGAAGGTTATTCGGATCCGGTGCCTCGGGTAGCAAGCGGCCCGGTTGCGGTACCCGGGCGATCCGCGCCAGCCCCCAGGCGTAGACCAGCAATTGCTGGCGGGTGGTTTCCAGATCCTGGCGGCAGAGCTTGCCCAGCGGCCACAGATGCCCCGGCGCCCCGGTATCTTTCCAGTCCAGGCGGCGGGGATGCCAGCGGGCCAGGAAGGGGCGAAGCACCTGGTTCAGCATGTTCAGCCCGTAAGTCTCCACGGTCATCTGGTCCCGGGACAGGGGGACCACCGAGGGGCTCATGGACTTCAACTCGTCGCGAGTGGAGGCGAAGATCCCGTAGAGGGAATCCAGCGCCTCGCCGAGCTTGCCGGTGCCGGGTTTGAGTTCCTGGGTGGCGATCCGCGAGGAGATCTCCACGAACAATCGCCAGGCCACCTTGCGGCCCTCGTCGTTGATGGAGATCTTGGCGCCGCCCAGCAGCGGCAGGCTGACCTCCTCGATCTGCAGGGTATGGCCGGAGGCGCGTAGCCAGTGGTAGGCGAACTCCGCGGCCACCCCGAGCAGGGCGCCGATGATCACGTACAGCAGGGTCTGCACGGTGGGATCGATGCCGCCCCAGAACGCCGCCAAAGCGCCGCGGTCGGGACTGAGCCAGAGGCCGACGAGGGCGCCGACGACGGCCAGGATGATGCGCAAGCGGGTGGTCTTGTTCATGGGCTTGGGCTTTTGCTCTTGGTT
>JGI12109J20283_10345133_pt1 | contig 12420 bp, 9 predicted proteins | sample ElkSlonscriptome_12_FD_20283 | JGI IMG/M metagenome (IMG submission 20283) | reverse complement strand
GGCTTCATCACCACGTTCGCGACGCGAGCGTGTCTCCCGCTCGGGCGTGCTGTCTCCTTCGTCCCGACGGCGACGCGAACGGCGACCTCCGCGCTCGGCCGGTGCTTCCTCGCCGCCTTCGTCCCGACGCCGGCGGCGGCGCGGCCGCTCGTCGTCTCCGGAACGCGCATCACGGTCCTGGTCGCGTCCTCCGCGCTGGCGATCGTCGTCGCCCCGTCGGCGCGCATCGCCCCCACCACCACGCTTCTCGTCGGACTTCTCGATCTCGGAGACGAGGTCCTTGCGACGTGACAGCGAAACGATCTGGAATTCCTCTCGGTGCAGACGCGCATCGTCGACGACGTCGATCTTGATGCCGGTCTGACGTTCGATCTGCTGGATCGTATTTGCGCGCTCGGTCATGATCTGCAACGCCAGCGTCGGGTTCGCGCGGACCTGCACGGCCTTCTCGTTGCGCGTCGCCGCGAGCTTGGCCAGGAGACGCTCGACCTTGTTCGAAAGCGTGTCGACCGACAGCACCTGACCCGACCCGCTGCAGTAGGGACAGTTGTCGCTCAAGCGGTCCTTCAGCGATTCCTGCACGCGCTGGCGGCTCATCTCGATCAGACCGAGATCGCTCACCGCGAAGGTCTTGGTGCGGCTCCGGTCGCGCTTCAGGTGCTGACGCAGCTCGGCGAGCACGCGGCGCTTGTCCTCTTCGGCATCCATGTCGATGAAGTCGAGCACGATGATGCCGCCGACGTCGCGCAGTCGCAGCTGACGTGCGATCTCCTTGGCCGCCACCATGTTCGTCTTGAAGATCGTCTCGGCCTGGTTCTTCTTGCCGATGAATCGGCCGGTGTTGACGTCGATCGCCACCAGGGCCTCGGTCTGTTCGATGACCAGGAAGCCACCGCGCTTCATCCAGACCTTCTTGTCCAGGCTCTTCTTGAGCTCCGCCTCGACACCGTACTTGTCGAAGATCGGCACTTCGCCGTTGTACAGCGTGATGCGCTCGCGCAGGTCCGGCGAGAAGGTCTTCACGTACTGCATCAAGCGCGTGTGGTCTTCCTTGCTGTCGACCACCACCGAATCGACGTCGTTCTTGAAGATGTCACGGATGAGACTGACGATCAGGCCGACGTCCTCGTGCACGACCGCGGGCGCCTGCGACGTGTGAGCGCGCTGGTTGATCTCCTTCCAGAGATCCCGCAGGTACTGCATGTCGCGCTCGATCATCTTCGCGTCCTGGCCGATGGCCGCAGTGCGAATGATGAACGCGCCGGCTTCGTCGTCCGGTTTCAGGTCCGAAAGGATTCCCTTCAGACGACCGCGCTCCTTGCGATCCTCGATCTTCCGGCTCACGCCGACGTGATCGCCCTTGGGCATGAGGACCATGAAGCGGCCGGGCAGCGAGATGTCGGCCGTCAGACGCGGCCCCTTCGTCCCGATGACCTCTTTGGTCACCTGGACGAGGATTTCGTCGCCTTCCTTGAGCATGGTCTCGATCGGACGCATGCCTTCGCGACGACGTCCTCGACCGCGGCCTCGACCGCGTCGACCGTCGTCGTCGTCGACAGGGTCGTCGTGGATCAGATCGGAGACGTGCAGGAAGCCGCCCTTCTCCATTCCGATGTCGACGAAGGCGGCTTGGAGGCCCGGCCGCACTGCGGTCACGACCCCCTTGTAGACGTTGCCGACCGCGCGCTTGTGATCGGCCCGTTCCATCATGAACTCGACGACGTCGTGGTCTTCGAGCAGGGCCACACGCGCTTCGTTCGGCGTGGAGTTGATGATGATTTCCTTGTGCATGACGTCGGTCTCGTTTCCTCGACTCAGGCGCTGAGCTTCGCCCGGGCGCGGAGTCGGCGTTCGACCCGCACGGCCTGTTCGATCGGCGTCATGAGTCGCTCTCGACCCATGTCGTCCTCGATCACCAGCAGGCGCAGGCGTCGCAGGGGAATACAGCGCACGTCGGTCTCCACTTCGGCCATCCCGCGTTCGAGCACCTCGCGCGGCCGGACCTTGGTCCCGTTGCCGCGGATGTCGAGGACCATTCGCAGATGCTCGATCCCGTCGGGATCGCCGGAGAGTTCGATCGTGCGGAGTTGATTGATGTCGTCGTCGGCGTCCTCGAGCACGGAAAGGCCTTCGAGGAGTCGACGGTGCCAGGACACGATCCGGGCCCGGCTACGCGCACGCGCTCCGGGATCGGTCCAAAGTTCGGGGGACAGCGTGGCCTCGTACTCGACGAGGGCCACACGCGAGAGCGCCGTGTCCGACGCGTGAACGGGAACCAGGAGCAGTCGACGCAGGTCCAGCTCTTCGGGGACGTGCGGTCGCAGTCGCTCCAACAGGTCGGGGAAGCGCATCTCGAGTCCGAGGTCGACGACCTCGGCCGTGCCTTCGATCCCCGTCGGCAACGACGGCCCGAAACGGATCCGGGGCCGCGGTTGGGCCACTCCCGACGTGGCCATCGGAACCCCCGCGCGCTCGCAGGCGCGGAGGAAAACCTCGGTGACCTCGCCGGCCCCGAGAAAACGGAGGCGTCCCTGCTTGGCGAACTCGATCCGATGATCGAATTGTCGCGGCACGAGGGCCTCCCAGCGCGCCCAACGGTCCGGACGCTCGGTCCTTCGCCGTGCGCGCTTGCGGCGACGCGACGGCGTGCGTTCGGGTTCGGGCGCAGGCCGGACGGTGAGTCCGGTCGGCGACGCGACCCCGGTGTAGCGGGCCGGGCCATCGGCCGGCTCCGCGAAGTAGCGCGCTTCGTGCCCGCAGGCCCCGAGCGCGCGGCTCCAGACGCCTGCGTCCGTTGCGGACTCGGCATCGGCGCGGCGGCCACCCGCCACGTGAACAGTCTCGAGAACGGGCGCGGCGTCGGCGCCCAGCGTGGCCAGCGTGGCCTCGATCGCGCCCAGTGCGGCCGGCGCCCGATCGACACGGGTCCGGCGCGTGGGGAGATTCGCTTCGACGTGATCGTGCGCTGCACTCACCTCGGCGGGCGACAACGGCGTATCTCCGCGTGCCAGGTCGTCGTGCCGCGGCACGTGGCAACCGATCCGCGCGCGCACCTGGCGGGCGCCACGCGGAGCAGCGGCGATGGAATCGCTCATCAGACGTGCGATCGCCGCTCGATCCGCTTCGGTCTCGCCTGGAAGACCGACGACGAGCTCGAAGGCGACCTCACCCGCCGGATCCTCGAAGACCTCTTCGACCGCAGCATTCAGGGCGACGTCGGAAACGAAACCATGGCGACGACGAAGCTCGCTCGACGCCGATCCGAGGCGGAGCACCCGCGTGTAGGCGTCGCCGCGTCCGTCGAGCCGGGCGTCGGCGTTCGACCGGACGCCTTCGGTTCCCACGACGACCGACCAGTCGATCGGCCGCGAGCGCGGGCCGTGTGCGGAAGTCGACTTTTCGGGGCAGACCGGTTCGAGTCCGGGGCCGGACGCGACCTCCTGCCCTCCTGCGCGGACTCCCGTGGTCGCGGCGTCGACGGACGCACCACGGACCCACGAGGCGAGGAAGCCGTCGGTGGTCAGCACGTCGGGAGAGACGACGAGGTCGGCGTAGACCGCAGCGAGTTCGGGAACGCGTGCGACGGCGGGCCCGGAGATCAGAACTCGGGGCTGCCCTTCACGCTGCGCCGCGCGGTGGGGCACGCCGGCGCCGGCGAAGACGCTCAACAGACCAAGGAGCTGCAACGGCGTCTCGATCCAGACGACCCAGGCGGGTACGTCGGCGAGCGGCTGCAGCGAAGGCCGCACGAACCAGGGAATGCCATGCTCGACGAGCGCCCGCTCGACGTCGGGCGCCGGGGCACAAGCAAGGCCGATGCGCATGTCGGGCGGGAGGAGTGCGGATTCGAGCAGGGAACGCAACGCTTCGGGCGTGTCCGGTCCCTCGGCGAGGGACGGCCAGATGAAGGCGACGTCCGGCGTCCGGTGCACGCCGCGGAAGACCCCGTCGAAGGGGCCGATCAGACGGCTGGGGCGCTCCAGACAGGGCAGGATCTCCCTGTCGAGCAATTCCGCCAGACGCTCCGCGCGTACGACCGTGGCTCCGTCTCCGCTGACCACCCCGCGGTGGTCCTCGATCACGAGCGGGACCGATCCAGGATTTCGAGTGCAATCGACGGAACGTGGGCTGCACCCGCGAGCGCGCTCATCGTTCCACGGCAGGACGGAGGGATCCGCGGCGTGGGGCGCGAATCGACGCGCACCGACGTCTTCCTCGGCCCCTCGCGCCCTGGGCGCGTCACGGCCACCGGTTCGGAGCCCGGCTCTGGAGAAGACGACACGGCGATCTCCCGCATCCTTCGCCGAAACTATATATGCGATAGGGGTTTTCGGCCAGCGTGGGTTCAGGGGCCGGACCTTTTCCGCTCGCCCCCCTCGCGCTTCGCGTCTGGTCGGATCCTCTCTCTTGGCGCATTCTCTTCCGCCAGGTGTTCCCAGGGGTTGGAGCGCCGCTCTCCAACGTCCGGAGGTCCGCAACGTGTCCCCGATCGACGTCCTGGTCGCCGAGCTCGACCACGAAGCCCAGTCCACCCGCAAGCTGCTCGAAGCCGTCCCGGCCGACCACCTTGCCGACAAGCCTGCCGAAAAGATGTTCTCGGTCGGCGATCTGGCCATGCACATCGCCAGCATCATGACCTGGGGATATCACACGATCGCTACGGATGACCTGAACCTCACCGATTTCCCGAACCCGGAATCGCCCACGAGTCCGCAGCAGTATCTGACCCACTTCGACGAAGGCTCGAAGAAGTTCCGCGAAGCGCTGGTCGGCATGGCGGTCGAGGACATGATGACGGTCTGGACGCTGCGCACCGGGGACCAGGTCCACATGTCGATGCCACGCGGGGTCGTCCTTCGCGGCTTCGTGTTCAATCATCTCTACCACCACCGCGGTCAGATGACGGCCTTCCTGCGTCTGCTCGGCGCGAAGGTCCCCGGAATGTACGGTCCGACCGCCGACGAGATGCCGAACGCGTGAGCGAGGGACCGAACGAACGGATCCGCGTCCGGCGGATCCCGGACCGTGGTCGTTACGACCGCGCGACGATCGATCCGATCGTCGACGAGACCCTGCTCTGCCACGTGGCCTGGACGACGCCGCAAGGTCCGGCGTGTGTTCCGCTGCTCCACGCGCGAGTCGACGACACCCTGTACGTCCACGGGGCGCCGGCCACCCGCCTGGCGCGGCAGGCACGCGATCCCGAAGGAGGCCTCGGTGTGGACGTCTGCCTCACCGTCACGCTCCTGGACGGCTTGATCCTGGCGCGCTCGGCTTTCCACCACTCGGTGAACTATCGAAGCGTCGTGGTCTACGGCCGGGCGACGCCGGTCGAGGACGACGCGACGAAACGGCACGCCCTCGAGGTCCTGATCCGACGCATCTACCCCGGGCGCGAGACGGAGTGCCGTCCGCCGAGCGACAAGGAGCTCCGTGCCACCGCGGTCTTGAGTATTCCGTTGGACGACGCTTCGGCGAAGATCCGCACCGGACCGCCCGTCGACGACGCACCCGACCTCGCGCTCGACCACTGGGCCGGGGTGATCCCTTTGCACGTCGAGCGCGGCGCCCCAAGTCCCGCCCCCGATCTACGCGAAGGAATCGAGACTCCCGACGCCCTGCGACCGTGAGGGGAATCGCGGGCTCGGGTCCGCTCCTGATGGTCGCCGCCACCTTCGCCTTCACGACGATGGTGGCGTGCGCCCGCTTCGCCCGCGGCGAGATCGACGGGATCTCCCTCGTCTTCTGGCGGGGCTTGATCTCGCTCCCCCTCCTCGTTGTCGTCGGCCGCGGTCTGCGACTGCGCGTCGACCAGGGCCGCTGGGCATTGCTCGTGCGTTGCCTCCTCGGATTCCTGGCGCTGACCAGCTATTTCATCGCCGCCGGTTCGGTGGATCTTCTCACGCTCTCCTTGATCATGCGTTTGCAGCCGATTCTGGTGACCCTGGGTGCACCCTGGATCCTGGGGCGCCAGGAGAACGTGGGGCCGGGTGCCTACGTGGCGGCCCTGGTCGGCTTCGCGGGTTGTGCGTTGATCGCGGCGCCACAGATCCAGACGGGATCGGCGATGATCTTCGTCGCCTTCCTCACGCCGGTCTTCTCGGCGGGTGCTCACCTCGCTCTGCGCCACGTCGCGCAGACGAATCGTTCCACGGCGATCGTCACCTGGTTCCACTTCTTGCTGATCCCCTTCGCACTCGGGGGACTGGGGATCGAAGGCGCGCCGCTCGCAGTCCCGTCGTCGACCGCACTCCTGCCCGTGCTGGGCGTGGGCATCGCGGCGACGGCCGGACAGGTCCTCATGACCCAGGCCTACCGGCTGGAGCGCGCGTCGACGGTCGCGTCGGCTTCCTACGCGAGCGTGCTCTTCGCGCTGGCCTACGACGTCCTGCTCTTCGGGACGATCCCCAGTTGGTGGGCACTCCCGGGCGGGATGCTGATCATTGGATCGAGCCTGTGGCTGATCCGTGTCGCACCGCGCAAACGCGCACTCGGCGTCGCCAACTGACTGTTCGGCGCGGTCACGATCGCGGCTCGAGACCACGGACTCACGAGTTCACGACGGCGACCGGCACGGACTTCGCGAGAGGACCGCACGAAGTCCTGCCCCATCCGGCGCGTGCTCGCCATCGCCGCGACGGCTGCGCCCCAGGGAGGTCCCATGACTCCGACGCTTCGCCTTTTCACCGTACTGGTCCTCGTCGTGTCGTGGGACGTTCGTGCCGTTCCCGCGCAGGATCCGGACACGTGCACACTGCGCATCGGGACGAATCTGGCCGGTCCCAGCGACTACGGCGCCGAGTGGCCCTTCGTCGACATCATGCACAATGCACGCACCTGGATTCCCCACAACTCCACGTGGCTCGACGGTGGCGAGAATGCCTGGGACACCGGCGTGCTGAGTCAGATCCCGACCGACGACGACGGCTACCCGCTCGAGCTCCCGATCGCCGTTCCCGGAACCGAGACCGAACAGATCGTCCGGACCGTCTGGGCGAATACAGGCAAGCTCCCGGCCGGCGACTACACCGTCCTCTGGCAGGGCGACGGCGACCTGAGCGTCTGGGGCGATGCAACCGAACTCACCAACGTACCGGGTCGAATGACCTTCAGGCTCGATCCCCAACCCGACGGGCTCTTCGCCCTGGAGATCGAACGTTCGGCGCCCGGCGACCACGTCCGTGACGTCCGTGTGATTCTTCCTGGCCACGAGGCAACCCACGAAGAGCAGCCGTGGACGCCGAGCTGGATCGAGGGCCTCGAGCCCTTCGTCGCCCTCCGCTTCATGGACTGGGGGCACACGAACAACTCCACGCTCGAGCACTGGGCCGAGCGCCCGCGCCTCGACGACGTCACGTGGACTCCGCAGGGCGTGCCCTACGAACTCTGGGCCGACGTGTGCAACATGCTCGAGAAGGACGCGTGGGTCTGCGTCCCGCACCGCGCCGACGACGACTACGTGCGGCAGATGGCCCGGTTGTTCCACGATCGCCTCGACGCCGAGCGCACGATCTACGTCGAGTACAGCAACGAGATCTGGAACTGGATGTTCGACCAGACACACTACGCCAACGACGAGGGCGACCAGGGCGTCCCGTGGCCGGAACGCACCGCGCCCTTCGTGCAGAACGTCTTCGACATCTGGACCGAGGTCTTCGCCGACGACATGGACCGCCTGGTGCGCGTCGTCGGTGTGCAGGGCTCGTGGCAGGACGTGAGCAACCGTATCGTCGGCCAGCTCCGACCGGGAAGCTTCGACGCCTTCGCTCCGGCGGCCTACTTCCATTTTCCGTCGGGTGGCATCTCCGAACTCGAGAATCTCGGTTCCGACGCCACGGCGTCCGACGTTCTCGACCTCGCGTGGGAGTCGGTCCGCGGCGAGGCCTTTGCGTCGATGCGTTCACAGAAGCAGTCGATCGCCGATCACTACGACATTCCCATGCTCTACTACGAGGGCGGTCAGCACCTGACACCCGAACCTTTCGGCAGCGTCCAGGACTACGGACCTTCCCTGGTCGCCGCGAACCGGGACCCGGGCATGTACGATCTCTACACGGCGTGGCTCGATTCGCTCGAGACCCTGGCGAGCCCGGCGCGCCCGGGTCTGTTCATGAACTTCTCGTACGTCGCTCCGGTCAGCGCACGCTACGGCTCGTGGGGCGCCGCCGAGCAGCAATTCGACATGGACACCTCACGGCAGGCTTCGCCGAAATACGCCGCCCTGGTCGACCGTGACTGCGACGACGTGGTGTCGATCGACGATCCGGGCGAACCCGACGACACGGACCCGACCTGGCCGGGGCTGCGCCTGGCGTCGGCGGCCCCGAACCCCTTCAACCCGCGCACGTTGCTACAGTTCGAGCTTCCCCACGACGCCGACGTGGCCCTGCGGATCTATGACCTCCGCGGCCGTATCGTCGAGCGAATCGTCGAGCGAAGTCTTCCGGGCGGGGCCTACGAGCGCACCTGGACACCGCCCCCGGACCTGCCCTCCGGCGTGTACCTGGTTCGCCTCGAGGCGAATGGTCACCTGCGCGTGCGCAAGGCGATGCTCGTCCGCTGATCCTGCGAGCGAGCGAAAAAGAGCTCAAGTCGAGGCCCATGGTTCCCGATCGTTCCCCATGACGACGAGCGACTCCGTCCACGGGGACGGGGAGACTCTCCCGGCTTGAGGAGCGAAGAGCGATGCGCACGACGATCGTAGCGCTGAGCTTCGTCTTCACCATGGTGTTCGCGGCGACGTCCACCTCCGAAGGAGGGCGGACCGCGTACTCCGGAGCATACTACTTGCACGAGCTCAAGGCGTCGATGCTGACCGTCCTGGAGCAGAACCAGACGCTGATCAACGACGGCGGCCGGAGGCCGAAGTCCTCGCGACTTCTTCCGGACACCGTCTTCGCCCGTTGCTACGACCTCTTCATGGAGATCGTCGGCGACGGATTCTCGATCCACGAACTCGGTCGCGACTCCGAAGCGATCGGGTCGGCCCTGGCGATCATGCTTCAAGCCGGCCGGGTCACCATCACCCGGCTGAAGCGCGAGATCGAAATCGATCCGGGCGGAGCCCGCGTTCGCAACCGCTTCACGGCGGATGCGTTCGGCCGTCAGGTGGTCGCGGAATTCGAACGACGGACCGGTGTCTGCATCGAGCAGACGAAAGAACTCGGCGAGGCGTCCAGCGCGCCCGCGCACGACACGCCACTGGATCCGTGGCGTGCCGAGGATCCCGCGTTCATTCGCGTGTCGATTCCGCACGGACGCTGACCGCGCCCGGCCGAGCCATCGAAGAGGACGGGATCAGCGAGCCCACTGATCCCTGGGTTCCTCGAACTCCATCACCATCCGACGGTCGCCGACCCGTAGCGTGACACGCATGGGTCCTTTCTCGTCCCGTGCACGCCAGTAGGCCCAGTAGGGCACATGGTGTTTCGGCGTCACGCGGATCGACTTCGGAAGGTCGAAGTCCCGCTCCACGACACGGATCTCCCGGTCGAAACCGGGCGTGCCGCTTCCCAGGTCCATCGGAGCGCTTTCCACCTGACCCTTGCCCGAAGGCGTCGACACGGGCGCGAGTTGCGTCCCGGTGTCTCGGCCGAGCATTTCGTAGGCGGTCACCGTGGTCTGTTCGGCCCGAAGACCGTATCCCGCACCGTCGGCCCATTCGGGCACGATCTCGAGCGGAATGCCGCTGGCGTCGTACAGCTTGATGTTCGAGCGGTCGAGCACCACCGGCCCGTCCCCGTGGTTGCAGAGGACGAGATCGAGCGTGTACATGCCGTCGCTGTAGAACAGCGAGGCAGCGGCGGTCAGGCTGGCGTCGCCTGCGATCACGGCATTGCGGAGAGACTTGTAGTCCGGCTTGCGATCCTCCGGTAGTTCCTCGGCACAAACCGCGAAGCGCGTCGTCACCCCGTCGAAGTAGACGGGTTTTCCCGAGGCGGGATCCGACGTCACGTCCACGGTTCCCGTGGTCGAACACGCGGCCAGCACGGGCAGAAGCACGACGAAGGTGGGGAATCGTCGAGCCATGTCCGGCCTCCTTGGTTCGGCGGCCGGGGCGGCGAGGCCCACGGCCGCTCCATGTCCACCGTACGGGTTCAGGAGACGGCCGGGCGTTGTGGATTTGTGCGGTCAGTCCGAACCGCGCTTCCACCCCTCGATCCAGGCCTTCGTGGTGTCGTCCGGTGCCTCGGCCAGGGCCCGCTGGATCACCGCGTCCGCCTGGGCATCGTTCCCCACGGCGAGATTCGCTTCGACCAGGAGTGGATACACGGCGAAACGCGCTGTGGCGTCCGGTGCGCGATCGAGAGCACGGTAGAGGTCCTGGATCGCGAGCATCGGCTCGTCGCGCTCGAGACGGACGCGCCCCGCGAGCAGATCCCATGCGGAGCGACCACGGTCCGTCGTCAATCCATGGTCGTCGGAAAGGATGCCGACGATCGCTTCGTTGTCGCCGTTCTCCTCGAGGACTTCCATGCGCTCGCGCAGAGCGTCGACCCGGCTCTGCTCGACGACCTCGGCCGGTGTCCCCTCGTAGCCGTAGACCTTGGCGACCAAGCGCGCGGCGACCGTGTCGGTGGCGTCCTGGGCGAGCGCACGGTCCAGCCACACGACCGCTTCTCCCGGTTCACCGCGCTCCAGTTCCTCGAGGAAACGGTTCACGGAGAAACTGTGCACCGGGCCCGGTGCGGGGTCGGCAGCGAGCGCGACCACCACGTTGGCAAGGCTACTACGGTCGGACTGTCCATCGGGACGAACCGCGCTGGCGATGCTGAGGACTCCCGTCTCTCCGCGCCCCCAGGGAATCACCGCCGAGACTTCGCGGGCGCGCCGCTCGGAGAAGAGCCGCTGCGAGTCGAAGTCGCGCGTGACCGAGACCTCGATCTCGACCTCGGAATCGATCCGCAGGTGGAAACGACGCACGTCGAGTCCGTCGGGGCCCAGCCGTAGCTGCATGCCCTCGCGCGGGATGAGCGTATAGATCTCCTGGAAGGAGACCGGCCACGTCTCGGGACTCGCCTCGGGGCTCGTCGTTTCGTCGTCGGCCATGGCGACCGACACGATGGCCATCAGGAACAACAAGACTCTCGATCGATGCATGGACCCTCCTCGGCCGACAGTCTCCACGAAGGCCTGTCCCACGTCTACTCCACGACGAACTCGACGTCGCTCCGCCGTGCACGTACGATGCCGAACGCTTTCCCCCTTCGCAGAGGTCACACCATGTCGCTGCCGACTCCACGTCGCCTGGTGCGCTTGCACCTGACACTGGGACTCCTGGTCGTCTTTGCGCTGGCGGGCTGCGGAGACGACGACGACCCGATCGCTCCGACCGACACGAAGTTCGTGCTGCGCGTCCAGCAAGGCTACCAGCCGACGAGCGCCTACGACGGCTGTCGCTACGTCCAGATCAGCCCGTCTTCGCAGGACGGTGGAAACTCCACGGCCTACGTCGGCGTCCTCAACGGCGAGGAATCACGCGTCCTCACGGCCTTCTACGGGCTGCAGAATCTTCTCCCGCCCGACGTCGCGATCGAACGCGCGTTCGTCCAGTGGACCTTGAACGGTCAGGCGGGCTCCGAGGTACGCGTACAGGCCTTCGCGCTCAGCGAGAACTGGAATGGAAACGCGACCTGGTCTCAGCGCTTCCAGAGCCAGACCGACAACCCCTGGGCAACCCCTGGGGGAGCCTACGATCCCACGGTCCTCGACGAAGTCGAGGTCGAGGACGGTGACAGTCAGTTCGTCATCGAGCTCCCGCCAGCTCTGGTCGAGAACTGGATTCGGGAATGGCGCACGAACCGGGGCATCATCCTGATCGCACCGGAGGTCACACCGGGAAGCGTCTCTTCCCAGGCCGTACCGCTCCGCTCACCCCTCTCCGGAGGATTGGCACCCGTGCTGACGCTCGTGTACTCGCTCTGAAGCGGATCCGGCGTCGGAGGAAACAGGAAGGCCGCGCCCGGGTTCACCGAGCGCGGCCTCGGCATGTCGGAGACGGGAGTCAGTCCCGGAGATCGGCCTCGATCGCGGCCTGCTGTTCGCCGGTGAGCTCTTCGCGGATCGACAGAGCCGGCAGGTCACTGCCGAGGGCGACGGGCACGCGCCCGCCCGTTTCGAAGATCATGTACTGCACGCTCGACACACGCGTCTCGCCGACTTGACGCTCGTCGTAGACGGGACGAACCTTCGTGCCGTCATCGAGTTCGGCGTAGAGGTGCTTCGGCAGGTCGAGCCACTCGACCAGCTTCACCGCGCGTTCCTCTGCCGTCTCGACCTCGATCAACAGGACGCATCCGATCTGACCAGCGCCGCCGATCAGTTCGTTGTAGGTGTCGATCTCGTGCTGGATCGCGCTCTCCTTCACGATCTCCTCGGTGCGCATCATCTCCTGGATCTGGTAGCGCACCGTTTCGGTGT
>JGI12109J20283_10314382_pt1 | contig 12421 bp, 9 predicted proteins | sample ElkSlonscriptome_12_FD_20283 | JGI IMG/M metagenome (IMG submission 20283) | reverse complement strand
TCTACCAGTTTCATCATCTGTTGCCGGAATTCACCGCCCTGGAGAACGTCGCCATGCCGCTGCTGATCCGTGGCGAGTCTCCGCGGGAAGCGGCGGAGCAGGCCCGGGCCTTGCTGGAGCGGGTGGGGCTGAGTGCCCGGGTGGATCATAAACCGGGCGAGTTGTCGGGCGGCGAGCGCCAGCGCGCGGCGGTGGCGCGGGCACTGATCACCCGGCCCCGTTGTGTGCTGGCCGATGAGCCCACCGGCAATCTGGATCGCCACAGCGCCGAACAAGTGCTGGCGTTGCTGCTGGGCCTGAACGCCGAGACCGGTTGCAGCCTGGTGGTGGTCACCCACGATATCGAACTGGCCGGGCGCATGGAGCAAATCTGGCGCCTGCGAGACGGCAACCTGTACGCCGAGACCGGCTAGTCCCCAGGGCCGGTCCAGGACGGATCGGTGCGATGGTCCATGGATTTGGAGCGCAACCATGCGAGTGGGAAGCCTGGGCTTTGGCCTCGGCGTGCTGGCCATCCTGGCATTGCCGGTGTGGCCGGGCCGGGTCTGGCTGGCGGCGGTGCTGATGGCGCTGGCGCTACTGGTGTGGCTGCGCTGGCGCTGGTGGCCGTGGCTGCTGGCCGGCATGGGCTGGACCCTGCTGACCGTATCCCCCGGTCATCTGCAATTGCCCGTGGCTCTGGAGGGGCGGGATCTGCGGGTGGTGGGCCGGATCGCCGAACTGCCGGGGCGCTCATCCGGCACCCAGCACTTCGTGCTGCGGGTGGATAGCCTCAGCGCCCCGGACGGGGCGCGGGTGCCATTTCGGGGCGCGCTCTCCCTCGGCTGGTACGGCGCCTCGCCGTTGGCCCTGCGTGCCGGGGAGCGCTGGTCCCTGAGCGTGCGTCTGAAGCGGCCCCGGGGCCTGCTGAACCCGGGCGGTGGCGACAGCGAGCGCTGGTTGTTCGCCCGGCGGATCCACGCCCGGGGTTATGTGCGCGAGTACCCCGCGCCCCGGCGCCTGTCCGGTGCCGGCGCCAATCCTCTCACCCGCTGGCGTACCGCCCTGGCAGCCCGGCTGGATCAACGCCTGGGCGATCGACCCCACGCGGGTCTGGTGAAGGCGCTGGCGGTGGGCGACCGCCATGACGTGCACGGCGCCCACCGGGAGGTGCTACAGCGCACCGGCACCGCCCATCTGCTGGCCATCTCCGGGCTCCACGTGGGGCTGGCCGGGGGCTGGTGGTATCTGCTGGTGAGCCTGCTCTGGCGGCGTCTGCCGGGCCTGGCGGAGCGTCTGGCCACGCCCCGGGCGGCGGCGCTGGCGGCGATTCCCGGGGCCGCGCTCTATGCCCTGCTGGCCGGGCTGTCGTTGCCCACCCAGCGGGCGCTGGCGATGATCCTGCTGGCCATGCTGGCCCGCTGCTGGCTACGCCCGGTGGACTTCTCCCGGCTGCTGGCCATGGCCCTGCTGGCGACCCTGCTGGTGGACCCGCTGGCTCCCCTGAATCCGGGTTTCTGGCTATCCTTCGGTGCCGTCGGTGTGATCGCCCACCTGCTGGCGGGACGCCGGGAGGGCTCGCCGGAGCAACTCTGGTGGCGCATCCAGTGGGGTATCACCCTGGGGCTCGCGCCGCTCGGCCTCGGTGCCTTCCAGGGCCTGTCGCTGGTCTCGCCGCTGGCCAATCTGGTGGCGATTCCCTGGGCCAGCGCCACGGTGGTGCCGCTGACGCTGCTGGGGACGCTGGTGGATCTGCCGGGGCTCGGCGACGGGTTGCTGGCGCTGGCGCTGGGCAGCATCCGCTGGTTGCTGCGGTTTCTCGGCTGGCTGGCGGACTGGCCATGGGCTTACCGCGTCTGGCCGGCGCCGCCCCTGTGGGCTCTGCCGCTGGCGGTGCTGGGCAGCCTCTGGTTGCTGGCGCCGCGCGGCTTTCCGGGGCGTTGGCTGGGATGTCTGCTGTGGTTGCCGTTGCTGGCCCCGCCGCCGCAGCCGGCGCCGGGGGAGGTGTGGTTCACGCTGCTGGACGTGGGCGATGGTCTGGCAGCGGTGGTGCGTACCCGCGAGCATGTGCTGGTCTACGACACCGGCGGTCGCTGGCGGGGCGGCGACGCGGCCGGCGCCACCCTGGTGCCGCTGTTGCGTCAGCAGGGTATCCGGCGCATTGATACGGTGATTCTGAGCCACGACGACAGCCTCCACACCGGCGGTTTTCGCAGCCTGGCCAGCGAGTTTGCCATCCAGCGGGTGCTGGTGCCGGCGCCCGGGGCGTTGCCGGTGGCCGGGGCCAGTCCCTGCCGGGCGGGTGATGGCTGGCGCTGGGACGGGGTGGTGTTTCGCCTGCTGGCGCCATCGGATACCCGGCTGGCGGGCGACGATCAGAGCTGCGTGTTGCAGGTGGACAATAAGTTGCTGCTGCCGGGGGATCTGGAACTGGCCGGACAGCGGCGCCTGCTGCGGGACGGGCCGTCGCCGCTGGCGGTGCTGGTGGCGCCCCATCACGGGCGGCGGGATCTGCTGGATTCCCACTGGTTGGCCCGGCTCAATCCGCAACTGGTGCTGTTCTCCACCGCTTACCGGAACCACCACGGTTATCCGCGCCCCGCCACCTGCCGGCGCTTCGCGGCCACCGGCGCCCGGTTGCTGGATACCGCCGACCATGGCGCCATCAGCGTGCGCTGGCGGTCCGGGGAAAGACCCCGGGTGGAGACCGAACGGCAACGCCGCCGCCGCTTCTGGCACGCGCCGGTAACATCCACCTGTGGCCCCTGAGGGCGTATGATGGCATCCTGGTGGCAATATGGAGCGGCAGGTGTCGCAGAGAGTCGTCCAGCGTCTGCGGGCGGCGCTGCTGGCGCGCTGGTTCAGAACCGCGCCGCCGGGGATCCCATGGCGCTGGCTGGGGGAGGGCTTCGCGGTACTGGCCGGCTGGCGGCGCCGGGCCTATCAGCGGGGCTGGTTGACCCGCTATCACCCCGGCTGCCCGGTGGTGCTGGTGGGCAGCATTCTGGTGGGCGGTACCGGCAAGACCCCGCTGGTGCTGAGGCTGGCCGAACTCTGCCGGGAACTGGGCCGGCGGCCCGGCATCGTCAGCCGCGGCCACGGCGGACGCTATCGTGGACCCCACCGAGCCCGCCCCGACGACGATCCCCGGCTGGTGGGTGACGAGCCGCTGCTGCTGGCCCGCCGTGCCGGCTGCCCGGTGGTGGTGGGCAGGGACCGGGCGGCGGCGGCGCGCTGGCTGCGGGCGCATCACGAGGTGGACCTGATCCTCGGCGACGACGGCCTGCAGCACTACCCTCTGGCCCGGGATCTGGAACTGGTGGTGCTGGACGAGCGGGGTATCGGAAACGGTGCCTGCCTGCCGGTGGGACCGCTGCGCGAGCCACCGACGCGCCTCGCCACCGTGGATCTGGTGGTGCGCCATGGGTCCGGGGAGGACGACGCCATGACGCTGGTGGGGGATCGTCTGTGGCGGGTGGACGGCGCTCCCGATCAGCGCCCACTGGCGAGTCTGCGCGGCGAGCGGGTCCACGCGGTGGCGGGTATCGGGCATCCGGCGCGGTTTTTCGCCGGGCTGGAACGGGCGGGATTGCGGGTCATCCCCCATGCCTTTGCCGATCACCATGCCTTCGGCCCGGCGGATCTGGCCTTCGGGGACGATCTGCCGGTGCTGATGACCGAGAAAGATGCCGTAAAATGTCGGGAGTTCGCCCGGCCCCACCACTGGTACCTACCGGTGCGGGCGGCGCTGTCCCCGGTTCTGGAAGCCTGCCTCCGGCGGCTGCTGACCGATTTACCCTCCGCAGGAGAACGATCCCATGGACAAGAAACTACTGGAAATCCTGGTCTGTCCGGTGACCAAGGCACCGCTGACCTATGACAAGGAGCGCCAGGAACTGGTCTGCAAGGCCAGCCGGCTGGCCTATCCCATCCGCGACGGCATCCCGGTGATGCTGGAATCCGAGGCCCGGCGACTGGCCGAGGACGAGGAACTCTGATGGGGTTCCGGGTGGCCATTCCGGCCCGCTACGCCGCCAGCCGTCTGCCGGGCAAGCCGTTGCGCGCCATCCATGGCCGACCCATGCTGGAGTACGTGTTCCGCCAGGCCGTGGCCAGCGGAGCCGACGAGGTGGTGGTGGCCACCGACGATGAACGTATCCGTGAGGCGGCGGCGGGTTTCGGGGCGACGGTGGTGATGACCTCTGCGGACCACCCTTCCGGTACCGATCGACTGGCCGAGGCCGCCGCGCGGCTGGGCTGGGACGACGCGCAGGTGGTGGTGAACCTGCAAGGCGACGAGCCGCTGATGCCACCGGCTCTGATCCGGCGGGTGGCGGAGAACCTGGCGCGGTTTCCCGAGGCCGGGATCAGCACCGTGGCCACCCCCATCGGCCACCGCGAGGAGGTGCTGAGTCCCCACGCGGTGAAGGTGGTGACCGATGCGCTGGGGTTCGCGCTGTATTTCAGCCGCGCGCCGATCCCCCATTGCCGGGACGGGTTGCCGCCGGATGGGGTGCCAGGGGGGATCTATCACCGGCATCTGGGGCTCTATGCCTACCGGGTGGCGGTGTTACGCCGCTATCCGGGACTCGCGCCCAGCGACGCCGAGCAGCGGGAACATCTGGAGCAGTTACGCGCTCTGCACCACGGCATCAGGATTCACGTGCATATCGCCGACAAGGCGCCACCGGCGGGGGTGGACACCGAGGCCGATCTGGCCCGGGTCAACCCCCTTCTGGCGCCTCCGGGCGCCTAACCGGGAATTGAGGGCATCCCGGCGGGGAGTCGGCGTCCGGGACGGCGGTACCGATCCGTCTGGAGGGGCGCAACATCGGCTGGCTCCCGCAGTACCAGCGCGGGCTCGTCCACCAGCATATCCACAATCCGACATTGCCGGTGCCGATAGTGGATTTCCCGGCTCCCGAGCGCCATCAGGCCGACGGGGTCGATAACCATGGCACCGGGTATCCGTCGCCAGCGAGAGACGAATGGTTGCAAAATTGTTACGTATCGCCCAGTCCTTTACCAGGAAAAGCGCCCGTGCCCGTCTCGAGGAGACCGCACTGGTCAAGGTGTTGATGGTATGCCGGGCGAATATCTGCCGCTCACCCATGGCCGAGGGCGCGTTTCAGCACCTGCTGGAGGGGAGTGGTCTAAGTGAGCGGATCTTCGTGGATTCGGCGGGTACCCACACTCAGCAGAACGGCGTCCCGGCCGACCAGCGGGGTCAGCAGGTGGCGCGGCGCCGGGGCATCTCCCTGGCCCGGATCCGCTCCCGGCGCCTGGAGCCGCGGGACCTGGATCGCTTCGACTACATCCTCGCCATGGACCGGGACAACCAGGCCCGTCTGCTGGAACTTTGCGAAACGCCTGCCCAGCGGGAGAAGATCCGGTTGTTGCTGGAATATGCGCCGGGCCAGACGGAATCGGAGGTGCCCGATCCCTACTTCGGTGCCCTGACGGGTTTCGAGCGGGTGATGGATCTCATCGAGGAGGGTACCCAGGGGGTGTTGCTGCATATCCGCGAGCGTTACCGGCTATAGGCGCGGTACCACGCGGTCGGCTGCCCTCTCCCCGGCGGGGAGAGGGCAGTCGTTCGGCCCGGGGATCAATCCTCCCGCTGATGAGTCTCCTCGGTGGAGACCGCGGTTCTGGCGGAGGATTGCTCATCGTCCCCGGACTGCTCCTCCGGGGGGGATTCCGGGGCCGGGTCGGTGGATTCCGCACCGTTTTCCCAGTCCTCGGTCACCGTGCTCACCGGCACCGCGTAGGCCGGAGGTGTATCGCCGCGGCCCGTGCGGCGCCGTCCCCGCCGGGGCGCCCGGGTGGGACGGGCGCGGGCGGGTATGGCGGGTGCCGCCTCGTCCGTCGGTGTGGCGTCGCGGTCCCGGGCGGCGTGATCCTTGGGGGCCTCGTCGACGGTGTCGGAGGTCCCGGGCGTGGCCGGTTCCGTGGTGTCGGTTGCCGGCTCCTCGTCGATCGTCTGTGCCGCCGTGGTCGCGGTGTCGGTGTCCGGCCCGGTATCCGGTACGTCGCCGGTCGCCGCCTGTTCCGCCGCGCTGGCGTCCACCGACGCTGTCGTGTCGTCGGTTGCGTCGGCTGCCACCGGTGCGGTCTCGTCGCCGACGTGGCTGTCGTCGGACGTGGCGGTATCGGTGGTTTCGGATGGCACTTCCTCCGCCTCGGCCTCGGCTACCGCTGGGGTTTCCCGGTCGGTTGGAGATTCCGCCTCAGCGGCGCCTGTTTCGACGATTTCTCCGGGCATTTCCGCGGCGGTCTCGGCGCTGGCCGTGTCCGCCGGCTCGGCGGGCGGGTCGGTAACTTCCCGTGACGTGGTGTGGTCTAGGGGCACGTTTCCGTCCGTCGCGACGCCGGGCGTCGGCTCATCGGTGGCATCATCGGTGGCCGTCGGCGTGGTTTCCTCTCCGGTCGGGGACGTCTCGGCCGCCGTGGGTTCCGACTGGCTATCGGCTATCGCGGGCTCTTCCACCTCGCCATCTGCCTGTTCCACCGCCTGTTCCGCGGGGGGCACCGTGTCCGGCAGTTCCGTGGTGACGTTCTCCACCGGCTGGGTTTCCCGGCGTCCGCTCCGTTCCTCCTCGGCGAGGGGATACTCGTAGGCCTGGCTGGGCGGCTCCGGCGCCATCGGCATCATGTCGGCGCGGGAGGGCGAGGGCCTGTCCTCGCCGCGCTCGCTGGTGCGGGAGTCGGGCTCGGTGGCAGGCGCGTCGGTCTGCTGGTTGGCGGCCTCGCTGGCGGAGAGACGCGGCCGACCGCCGCGAATGCGACGCCCGCTCCGGTTGGTGGGCTGCCGGGGGGGGGCGGCATCGTCGTCGTCGCGTTCCTCGGTCCCAGCCTGCCGCTCGGCTCTCACCTCGTCGGTCTGCCGCCCGGATCTGACCTCGTCGGCCTGCTGCGGCTGCGCTTCCTCGGTGGTTTCGCCACGGGGCTTACGGGATTCGCCGGTGCTGGCGGCGGCTTCCTCACCGGTCTCGGCGTTTTCCTGCTTACGCCGACGGCGCCCGCCCCGTCGACCGCGGCGACGATTGGGCGCGCCTTCGCCGTTGTCATCGCTGCTGTCACCGCGGTTCTCGGTCTCGGTCTCGGGCTCCTGGGCAGGTTCCGGCTCTGTGGTGGTCTCCTCGTCCCGGCGCCGATTCGGGCCACGGGATGTGATGTCCTCATCCTGGGCGGTTTCCGTACGGGGCTCGGTGCGGGGGCCGCTCCGGCTCCGGCGACCGCGATTGCTGCGCGAGCCGCCCTCTCGGCGTTCCTCGCTGCCGCGAGTGCCGCTGGTGGCGGGGCGTTCGACCGTCTGCTCCGCGTCGGTGTCGGTGGGTGGCTCGACGAACAGGCTGCGCCACAACCAGCGCAGAAAACCGCCCGCGGATTCGGCCACCGGCGAGTGCAAAGGCGCCGACGCCGGTTCCGGTCCCAGTGACGGGGCCGGCGCCGGGGCGGAGCGCTGGATGGACTTCACCAGCGGTTCTTCCAGGGTTTTCGGCTGGGGCAGATCCGGGCTCTCGTCGGCGTTGTCCTCGTGGCGCTCGGCGAAGTTGTAGCTGGCCAGATCCTGGGTCTCGGCAACCTCCTCGGCGCGCTGCCGGCCGAGCCGGAAATGCGGGGTTTCCAGGGTCTCGTTGGGGATCAGTACCACGTTGATCCGATAGCGCTCCTCGACGGCCGAGAGGGCGGCGCGCTTCTCGTTCAGCAGGAAGGTGGCCACCTTCACCGGCGCCTGGATGATCACCCGGCCGGTACGATCCTTCATGGCTTCCTCCTCGATCAGTCGGAGGATGGCCAGGGCCAGGGATTGCACGCTGCGGATGGTGCCGTGGCCGTTGCAGCGTGGGCAGATCACGTGGCTGGCCTCGTCCAGCGAGGAACGCAGCCGCTGGCGGGACATCTCCAGCAACCCGAAGCGGGAGATCCGCCCCAGTTGCACCCGCGCCCGGTCCATCTTCAGGGCCTCGCGCAGGCGGTTCTCCACCTCCCGCTGGTTACGCGCCACCGCCATGTCGATGAAGTCGATGACGATCAGCCCGCCGAGGTCGCGAAGTCGCAACTGGCGGGAAATCTCGTCGGCGGCCTCCAGGTTGGTGTTGAGGGCGGTCTCCTCGATATCGCTACCCTTGGTGGCTCGCGCCGAGTTGATGTCGATGGACACCAGCGCCTCGGTGTAGTCGATCACCAGGGCGCCGCCGGAGGGCAGGGCCACCTCCCGCTGGAAGGCGGTCTCGATCTGGGATTCGATCTGGAAGCGGGTGAACAGCGGCAGATGGTCCTGGTAGAGCTTGACCTTCTGCTGGTATTGGGGCATCACCTGCTGGACGAACTCCTGAGCCTTGCGATACACCTCGGGGTTGTCCACCAGGATCTCGCCGATATCGGTGCGGAAATAATCCCGCAGGGCACGGATGATGATGTTGCTTTCCTGGTAGACCAGAAACGGTGCCTTGCCGGTCTCGGCGGCCTTCTGGACGGATTCCCAGACTTGCAGGAGATAATCCAGATCCCACTGGATCTCCTCCATGGAGCGGCCCACCCCGGCGGTACGCACGATCATGCCCATGCCACTGGGGATATTGAGCTGGTTGAGGATCTCGCGGATCTCCTGGCGGTCCTCGCCCTCGATGCGCCGCGACACGCCACCGGCCCGGGGGTTGTTGGGCATCAGCACCAGGTAACGACCGGCCAGACTGATGTAGGTGGTGAGGGCGGCGCCCTTGTTGCCGCGCTCCTCCTTGTCCACCTGGACCATGATCTCCTGACCTTCCCGCAGGCCCTCCCGGACCTTGCCGTTGCCGTTGCCGTTGGGCTTGGCGTTAAAATACTGCTTGGTGATTTCCTTGAAGGGCAGAAAGCCGTGGCGCTCGGCGCCGTAATCCACGAAGGCCGCCTCCAGACTCGGCTCGACCCGGGTGATCTTGCCCTTGTAGATATTGGCTTTCTTCTGTTCGCGGGAGGGCGTCTCGATATCCAGGTCGTAGAGTTTCTGCCCGTCCACCAGCGCGACACGCAACTCTTCCTGTTGAGTTGCGTTTATCAACATTCTCTTCATTATCAAGCTTCTCCAGCGCTCGACCGGCACCCAGATGTTGTCGCCAGGTTGGCTGGAACGGGGGGTGGGAGAGCAGAGACGGAAGCCTTGGGCTAGGCCGTCGCCTTGCAAAAAAACCCAACGCACGATTCCTTGCCGAGGGATCGTGGGCTCGGGAGCGCAGTCTGGTCGTGTCTATTAGCGCGTGCGTGCTGGGTCCAGCATGGAGCAAACCCTCAAGGAACACCACGCAATAACAATAAAGCAGGCTCATCAGCATGCCAGAAAAACCGAACCGTATCGCCGAACGCCACCCACCGGGCGGCGGAGTCCATCATGCTCTGGCGACAACTTGGCCAATATAACAGCCCTGTAAACTGTCATCAATTGCCCCGTTGTGCCAGCGCATCATCCAGGGTAACAGCCGGCGCCGCGGGCGCGTTGCCGGACCAGTCCCAGCACCATGTCGATGGTGGGGGTGGGAACCTCCACCAGCCGGCCCATCTCCGCCACCGCCGTCACCAGCGCGTCGATCTCCATGGGCCGGCCCCGTTCCAGATCCTGGAGCATGGAGGTTTTGTGGGCGCCCACCGCGCGGGCGCCCTCGATGCGTTTGTCCACGTCGATGGCAAAGCGCACGCCGAGCTTTTCGGCGATGGCTTGTGCCTCCAGCATCATCCGTCGGGCCAGCGCCCGGGTGTCGGGGTCGCTGGCGATCACGTCCAACGTGGCGTGGGTCAGCGCGCTTATGGGGTTGAAACAGAGGTTGCCCCAGAGCTTCATCCAGATCTCGTCGCGGATCTTGCGGATCGGGGCCTTGAGGCCGGCGTCGATCAAGCAGCGCGACAGCCGACCGACCCGCTCGCTGCGCTCCCCGGAGGGTTCGCCCAGCACGAAGCGATCGCCGCTCAGGTGCTGGATCACGCCGGGTTCGGGTACCTCGGCGGCCGGATACACCACGCAGCCGATGGCTCGCCCGGGACCAATTCCCGACCACTGCGCGCCGCCCGGGTCCACGCTCTCCAGGCGCCGATTCCGCCAGGGGCCGTCGAGACCGTGAAAATACCACCACGGCACGCCGTTGACGGCGGTCACCACCGCGGTGTCCGGCCCCAGCAGGGGCTGCATGGCCTCCACCACGCCGGGCACCGAGTGGGCCTTGAGGGTGACGATCACGTAATCCTGGGGACCGGCGCTGGCGGGATTGTCGGTGCAGGCGGGGTGGGCCACCCGTTCCTCGCCGTCGATGCGAAGCCTGAGGCCGTGCTGTTGCATCGCCGCAAGATGCGGACCCCGGGCGATCAGGGTGACGTCCTGCCCGGCCAGCGCCAGTTGCGCGCCCAGATAACCGCCGATGGCGCCGGCGCCGTAGATGGCGATCCTCATCCCGACACCCCCAGCTTCTCCGCAAGGCCAATCCGTTGCAGCTTGCCGGTGGCGCCCTTGGGGATCTCCTCCAGAAAGAGGATCTTGCGAGGCACCTTGAAATCCGCCAGTCGCTCGCCGACAAAGGCCCGCAGGGTACGCTCGTCCACCGTCTCGCCCTCGCGTAGCACGATGGCGGCGGCCACCTCCTCGCCGAGTTTGGGATGGGGCATGGCGAAGGTCAGCGCCTGGGCCACCGCCGGGTGATCCAGCAGTACCTCGTCCACTTCCCGGGGGGAGATCTTCTCGCCGCCCCGGTTGATGATTTCTTTCAATCGACCGGTAATGTAAAAATAGCCGTCGCTGTCCGTTTTCCCCTGGTCGCCGGTGCGAAACCAACCGTTGCTGAAAGCCTCGGCGTTGGCCTGCGGGTTGTTCTGGTAGCCCGCCGTGACATTGGGGCCGCGGATGGCGATCTCGCCCACCTCGTCGGCGCCGAGTCGGTTGCCAGCGGGGTCGAGGATCGCCATCTCGGGACCGGCGGACAGGCCTACGCTGCCCGGTTTGCGAGCCCCCGGCGGCAGCGGATTGCTGGCCATCTGGTGGGCCGCCTCGGTCATGCCGTAGGATTCGATCACCGGCGCCTGGAAGGTCGCCTCCAGATCCCGCATCACCTGGGGCGGTAGCGAGGACGAGGAGGAGCGGATGAAGCGGAGTGGCGGCATCTGATCCCGGTGGCGGGCGGCGCGGGCGAGGATCGCCTGGTGCATGGTGGGTACCGCGGTGTACCAGGTGGGGCCGGCCTCGGTCATCCAGGCGAATACCCTGAGGGCATTGAAGCCCGGGGTGCAGAACACGCTGGCGCCAGCGGAGAGCGAGGCCAGCACCGCCGCCATCAGCCCGTGGATATGGAACAGCGGCATGATGTTCAGGCAACGATCCGCCGGGATCAGTGCCAGGGTGTCGCGGATATGCCCCGCCGAGGCGCAGAGGTTGCGCTGGGACAGGGGCACGATCTTGGGCCGCGAGGTGGTGCCGGAGGTATGCAGCACCAACGCGACATCGTCGGCTTCGGCCGGACCGTCGCGAAAATCCTCGCCAAGGGGCTGGCGGGCCGGGTTGGCCGCAGCCTGGAGGGTGAAGGTGCCCGCCGGGGCATCCGCCGGCACCGCCAGCGGGATCACCGGGATGCCGAGCCTCCCGGCCACCGCCAGCGCCGGGGAGTCGCTGTCCTCCATCACCACCAGCGCCCGGGCGCCGAGATCGTTGAGGTAGAACTCGAACTCCTCGGCCCGGTAGCCGGGGTTCAGTGGCGCGGTGGTGGCCGAGGCGCCGATGGCGACAAACGCCGCGGCCATCTCCGGGCCGTTGGGCAGCACAATCGCGATGCGATCCTCGCGGCCGATACCGGCCCGGTTGAGGGCACTGCGGGTGCCCGCCACGAGGGCTCGCAGGCCGCCATAGGACAGGGCTGGACGATCCGGCGCGGCCAGCGCCACGGCCTGATCGTCGCCGGCATCGAGTAATTCGCCGAGGGTGGAATGAACCATGGAAACTCCAGGAAGACTGACACGAAAACGGATGGGTAAACTGACTAACAGGATAGGCCATGCAGCAGGATAGGCCATGAGCGGCACTGACGTCAGCACGGGGGTCCGGCAACTGGAAGTGGCCGCCGAGTACCACGGCCAGCGTATCGATAATTTCCTGTTCCGCACCCTCAAGGGCGTGCCCAGGAGTCGCATCTACCGGCTGCTCCGCAAGGGCGAGGTGCGGGTCAACCGGGGCCGGGTAAAGGCCGACCATCGTCTGCAAACGGGCGACGTGGTGCGCATTCCGCCCATTCGTACCAGCGCGCCCGGCAGCGCCGTGGTGCCGCCCGGGGCGAAGGCGCAACTGGCATCGGCCATTCTCCATGAGGACCGGGAACTGCTGGTGTTGAACAAGCCCGCCGGGCTCGCCGTGCATGGCGGCAGCGGGCTGGAGTTCGGCGTCATCGAGGCGTTGCGGGCGATGCGCCCGGAACCGGGCTTTCTG
>JGI12109J20283_10104519_pt1 | contig 12426 bp, 11 predicted proteins | sample ElkSlonscriptome_12_FD_20283 | JGI IMG/M metagenome (IMG submission 20283) | reverse complement strand
CCCCGATCTTTTGCCGCTTTGGGTACAAAGGGCAGATCAAAGAATTCATGCGCCATCCAGGTATCAATCTTCCGCGCATTCTGGGGTTCAATTGAGCTATCCACCTCAAAGAAGAAACGCCAATCCACTATATTTTCAGGAGCGACGGGATTAAACACCGATAAGGCATTACCGGGTTTATCTTTGAAGTTCTCGAACAGGTCTACATTTAAACGATTGGCATTAATGTGGTAGTGGGAACGAGTCAACGTGTGACCAAACCGATAGGCGGCGCCAGCAAATTCTACAGGAATGGTTGGTGCATCACACCAGATTGGATCAGACTTGTAATTGTCACTGTCTAAAACATCCTGTACAGCCTGATCGAGAACCTCTTTGACAATGATTCGGGGCAAGAAATCATGGCGAACAATCCACTGATAATGCCGTTGCACCGCCCGTTTAGCTTTCTCGAATTCCACATCTTTATGTTGGACAGGTTCAAAGATTTCGATATCTTCATTTTCGATTCCCTCCAACACCGCGTTGTGGAATTTCATGAACAGCAACTGTAACTGAGAGATGATGCCGTTTTCATCATTGCGGGATTCAGGAATTAATGCCCGTCCTTCACGATTACGCGGCAGATCATTATCGGGATTGTTGTCACTGCCAATCAGAAAGAACTCTGGGTGTTTACGTTGATAAAGAAAGGGGATGGCTTCCGGTCCATCACCATAGACAGAATCTAAGTCAAATATAGGGGTGCGGATATTCGGGATTGACTCAACATCACCAAACACTTTGTTAAGACCGGAGGTAGTATCAAAGGTGATGTCATGGTCGATAAATTGACCCAAGAAGACGTAGCCATCGGGAATATCACTATCTCCTGAAGGATCTTCATTGTCCCCTTCGTCCATGCTGTTGGCAAGTTTTAGCAAGGCGTCTTCAACATCTTTGCGTTCGACGACTTGACCTTTCGGTAAGAGTCTGCCAAAAAATCCTTGATGTGTACCTTTCTGGGCTGAAGCCTCAAGGAGTTGTTGAAACGGGCTCATCCCGTGATGTTGCGGCATATTTTTTTTTACTACTATACGCTCAATTGTTCCGAGGTGAAGAGAGTTCAATCTCTTCAGAAACACTGTTGAAGATCAAGGGAAAAATACTGTATGTACCTGACGAACTTTGCAATACCCTGAAAAACCTATGCAGGTCGCGTTAACAATCGCGAAAGGCTGCACAGTGAGGTTATTTTCGTTGTTTCGCTTGGGGAACTCCAGATTAAACCAGCCAAGTCAAAAACATCATACTTAGGGAGATTTTTTTAACTCCAGTCAGTTGATGTTATATAGGCATTGTTTCACACATCGATTCATGTAACACAATCACCATTTTTATTTGTAACAAAACTTAATAATTAAGGTATTGGGAAAACATATTAATTATAGATTAATTTGTTCACAACTCATAAATTCATAAGAGTTGGTTGAATTGGGAAAGCAGTAATTCTAAGGCTTTGCCACGATGACTGTAGCATTGCTTTAGTTTACGACTCATTTGGGCAAAGGTTAATTCCTGTTCTGGCAGATAAAAAATCGGATCGTAGCCAAAGCCTCCTGTACCCAAGGGAGCCTTTAAAATTTCACCTCGGCACACGCCCTCCACTTCTGTTGCGATTGTGCCATGAGGACGAGCGATCGCGATCGCACAAACAAACTGCGCCCCTCGATTGGACGTATCCCCCAATTCATACAGCAAACGCTGAATCCGTTCAGCATCGGTTTTCCCGTAGCGTGCTGAATAAATACCCGGCGCTCCGTCCAAAGCATCTACTTGCAAGCCAGAATCATCCGCGATCGACCATTGACCTGTGGCTTGGGCGACACCTACCGCCTTGAGACGAGCATTCGCGGCAAAGGTATCGCCTGTTTCCTCAATCTCGATTTCCGGTGGTTTAAGCTGCAATTCCCAAGGCAAATCACCCAGATATGCCTGCATCTCGCGTAATTTACCTGGATTTCCTGTGGCAACAATTAGGTTGGTCATTTGTTATTTGTCATTGGTCATTTGTCATTCGTCTCATGTTTTTTGTGATAATTGAACGGTTAGGTAGGGGCGGGTTTAGTTATATCAGGGTGAAAACGAAACGTTAGTGGTAAAACCCGCCCCTACACAATTTCCCCATCACCCCCATCACCCCCCATCACCCCCATCTTCCCTATCTCCCTCTGCTTCCTCATCCCTGATTTTGATTTGCCCAATCTTTTGCCCAACTGAGGGTTTGACGAACTTGTTCTGGAGTCGAAGCTTCACAGTAAAGGCGTAAGACGGGTTCAGTACCACTGAATCGAATCAGTAACCAGCTACCATCAGCTAAGCGGAATTTATACCCATCAATGGTTAGACAATCAACAACGGCTTGACCATTAATCTCAGTGGGGGGTTGGGTTTGCAGTTGGTTGAGTAGGCGCGATCGCTCTTCCATTCCGGCTAAATGTAAATCAATGCGGTCATATACTGAGGTATAACCTGTTTGTTCTTGTAAGTGTTGGTAAAGTTGGCTTAAATCCATCCCTGATTCCGCGATCGCTTCCAACAGATACAAGGCAGAAAGGAGAGCATCCCGTTCTGGAATATGGGTCCCATACCCAATACCGCCGGATTCTTCACCACCCAGCAAGACTTGAGTAGATACCATGCGATCGGCAATATATTTGTACCCAATCGGGGTTTCGTGGAGGGGCAATTGATAAAGCTGGGCAATTTGGGGAATTAAATCCGAACCACTAATCGTTTTTACCACTTCCCCTGTCTCTTGCCGTCGGGATGCTAAATGTTCAATCAGAATCGGGATTAGAATTTGAGAACTGAGGAAATTACCTTGTCCATCGACTGCCGCGATGCGATCGCTATCTCCGTCAAAGACCAATCCTACCCGTAAAGCCGCCTCTGCTTGCCGTCGGTGGGTACGGATGTGGCGAAAGAGTTGAGACAAATAACGGGGCAAAGGTTCCGGCGCACCGCCACCAAATAAGGGATCACGGGAGCTATTGAGTTCCTGAATCGGTACATTTAAAATTTTGCTCAAGCCCCCTGCGGCTGCGCCATGCATGACATCGGCAAAGACAGTCAATTTACCTTGGCTAATCAAGTTCTGAATGCTAGCCAAATTTACTTTTGATCCCAGTGCCTCACAATAACTTGACCAAGGATCAAAGAATTGGATTTTACCTGGCGTTGACGCTAAAGCTGAGGGTTGAGCGAGTTGAGCTTCAATTTTTTGGGTAATTTCTGGCGGAACTGATCCCCCAAATGCCCCCTTCACTTTTAATCCCAGATAACTGGCTGGGTTATGGCTAGCCGTTAGAACCAAAGCCCCTAGAGCATTCTGGTTATTTGCTGCCCAGCTAAATGCCGGGGTGGGCGCGTAGCTTTCAGAAAGCAACACATCAAATCCCAGGGATTGGACAACCTCCGCCGTCTTTTTGGCAAAGGTTTCCGCCATAAAGCGCCGATCATAACCAACAACCACAGTACGGCTACCGCTGGTTTTGCCATAAATATCAGCCAGGATTTGAGTGGCGGCTGTCGCGACTAACGCCACACGCTTCATAGTAAAATCGGCGGCGATCACACCTCGCCAGCCGTCTGTGCCAAACTTAATTTCATTCATAGTCCCTGCTCAAAAATAAGAATAATTAAGATAAAGTGCTAAGACTGACGGCTGGATCTTAGCACCTGTTGCCCCAACTGTCTTGTTGGCTGGCGTTAGGGTTGTTGAATCTCAGAGATTGCCGCTTCCGGGAAATTTGTCAGCAGCGATCGCAGCTTCATCCGCGCCACATAAGGCCAACCCCCTAATTCTTCAATATCTTTGAGCAGCGCATACAGGGTTTGTCGATTGTCGGGTAACGAGTCTTGAAATAGACCATCTCGGATCTCGCGGTGCGCCTCTTCCAGCGTCCGCAGCAGAGCCAGCAGTGTTAATGTATCCCCTTTATGGCTATCGGCTAACGCCCAAATCTCCGTCCTTAGAGCTTGTAATTTGACCTGTAGATCCTGAGCATCTAACTCATCACTAAAATTCATCCTACCCCTGTCAATCTTCGTTGTTTCTTGCCACCCGCTTGATTGAAAGCGTAAAAGTGTCGCTTCCCGTGTACAATGAAGCGAGAAAAGCTAAGGTTCACGCCTTCGGCATCATGTAGGGAACAAGGCTTGAGTAAGCCACCGTTCGATCTACTAAGCGATCACCGATAACCAGCGTGTGACCAAAACTATACCATGGTGTCAACGACCGCACACCTAATCGCCGGATCAGGTGTAGGCTCTTCAAAGCCTGTTGACCATGGGAGTAATCCCAGTGCGGTAATTTTGTCGGGCGTTGCCCACCTGCTTCGCTATCGGACGCTGAACCTCCGGGTTCTCCTCGTCCGCGCCTTTGCCGCATTTCATTTAAGGTGGAGTGAATTTAGGGTGACTTTCGTTGATATGGTAAGGATAGTTGCGGTTTTATTTATATAAACCACAGCCTGATTCACTAACTAATCACCATAAAAAAATTTTTCTTGTTTTAGAGATTGACGATTGAGGTTGACCATGAGGTATCGCGCATTGATTGTTGCCTTTTTGGCATTGTGTCTGGGGGTATTAACGGCTTGTTCGGATGCTGCAACAGCGACTAGTCCTGATCAATTGACCTACGACCAGATTAGAAATACGGGCTTAGCGAATTTATGTCCCCAGCTCTCAGAAACAACTCGTGGTTCTATTCCCATTGAGTCTGATAATTCCTATCGAATTGTCGAGCTTTGTTTACAGCCAACCAGCTTCTTTGTCAAGGAAGAACCGACAAATAAGCGTAGAGAGGCAGAATATATCCCAGGTAAGTTATTGACCCGGGCTACCTCTAGCCTAGATCAAGTTGAAGGTTCCTTGAATCCTGGAGAAAATGGCAGCCTTATCTTTACTGAAGAGGATGGCATTGACTTTCAAGCGATTACAGTACAGCTACCTGGAGGCGAACAAGTTCCCTTCATGTTCACAATTAAAAGTTTGGTTGCCACAAGTCAGCCAAACATGACCAGCGTGAATACGTCTACTGACTTTGAAGGGGAATTTAAGGTTCCGTCTTATCGAGGTGCTGTGTTCCTCGATCCCAAAGGTCGTGGTGTAGCATCTGGCTATGATAATGCGATCGCGCTGCCTTCCAAAGCGGATGAAGAGGAATTCGTTCGCGCTAACGTTAAGCGCGTAGAGACCCGATCCGGTGAGATGTCTCTACAGGTTTCTAAGGTTGATAGCTTCACGGGTGAAATTGCTGGTACCTTTGAGAGCGAACAGACGGCTGATACTGACTTAGGTGCCGAAGAAGAACCTGAAGAAGTCTTGATTCGGGGAATTTTTTACGGTCGCGTTGAAGCTGAATAGGCTTAGTGGTTAGTGCTTCGGTACTAAACTGTCTTTGATCTAATTAATTAGGGGCATGGCGATAGTCATGTCCCTTTTTACAAAAGCCGAACTGTTGTTCCAGACGTTGCATGCAACGTCTCTACCTTACCTGTTCCCTAGCAAACATGAAGAAAGGTTAAGCAAATTTACAAATTTTAACCTTAACTGGATTTTGCACTCACCCAAGACCTTGGTAGACTCAATATGCAGCTCTAAAAAATCGGCGCGGGTCGAGTCACCCCCCAATTGCCATATTCTCAAGTCCAAAATCGTAAGTAAGAGATAACGAGTACAACCAACTATGGTAGATACCCTTAAAAAACCTAGCTTTGAAGAAATCAGACCTGGCGTTAAATCCCCGGCGAAGGACACCATACTGACGCCTCGGTTCTACACGACAGACTTTGAAGCGATGGCGCAGATGGACATCTCGCCGAATGAGGATGAGCTATTGGCGATTCTAGAAGAGTTCCGTGCGGACTACAATCGCCACCACTTCGTCCGGGACGCTGAGTTTGAGCAGTCTTGGGAGCATATCGACGGTGAAACCCGCCGCTTGTTTGTGGAATTTCTGGAGCGTTCCTGTACAGCAGAATTCTCTGGATTTTTACTTTATAAGGAATTGGGTCGTCGGATCAAAGACAAAAGTCCGGTGCTGGCAGAGTGTTTCACGCTCATGTCTCGTGATGAAGCACGTCATGCTGGTTTTCTGAACAAGGCGATGTCAGATTTCAATCTGGCATTGGATTTGGGATTTTTGACCAAGAATAAGAAGTACACCTTCTTCCAGCCGAAGTTTATCTTCTACGCCACCTATTTGTCGGAGAAAATTGGCTACTGGCGGTATATCACCATTTATCGCCATCTTGAAGCCCATCCTGAAGACCGGATTTACCCCATCTTCCGGTTCTTTGAAAACTGGTGTCAGGACGAAAATCGTCATGGGGATTTCTTTGATGCGATCATGAAAGCCCAGCCGCAAATGTTAAATGATTGGCAGGCGAAGTTATGGTCTCGCTTCTTCTTGCTCTCAGTATTTGCGACAATGTATCTAAATGACATCCAACGGTCTGGTTTCTATCAGTCGATTGGTTTAGATGCCCGCGAGTATGATAAGCATGTGATTAAGAAGACCAACGAAACGGCTGGACGGGTATTTCCGGTGATTTTAGATGTGGAACATCCTAAGTTCTACGAACGTCTAGAAGTCTGTATTGGCAATAACGAAAAGTTAACGGAAATTGTTAACTCCAAAAGTCCAAAGTTCGTGCAATTTTTCAAGAAGCTGCCCTACTATGCCTCTAATGGCTGGCAGTTGCTGAGACTCTACCTGATGAAGCCCATGGAAGTTGCTTCTCAACAGGGCGTAGTTCGTTAAATAACTCCGTTCCAGACAGCATGGTATGATGGCGCGTCTGGAACGACCTCAAATTTGTCTCCGCTAAATTTCGTGACATCTTCCCTCGCTGACATCTTTATTATGGATAGCGGGGGTTTTTTCTGTAATAGTGACAGATCCAGTCATATCATGTTAATTGTTATAATCAGTAATTTTTGATGACTGACTTTTGAAGTTTTTTAATTTTGAATTTTAATCTGCGAATAAACAAGACTTAACGTTGAGTCAATACTATACTAGCTAACGACATCTTCTTCAGTTATTACAGCAGCCCTTGTTAACCCAGTGATAGTATCACTGGGTTTTTTGCCCAGGAGAATTCCCCGGCTGTTTTGCCCACCAACTGCGATTAATAAACCAATGCTCTAGACTTTATTGAGCTTCCGTTGTAGGTAAGTGATCGTTTCTCCTACAGCTTCGAGCTTACCTCTCAGTTTCCACACACTTTCACTGTTTTCTCCTCTTGATTCGATGACATTAAGAGTCCGTTGGTATTCGGTCTGACGCTCTAACCAGTAATCCAAATCCTGACGAGAGACGGATGGAGACTGATCGCTAGAATTACTCAAGGTACTATCCTCAACTCAATACCATGTCAATTCTCACATTATCCCCTTTTTCAAAAAATCGCTGCCATTCTCATTAGCTGGATCAAGTTCTAAGTGGTCGGACAAAAGAAAACTGCATTGTATGAACTTTTGTAAATAGTCCTCAAACCCTTACATAAACGAATGACATAAGACGTAGCTTGCTTCTTTTCGGGCAGTGAGTTCTCCACCTTGAACTTTAAATTGTGTCCACCTACTTATTAGCCACCTTAATTAAACAGTCCAGTTCCCATTGCATCTGAGTACAGACTTTTTCATAGCAAGCATTGACATATTCGCGATCGCTAGCTGCATCCCGACCATACCATTCAAAGACAATCGGCGCACAAATACGAGTGTAAATTTGGACAGGTAAGGGAATATTGGGTAAAGGTCCAATCGCTAATCCCCAGGGTAAACCTAAGTAGATGGGAAACACTTCCGGATCAAGACCAAATAACCAAGGGAACAATCCCCAATCGTGCAATTGTCGAACCTGGTCATAAAAATCAGCTAAGACAATCAACGTATCATGAGCGCCGTGAGAAATAACGGGTATAATCGGCACACCTTCCCGTAGTGCCAGCTTAATAAACCCTTGACGCCCCGCCAAATGGATTTTATTCCGCATGGTATGGGGACGAAAGACATCCTGTGCCCCCCCAGGGTAGACGAGGACACTAGCACCTCGACGCAAAGCCGCGATCGCCATTTTGGGATGAGTCCTGATTGCCCCCGTCTTAGCCGCTAGTCGTGCCGTGTTTGGGTCAATTTTCCAGCCATTGGGGTGCATCAGACCATAAACCGGACGTTCGGTACCAAAACGCCGAAACCAGTCATACATGACCATGATCATATCCGGTGCGACGAGTCCGCCATTGTGAGACCCCACAAATAAGGCGTTATCCTGATCCCGAATGTGATGCCAGCCATCGGTTTTCACCCGAAAGTAGTAGTGGTAAAACCATCCCCATAAGGGCATGAAAGATTGGATGGTTTGGGGATCACGTTCATCGAGTGACCACCCGGGTTTGTCGTTTGGGATTGAGTTACCATTCATGAACGAAACAAAATGTTGGGTTGGGCGGATTCTGACCAAAAGCAGAAGAGTATAAGGTTACTTTTCACGGGATCTGGAAAACATCTCTCCAAACCTCTCTCCTGCTCGGAGTAGAAGAGGCACAACCTGAGTGACTTTCTTCGAGAAACAGGATGACTTGCATCCTTGATAAATATTAACGGAACTCAATGCATAAGGCTCTACTTGCGGTATTGCCAGTCGAATGGTAAGGCTTTTTTAGTTTCCCCTGCCGTTGCATAAGTAGGTGGACACAATAAAAGCTAACGGTGGAGAACTCGCTGCCCGAAAAGAAGCAAGCTACATCCTTCCAAAAAACCCCCCCCAAAAAAAACCCCTAGCTGAGCCTCGAAGACACCGCTAGGGGATTCCCAAACAACCTAAACACTAAACAGGAGAATAACGACCACGTTGGAATACGTTTAAGCTCCCTTACTTACCTAGTTTGCACCCCCGAACAGCTTTTTATGTTTAGCTATGATGAAAAGCGTGTAAAGATTTGATGAATTTTTGCCTGATTGAGTAACTCATATCACATTTTGCTCTAGTTGGGGTGAGGGGTAGCACCCATCACAATGCTTAGGGAAATCCTTGGGAAATTGATAGTACAACTCCAGTTTTCCCCAAACATTATGGATACTAACGAACTCCTGCGGCGTTATCTAGCCAAGGAACGGAATTTTCAGGGTGCTAATCTCAGGAAGATCAATCTCATGGGTGCTGATCTTAACGGTGCTGACTTGATTGGTGCTGATTTGAGTGGTGCTGATCTCAGGGGTACTCAACTGATTGACGCCGATTTAAGCAACACGGATCTCAGCCGAGTCAACCTCAGTGGCGCTAATCTGAAACAGGCTAACTTAAGCGGTGTCAATTTAAATGCAGCTAACCTGAGCCGCACTTTCTTGATGCATGCCGATCTCAGAGGCGCGACTTTGATTGAGGCGAACCTCATGGATGCTGACTTAGCGGATGTTAATCTCAGCCGAGTTAATCTCACTCAAGTTAATCTCAGCCGAGCTAACTTAAGTAGTGCGAACTTATTTGGAGCTATCCTAAAGGAAGCCATTATGGTAGGCGCTGATCTGAGTGGTGCTTTTTTAATTGGTGCTGACTTAAGCGATGCTAACTTAAGTGGTGCTAATCTCAGCGGTGCTGATTTAAGGGGAAGCCATCTCAGTCGGGTGAATCTCAGTGGTGCTGATCTGTTCGGTGTGAATCTCAGTGGTGCTAATCTGACTCAGGTTACTTTGAATCGGGCGAACTTAAGCTATAGCAATCTGAGTAATACTAATCTCACGGGAGTTGATCTGACGATTACCGAGGTAGAGAAAGCTCGATTGGGAGAGAATGAGGGACTATCTGAAGCCAGCCAGCTTGATTTGCAGCGACGTGGGGCAATCTTTGAAATGACGAGTTTTAGTGTGGGGGGAATGTCGGATTCTTAGCGGATGTTGATGGAAAAAGTGACTCATCCACTCCCAGAAAGAGAGAGTGCCAACATGAGTTGTGCTGATAGATTTCCAAGACACTCTCTCCTCCCTCTCTTCTTTGAGACAATCCTGGCTGGATCAAGCAATGTCCACTAACTGAATCTCAAACGTTAAGTCTTGTCCTGCTAGAGGGTGGTTGGCATCTAATCTCACATTCGAGTCGGTGACATCGGTAATCACCACTGGAATAACTCGCCCGTTGGGTTGTTGAATTTGTAATTGCTGACCGATTTCGGGATTCAAGTCTGGGGGCATTTTGTCTCGTGTCACCTCCAGTACCATTTCGTCTCGATGGGGACCATACGCTTTATCCATGGGAATCATTTCGGTTTTGGAATCCCCAGGCGTCATACCCATAACGGCTTGCTCGAAACCTGGAATGACCTGTCCAGCATCAATGGTGAATTCTATCGGTTCGCGACTCAGGGAAGAATCAAAGACTGTACCGTCCTTTAGTTTACCTGTGTAGTGAATTTTGACGGTATCACCCACTTTCGCTTGTGCCATATTTATTTTCCTTGGAGTTGATCAACACCTCTAGGGTATCAACTCGCGCAAATTTTGCATTATTTCTCTAGTGTGATTAATGAGTCATATCTATCTGGGAGGTGAGTCATAACTCTAAGGAAACTGTAGGGTGAGCAAGGCTAATGAACCGAGTTAATCAGTCTATCGCTTGCCCACCTTAGCTGGCATTCAGCCAGTTGAATTAGCTTACGGAGGTCAGATCCTGCTCAGACTCCTCGGCTTCAGGAGTTGAAGCGGCTAACGCTTCTGGAAGAACAGGGATAGCAAAGTTATAGGGTTCAAAGACTTCTGATGAGGGTGTCTCTGTGATAATCGCTTCAGTAGGTTGGTTATGATCGGCTTTGAGTTTTTTCACAGCGACTAACCCTCCGGCTACGGCGGCGATACCAACACCAGCAATGCCGAATTTTTTGTAGAAGTTGATTTTATCGCCAACGAGACTAGGAGATTCTCCAGAAGCACTTTGGGAAACACCCTTTTTGCCAAACGAACAAGGGAAGGCTTGAGTGGGGCTAATCGTTGCCAGGAATAGGCTACCTGTAACGGTTACGGTAGACAGGAGGCTTGTGAAAACCAGTTTGGATTTAATCATGATTGCTAAGGGATATGTCTAATCAGGGACAAAAAGCTTATCTAACAGTGTACAGACCTGATCCAATTATGGAATCATTATCCGATAGCAATTTCTCATTAAATATATAAATCAAACTCAATGATATCGCTGAGATTCTTGGCAACGCTGTCCAATGACACGTTAGAACGCAACGAGGTATAGGTATTCAGTCGGACATGGTATATGCAGCGCCACCTAGCCGGGAGTACGTCACAATATAAAAATATAAGAACTTCCCTCTCTTTCTATGGACTGGCAAGAACTATCTGGTAGCTGGGTTTTAATTCCGTCTCGTCCCGTTGGCATCGTGCATTTTTTGGGTGGGGCGTTTATTGCGGCTGCACCCCAAGTCACCTACCGTTGGCTACTTGAGCAATTAGGGCGTCAGGGTTACTTGGTTGTGGCGACGCCGTTTCTCAATACCTTAGATCACGTTGCGATCGCCCGCGAAGTCCTCAACCGTTTTGAGACGACCCTCGATCGCCTCAAAGCCACAAGACTACTCAGGAAACAGTATTTACCGATCTACGGTGTGGGACATAGCATGGGGTGCAAACTGCATCTGCTGATTGGCAGTTTGTTTTCCGTGGAACGGGCGGGTAATATTTTGATTTCCTTCAACAACTACCCAGCGAAACAGGCGATTCCGTTTCTGGAACAGTTCAATATGCTGGATCAGTTGACGTTTCTCAAGCAGTTGAATATCAAGCCAGCCTTTGACGTTGAATTTACCCCCTCACCCCAACAAACTAATGATCTGATTGCCCAGCAATACGCCATCCGTCGTAATTTACTGATTAAATTTATCAATGATGAGATTGACCAAACGGCAATCCTATCCCCTGTGCTGCAACAGCGATTTCCGAATATGGTTGTGCTACAAAGGCTACCGGGAAATCATTTAACACCGTTGGGACAAGATGTCAATTGGAAAACGGGAGATTCCTTCACGCCATTCGATGCGATCGGTCAGTGGATGAAGCAAGGGGTTTATCGAGATTTAAATCGATTGAAATTAGAGATGATTCGCTGGTTAAATCCTTTGGCAGTGGGGTAAATTGATATTGATAGATCAGTAGTCGGGCAAAAGTAGAGTTTTAATTGTGTCCACCCACTTAATTCATCAAATAAACTGTGCCGCGCTACTAAGCTGTCATGCATTTAAATTGGGCATGGGTAGCGAGCAAGATGCTCAATGTAGCGAGCAAGATGCTCAATGTAGCGAGCAAGATGCTCAATGTAGCGAGCAAGATGCTCAATGTAGCGAGCAAGATGCTCAATGTAGCGAGCAAGAT
>JGI12109J20283_10838914_pt1 | contig 12430 bp, 11 predicted proteins | sample ElkSlonscriptome_12_FD_20283 | JGI IMG/M metagenome (IMG submission 20283) | reverse complement strand
TGAGGATCCTCCGGTACAGGTGATACAGGGATGGAATACAAGGTCTGTACCAAGCGGCCAGGTTGAAAAAAGTTGGAGGGTTGCAGATCTTCCTGTGGAGAAGGCTTTCTTGCTTGAGCGATGGTGGGTGATGGTTCAATCCGGAACGCTACCCTCTGAACGTTTTGGAGAGGATATCGGTCCGGAACTTCGGCATCCGTTGGATCCACGTTTTGAATATATGGATTTCGAACGGGAACGGGTGGATCAGGTTCTGGGGGAAGCCACTGTGGAGTATGGTACTGGTGGAATGCAGATGGCCGCAGAGGAGGATGAAGGGGAGGAGTATGGGGCTCCAGGACCGGATCCGTCCGATGAGGATAATGCGTAGTATCACGAGACGTGGTCGGTCCGGCATTGGAGGCTGGAGTGACCACGTCTCGTGGTCCTAGACTCTACATGGTTCATTTTGATGAAAAAATCAGTCATTGGTGGCCGGAGTGACCACATCCCGTGGTCCTGAAATCCCAATCCTCTCCAACAGACGGTCCCGTCAGTTCTCTCCCTTAAACTATTTGAAATAACTATCTCGTTTTACATATCAAACAGGCGATTCCAATAACCGACAAAAAAAGTCGGCTTTCCTTCTTTGACTTTCGGTTTATTTCATAGATAAGGGTCCTGGAATGTTAAAACTTGGAAAACAAACTCAATACGCCTTGGTTGCGCTATTACATTTGGGCAAAATTGCTCCAAATACCCGTGTGTCTACCCGTGAGCTGTCGGAACGCTATGCGATTCCTGAACAGCATTTGGGGAAAGTGCTGCAAAAACTATCCCGTGCAGAGCTGCTTACCGCAGAAAAGGGGAGTCAGGGTGGATATGAGTTAGGTCAGTCACTATCCAACCTGCGACTGGGGGATGTGATGGCGGCGGTAGACCGTAGTACCCCTCGTCGCTCAGTTGGCCATCAGATTATCAAAGCGTTTCCCTCCTGTTACATTCAGGGGATTGTTCGGGAAGTGGAGCGTAGAGCCGTGGAACAGGTAGAGTCTCTTCGACTGGAAGAGGTGCTCTCAGGAATAGAATCAACCCTAATGACAGAGGAAGTCGCATGAGCGAAGCAGCAGAACTCACCCAGGAAGCCGTACAGGACGTCTTACGCAACGTGGTCGATCCTGAGATTCAGTATAACATCTATGACTTGGGACTCATCTATAATGTGAAGGTCCAGGAAGATAAGAGCGTGGGAATCGAAATGACGCTTACCTCTCCCGCTTGCCCTTTTGGCCCCATGATCATTCATGACGTGCGGGAGTCCTGTCTTTCGGTCGGTGCGGAAGACGTTGCCATTGATCTTGTCTGGCAGCCTCCGTGGAGTCCCGAAATGATGTCCGAAGAAGCAAAACTCGATCTGGGATTTGATCTGTAGTTCGGTGGTCTCCACCGTAAAATCTTCACCACAACACCTTTTAAATCACGTTATCATTTAAAATCCATAAACCTCTAACTTTTACGGCGGAGACCGCCGAACTACATTATGCCACATCTTGAAATCAAAAATTTACACGCCCGCACGGGTGACATCGAGATCCTGAAAGGGGTCGATTTAACCATCAACAAAGGCGAGGTTCATGCCCTCATGGGGCCAAATGGCTCTGGAAAGAGTACACTGTCCAGCGTGATTATGGGTCATCCGGATTACGAAGTCACGGAAGGCGACATCCTTTTGGATGGTGAAAGCGTTTTGGAGATGGATCCCGACGAGCGTGCCCGCGCCGGACTGTTCCTGTGCTTCCAATATCCGGTTGCCATCCCAGGGGTAAGCATCTCAAACTTCCTGAAAAAGGCAGTCGATGCCCGTCATCCTGAAGGAAAAGCTCCATCCGGACCTTTCCTCAAAGAGATGCGCGAGAATATGGCCTATCTGGATATGGACCCTAAATTCACTAACCGCGGATTAAACGAAGGCTTTTCCGGAGGAGAGAAGAAGCGGATGGAAATCCTGCAGATGATGATGTTTAAGCCCACCATGGCCATTATGGATGAGACCGATTCCGGCTTGGACATCGATGCGCTTCAAGTGGTGGCCAAAGGAGTGAATAAATTGCGGGGTGAGGATCTCGGTCTGCTTGTGATTACTCACTATGAGCGTATCTTAACGTATATCGAACCTGAGCACCTTCACATCTTAATGGAAGGACGGGTAGTGATGTCCGGCGGACCAGAGTTGGTCAAAGAGCTGGAAGAAAAAGGGTACGACTGGGTACGCGAACAAGCGCAACAGCCCGCATAAATTTTAACCACGGATAGACACGGATGAACACGGATATGAAATTTATAAAAACCGTTCCAGTGGTTTGGATCCGTGTCCATCTGTGTTCATCCGTGGTTCATACTTATTTTATTTTAAGAGAAAAAAAAGGATAACAACATGCCTGAGTTCGAAACAGAAAGTAGTCTGGTAGAAGATTACAAATACGGTTTTTTTACCGACATTGAGACGGACACCATTCCTAAGGGATTGAGTGAAGAGGTCATTGCGATGATCTCCGCAAAGAAAGAAGAGCCGGTTTGGATGCTGGAATGGCGTTTGAAAGCCTACCGTCGCTGGTTGAACATGAAGAGTCCTTCCTGGGCGTACCTTGACTATCCGGAAATTGATTTTCAGGACATCCATTACTATTCCGCTCCCAAACAGCCTGTAGATAGCAGCGAACTGGATCCGGAGTTGGCAAAAACCTTTGAACGCCTGGGCATTCCCATGAACGAGCGCGATGCGTTGTCCGGGGTGGCTATGGATGTGGTGTTCGATTCCGTATCCGTTGGAACCACCCATCAGGAAATGCTGGAGGAGCAGGGCATCATTTTCTGTTCCATTTCCGAGGCGATCAAAAACCATCCTGATTTGGTGAAACAGTATCTAGGTACTGTGGTGCCTGCAGGGGATAACTTCTACGCCGCACTTAACTCGGCAGTGTTTACCGACGGATCGTTTTGTTTCATTCCCAAGGGCGTAAAATGCCCAGTGGAACTTTCCACGTATTTCCGAATCAACGCTGCGGATACCGGTCAGTTTGAACGTACTCTGATTGTATGCGAAGAGGGAGCCAGCTGTTCCTACCTGGAAGGGTGTACTGCACCTCAACGTGACACCAATCAGCTACATGCTGCCGTGGTCGAGATCGTGGCCCTGGATGACGCGGAAGTGAAATATTCCACCGTACAGAACTGGTATGCGGGAGATAAAGAGGGCAAGGGTGGCATCTACAACTTTGTGACTAAGCGTGGCCACTGCCGCGGGCGTAAAAGCAAGATTTCCTGGACTCAGGTCGAGGTGGGTTCTGCCATCACCTGGAAATATCCCAGTGTGGTGATGGAGGGCGATTACAGTGTGGGCGAATTCTACAGTGTGGCCTTTACCAATAACAAGATGCAGGCCGACACCGGAACCAAGATGATCCATGTGGGAAAAAACACCTCCAGTACCATCGTGTCCAAAGGCATTTCTGCAGGCGAATCCAGCAATAACTATCGCGGATTGGTTCAAGTGATGGAAGGTGCGAAAAACGCGAAAAACCATTCGGCCTGTGACTCCCTGCTTATTGGAAGGGATTGTAGCGCGAATACCTTCCCGTACATCGAGTCCGATGATGATACTGCGACTCTGGCCCATGAAGCGACCACCTCCAACATCAGCGAAGACCAACTTTTCTATCTGCAAAGCCGGGGTATCTCGGAAGAAGATGCCGCCTCTATGGTGGTAAAGGGATTCTGCAAAGATGTTTTCAAACATCTTCCTCTCGAGTTCTCTGTGGAAGCGGTGAAACTTCTCGAAATTAAATTAGAAGGCAGCATCGGCTGACCGGAGAACGAAACTATGCCTACCTTAAATTTACCTCTGACTGAAGAACCTGCGTTGTTGCCGGGTTTTGATGAATCCGCTTTGGAAACTGCCCGAAAGGGTGAACACGCATTGCTTCAGGCCAAGCGAATTGCGGCCTACGAATCGTATGCGAAAATTCCTAACCCTGAGGCGTATCACGAAGAATACCGCAGAATGGATCCTGCGTTATTTAAGTTTGATCAGTTTTCGCGACTAGAGCTTCCTGCTGAACCCATTGCCTATGCGGCTGCGTCTGTAGATGCACATTACGACTTGGTCATCTCGGTGTCCCCCGAAGGATATGCTGTCGAAGACCGGGCTGGAGTTCTCGAAAACGATGCTGTGACGGTGAGCACCTTAGGCAAAGCGGCTGAGACCCATACCTCCTTGGTGGAGCAATCGCTTGGATCTGCCCTGGTTCATGAAGAACAGCGCAAGCTTTTCGATCTGAACAGTGCGTTCTGGAACGTTGGATTTTTCATTCACGTGAAAGCCAAAACTGAACTCACTGGAGGAATTTTAATTCGCTACCATAATGACAAAGCGGGTACGGCGTTGTTGCCCCGCCTGCTGGTGGTTGCGGAATCTCAGTCTCGCTTCGCGATTGCAGAGCAATTTACCTCTCCTGACAGAGTACCAACTCTTTGCATCAGCGGTCGGGAATTCATCCTGGATGCTGCGGCCGATGTGAAACTGGTTTCTCTTCAAGGCTGGGGAGATGAAGGCATTCATATTGGAGAAGACTGGGCTCGGGTGAAACGGGACGGCAAGGTGGATCTGTTCAGTATGACCGTGGGCGGAAAGACCAGTAAAATGACGGTAGGATGCGACGTGTGCGAACCGAATGCCAATGCCTACCTAGGCGGCGTATTTTTTGCAGACCGTCATCAACATTTTGATCAGCGAACCCTTCAGTTCCATTCTGCGCCGGATACCTATTCCAACATGCTCTACAAAGGCGCGGTGAAGGATCATGGCTATTCCGTCTACCAGGGAATCATTCGTGCACTGAAAAATTGTGTGGGAGTAGATTCGTATCAGACCAATAATAATCTGGTGTTGGATCCCACAGCCCGTGCGGATTCTATTCCAGGATTGATTATTGATGCAGATGAACTGGCCTGTAGTCATGGAGCGACCTTCGGTAACCTGGATCAGGAGCAACTCTACTACTTGCGTTCCCGGGGAATTTCGGAAGGAGAGGCGAGACGGATGCTGGTCAGAGGATTCTTTGATGAAGTGATCGATCGAATCCCATTCGAAAACCTGCAGGATCATCTTCATGAAGTGATCTCTGAGAAATTTGGGTCCTAAGTGAGCAAACTGAGTGCTAAGATGCACATCGTCCGGTTTTATTCGGCAAGGATTTAAAGGATTTTTAGGATATCTATTAAGCTACTCACAAGAGTGCTCCACCTTAACTTATCCTTATCATCCTTCATATCCTTGCTGAAAACTGGTCGACATGTCTTCATTTTATTCGATTCAATGTCATTGAATGACTTCAGTTATATTCTTCCTATCCTGAGTATCCTAGTTAACCCTACCTCCTCGTGAAATGGGTGTTTCTTCATTTTTGGTCCGTAGTAAAGCAGCATGGTACTGTTGCTTGTTCTATGGTTGCGGTTGCGTTGCTTTCCGGCTGTATGTCTCCGCCTCGCCACTCCAAGGTTCCGGAATTTACTCATCGAACCCGGACTCCGGTGGCCATACGTCTTACGGATTCCCGTCCGGAGGTGGAACGGGGAAATGTTCCGGATCGAAATTGGATTTATTTCCAGCTCGAAGGCTCTCAACAGGCAGATCTTTTGGTCGATTATTTGGGGAATGCCTTACTTTCTTTGAATGCAGCTCCTCGAATCATTGTATTGGAACCAAAGGAAGTTCCGTTATCTTCCAGAGTGATGATTGAGATCGACTACAAGAGGGGGTATTCCCGTTGGCCACGTAATTTTGATCAGCTTGGTACCACCATTCCGGTTCAAGCTGCTATTCAGATTGACTATCAACTTACGATCGACGGAATCCTGGTTCTTCAGAAAACGCTTCAGGAGGTTCCTGCTGATTTCTTGATTCCTGCAAGTGTTCTAACTGAAAAAAATATTCGTAGAATCGTTTCAGAGTCGTTGGGCCATCAATTTAACAAGGCAACCACAGGCCTTTTGGATGACATGATGTGGCAGATGGAGAGTGCCTGGCCCACAGGTCCCTAATCAACGACGTGTTTTTCAAGGTTGAGAGGCTTTCACCTTAGCCTCTTCAGTAGGCAGTAAGTCATAGCTCGCCTGATAATCCGCCTTCGCCTGCTTTCGGTTTCCCAGAGTTTCATGTAGCTTGGCGCGATTCAAATAGAAATAAAACCATTCCGGGTTCCGTTGAATCGCTTGATCCATGGCCTGTAGTGCGGCCCGTGTATTCCCCAATTTTTCGTAGGCCTGAGCACTTAAGCCGTAAAAAAGGGCTTCCTCCGGAACGCGGTTTCTTGCTTGCAGAGAAAATTTTAGCGCTTGCTCGGCGTTCCCTTTTTTCAGGGCCTCAAGGCCTTTATCATACAGATCATAGGCGGGCATCCGTTGTTGAAGTCTCCGGGTACGAACCCGATATTCGGAAGTGCCGACATATCCGTCTTTCTGAAGAGCCTGTGCTTGATTCCGATTCTGGATCACCCGATCCATAGACGCGGGATGTGTTGAAAGCCATCCCCCGGCACTGGCTGCATTTTCCGCAAAAAGTTCCTGAAGGGTTACCGCTCCATTCGGATCATACCCTGCTTCAACCATGTAGGAAATTCCATATTCATCCGCTTCGGTTTCTGCACTTCGGCTGTAGGAGAGATTGGCCAGACCTGCGCCGAGCGAACCGAGATCCAATGCCATGTCCTGATAGTCTGCATCGACAGCAATCAATAAGCCCGCCAAGCCTGCCTGCATCCAGAGATTTCGTTCCTGTTGTTGAGCAGAATGACGTGCGGCAGAATGAACGATTTCATGACCAAGAACCGCAGCCAGTTCGCTTTCATTTCTCATGCTCTCCAACAGTCCTCGATTGATGGCGATTTTCCCCCCGGGCAGTGCCCAGGCATTCCAACTACTGTCATTTACAATGGTGAAGGCGTAGGGGAGGTGAGGGCGATCACTGACCCGGGCAAGTTTTTGACCAATTTCGTTTACGTACTGCGAAAGGTATGGATCTAAGGTGTATTCCCCACCCGACATCTGAATAATGTAGGGATATTGTTCAGACCCCATTTGAATTTCCTGTTGCTCGGAGATGATCGAGAACTCAGGTTTCCCGGTTACCGGGTTGGTGGCGCATCCGGTAAAGAGTGCACAAGTCAGTAAGATGCTTAACACGGAACGACGGATTCTTTCCGTCGTCTTAGCTGAATGCGAAAAGAGTTGGACGGTACGAAACCATCCCTCCAGGTAAGCTTCCTTCATTATTCCTCAAACACGCCAATGTTCCGGAATTTATCGTAGCGATCCTGCATGCGTTCCTCAATGGTCATCGCATCGAGCTCTTTGAGATGCTTTTCGAAGGCATCGCCCAAACTGTCCGCAGTCTGTTGAGGGTTTTGATGGGCACCGCCTAACGGTTCAGGAACTACATCATCCGATATTTCCAACCGGGTCAGGTCGTTGGCGGTCAAATTAAGATTTTCCGCTGCTTTATCCGCATAGGCGCGGTCTTTCCATAAAATCGCCGCGCATCCTTCCGGGCTGATAACGGAATAGTAGGCATGTTCCAGCATGAGAATGCGATTGCTGACACCAATTCCCAACGCTCCTCCACTTCCGCCTTCGCCGATGACCGCAGAGATGAAAGGAACTCGAAAGGTGAAGGATTCGCGAAGGTTGAGGGCAATGGCCTCTGCGACATGGCGTTCTTCCGACTCCAATCCCGGATAGGCTCCTGGAGTATCAATTAGGCTTAAAATAGGCATTCCGAACTTATTGGCCATTTTCATGAGCCGAAGGGCTTTTCGATATCCTTCCGGATAAGGACAGCCAAAATTGCATTCGAGGTTGGTTTTGGTGTCTCTTCCTTTCTGGGTGCCAAGAATCATGACCGAACGTCCGCGAAAGCGGCAGGTTCCGCCGATAATCGCGCGGTCGTCACGAAACAGGCGATCGCCGTGAAGTTCCTGAAAGTCGGTGGTCATCATTCCAATGTAGTCCCGGGTGTAGGGACGCTGTGGGTGACGGGCCATTTGAACCTTTTGCCAGGCCGTCATGCTGGAATAGATTTTTTCTTTGGTTTCGGTGATCTTATGTTCGATCTTCTCGATTTCAGTGCCCATCTCAATTTGTTGGTCTTCACCGAATCCACGAAGCTCGGTGAGCTTTTGTTCCAGTTCTAAAATCGGTTTTTCAAAGGGGAGTACGTAACTTGCCATAAATGCCTCGGGGATCAGGATCCATTCTCTATGCGAACGGAGGTACCTTCCGGTAATAAATTGTAAAGTTCTTCGATCATCTCATTTCTGAAGCGCACACAACCTGCACTGGATTGGGAGCCTACCGTTTCGGGTTCCCAGGTGCCGTGAAGACCTATTCCCGGGGTGTTTAGTTTGAGATAATGGGTGCCTAGGAGGTTGTCGGGGTGACCGTAGGGAAATTGTTCGCCGTCAGGCCGATACCAAACGGGATGCCGCATACGGAGACTAATGATGTAATCTCCCTCTGGAGTGCTGTTGTGGGTCCCCGTGCCCACGGCATAGCGTTTGAAGAATCGACCATTTAAGGTCACGACCATGTCGTTTCGGGTCTTATTGACCACACAGTCAAACTCACCGTTTAAAATTCGGAGAGTCTCTCCTAAGCGAATCAGGTTGTTTTCAATTCCGTTGGAAATGGCAATGAGTTGGGGAGTGGTTTTGTAGGTTTGGGCAATTTTACCCAGGGTATCTCCCCGACCCACCACATGGGTCACTTTCTCAGCCATGGGAATTTTGTTAAACACCATACGGGTGTGTAACTCTCCCAGGAGATTCTCGGTAGAGAGCCTTGCGGCTCCTTCTGGTAATGCAGCTAATCGTTTAAAGGCCAGTGCCCGGGCTTGGTGCAGATTCTCTGCCTGAAGCAGGTGTTGAATGTCTTCCAAGCTAGGGGCATTGGTAGGAACCTCAGGGTCAGAAGATAAGTCCTCTGTTTCCGGGGAAGGAAGGGGAGCGAGGGAAGGCTCTTCCAAAGCAATCTCGGGTTCCGGTTCGGGATCGGATGATGTGAACGACCTGGCAACCCAAAGTCCGCCAAGCACCAGTACTACAATAAGAATCAGGAGTCTTCGCCACGGTGGGCCACTTCCTCCAACATAAATATCGGTCATAACAAGGCGTCCAAATCACGTAAAATTAAAGCCATACTGGGGTATCGTTCCAGCGGACGTTTTTCCAAGCACTTGAGAATAATGGATTCAAGTTTTCTGGAGATATCTTTTTTGTGTTCGTGAATGGGATAGGCTTTGATTTTGGGGTCCGCAACCGCTCGCTTGTATTCGGTTACACTGTTTGCTTCGAAGGGCTTGTGATGGCATAATAATTCGTAGGCCACGACGCCAAATGCAAATACCTCCGCCCGTTCGTCAGCCAGCTGATTCCGAAGCGTTTCGGGTGCAAGGTAGGTTGGGGTGCCGGGAATTACTTTTAATTTGGTGGGCTTCGAACTCTTGTGTTTAATGCTTAAATCAAAGTCGATTAATAACAGTCCGCAGTCGTCAGTAATCAGGATGTTCTCCGGTTTCAGATCCATATGCAGATAGCCTTTGCTATGAACATAGCTCAAGGCTGCAGCTAATTTTCGAACAAAGATCAAGGAATGGGTTTCGATGAGTGAGGACTGCTGTAGAATACATTCTCTGAGGTTATGAGACTCATGGTACTCAATGACCATATAAGGTACCCGTTTGCAGACTCCGTCTTCTTTTACCTTGATGATGTTGGGATGGTCCAATTCCTTTAAATGAGCCACTCCGGACTTAAAGGATTTGATGATGGACCGATCTTTTCGGAATTGTTCCCTGACGAATCGTACCACGCATCGGTTTCCTTCCGAATCTACACAGATATATAGATCGGTCATGCCCCCTTTGGGAATCTTTTCTAATGGGCGGAATTGCGGAAGGTCCTCAATCTTCATATAGAAACTCTACCAGATCCACTTTCCCTTTTACAATCACCGATCCACCTAAAGACGAAACCGATGCCGTACCAAATCAGCCAAGATCCCCGTTTAGAGTTCTCTCCGGTTTGCCGGGGAATTCTTCTCATAAACGTGGTGGTCTTTGTCTTGGTGGAGGTTGCGCAATTTTTTGAAATCCCGGCCCTTCAAAAACAAGAATTGTTTTTGACCATTGGGTTATTTCCTCCCAGTCTTTTTCAAGACGGCATTTACTGGGGACCTTTCACCCATATGTTTCTCCATGCCAATCTGTTGCATGTCGGTATCAATATGATGGGACTTTATCTGTTGGGGCCTGATCTGGAATCTGCACTGGGTCACGTACGCTTTTGTTTTTTTTACCTGATCAGTGGTCTGGTAGGTGCCGGAACCTATTTGTGTATCTCTTATGTTCTGCAAGGGCAGGTCCAGCCGGTGGTGGGAGCTTCCGGTGCTATTTTCGGGTTGCTGGGAGGGGTGGTGGCTCTCTATCCCCTTCGTATGTATGTTATTTTACCGCTGATGATTCCGTTAAAAGCGTATGTGCTTGCGGTAATTCTTCTGACCACACACCTGTTTTTTATTCTCACTCCTTTTGGCAGTAATGTGGCCTATGATGTTCACCTGGGCGGAGGAGTGGCAGGGTTTCTAATGGCCGGGGGAGCGGCACTACTCCACCGACGAAAATATCGGGATCTGATTCCGACACCTGAGCTCCCTTATGCCAAGGTGGAATTGGAAACCTTGGCCTGTCGGTTAGCGGAAACGGAGGAGGTCTCTGAATCGGATCGTTCCAGATATCAGGATCTTCGTCAGATTTTGCGGTTTGAGGATATTCCATCCGTGGAGGAACTGAGAGCGATGAAGAAAGAACCGAAAAAGAAAGAGTAACCACGAAAATTCGTGGTTGATAATGGTGTGCACGTTTGCGGGATTCGCGTAGGAGAGAGGCATGACGACTCCAGGCATATGTACCATCCAGAACCTTCCCAAAAACATTGATCAGCAGGTTTGCCTCCGGGGCTGGATCCGGGCGATCCGCTCCAGCGGAAAGATACGGTTTTTAGAACTGCGTGATGGCACGGGATGGTGTCAGTGTATTGTAGAGGCGGCTCATGCCCAGGCCTTTGCTGCTTTGGATGGGGTCGGACAGGAGTCCAGTGTTCGGATTGTTGGAACCGTGCGCGAGGAACCCCGAAGTCCGGGTGGGGTTGAAGTCGCGGTCACGGAAGTCACCGTGCTTCAGAATTCCGAAGAATACCCCATATCCAGAAAAGCTCATGGAATTGATTTCCTGATGCGCAAACGCCACCTCTGGTTACGAAGTCCACGTCAGCAAGCCATTTTAAAGATCCGTCACACCCTGATCTCTGCGGCTCGACGGTTTTTTGATGAAGATGGATTTACTCTGATTGATACTCCGATTTTTCAGCCTGGAGCTGCCGAGGGTGCCGGGACCTTGTTCGATGTCGATTACTTTGGCGATCCAGCGTATCTGGCCCAAACCGGACAGTTATATTTGGAGACCGCGGCCATGTCGTTAGGCAAGGTATACTGCTTCGGACCCACCTTTCGGGCGGAGAAGAGTAAAACCCGAAGGCATTTAACCGAATTCTGGATGATCGAGCCCGAGGTGGCCTTTGCCGAGCTGGAAGACCTTGAAGTGCTCTCGGAACGGTTTCTTTGCTATTTGGTCAGCGCCGTGTTGGACCAGAATCGGGAAGAACTGGAAGAACTCGAACGCGATATCTCGGCTCTGGAAAAAATAAAAGGACCTTTCCCCCGACTAACCTATTCGCAAGCGGTTGATCTTTTGCATGATCCTGAGCTGCATCAAAAGCTGGAGCGGGAAGTGGATGAAGAGCGGTTTCGGCTACAGAAACTTGAGACCGAGTACGGTGAAAAAGAAAAAATGAAAGCTGAGGTGCGTAAAGCCTGGAAGGTGGAAAAGTTGGACCGTGAACTCAAAGCCCTCAAGGAAGAGATGGATACGCTCTCTCGCTGGATTGAACAGCAGCCTCAACATATTGAAGATGCAAAGAACTTCGAATGGGGAAAAGATTTTGGTGGGGACGAGGAAACCATTTTAAGCAATCAGTTTGATGCGCCATTGATTGTGACCCATTATCCGGCAGAGGTAAAAGCCTTCTATATGAAGCGTGACGAAAAGGACTCCCGGGTGGTACGCAATCTGGATGTGCTCGCTCCGGAAGGATACGGAGAAATTATCGGGGGCAGTCAGCGGGAAGAAGATCTAGATGAGCTTCTCAATCGTATGCAGAGAGAGGGAATGGATACGGATCCGTATGACTGGTATTTAGATCTACGTCGGTACGGCTCTGTTCCTCATGGTGGTTTTGGATTGGGAATCGAACGGACGGTGTCCTGGATCTGCGGATTAAAGCAC
>JGI12109J20283_11286215_pt1 | contig 12431 bp, 12 predicted proteins | sample ElkSlonscriptome_12_FD_20283 | JGI IMG/M metagenome (IMG submission 20283) | reverse complement strand
TGTCGGACTGGTTCTTTCAGGCCTCGCGGATCGCCAACGAAAACGGCACGAAGGACGTCTTGTGGGTTCCGGGCGCGCACCGCTGAAAGCGGCGGGGTGTCCCCCGGACAGCCCGGCGACCGGAAGCGCGCACCGCTGAAAGCGGCTGGATGTTGGCAAAGTCATCCGCGGCGCAAGATGTGACGCAAACGTCAAGAACGTGGCGTCGGTAGTGCCTACCGCGTCGATTTTGCACTGTCTTCGCCCCGTCGCGCGCGATAACTACGTGACCGAGACCATACCGAACCAGCTTCTGGGAGAAAAACGCACATGAAGGTCCTCGTACCCGTCAAGCGCGTGATCGACTACAACGTAAAAGTCCGCGTCAAGGCGGATGGCACGGGCGTCGATCTTGCCAACGTCAAGATGTCGATGAATCCGTTCGACGAAATCGCCGTGGAAGAGGCCATCCGCCTGCGTGAAGCAGGCAAGGTGGACGAGGTCGTTGCGGTTTCGATCGGCGTCAAGCAGGCGCAGGAAACACTGCGCACCGCGCTCGCCATGGGCGCCGACCGCGCGATCCTTGTCGTGGCCGCCGATGATGTACACACGGATATCGAGCCGCTGGCAGTCGCCAAGATCCTCGCCAAGATCGTCGAAGAAGAACAGCCCGGCATGGTGCTTTGCGGCAAGCAGGCCATCGACAACGATATGAATGCGACCGGCCAGATGCTCGCCGCGCTGTTGGGCTGGAGCCAGGCGACCTTCGCGTCGGAGGTCGATGTCGACGGCGACCATGCGACGGTCACCCGCGAGGTCGACGGCGGCCTGCAGACCATCAAGGTGAAGATGCCGACCATCGTCACCGTGGACCTGCGCCTCAACGAGCCGCGCTACGCCTCGCTGCCCAACATCATGAAGGCCAAGAAAAAGCCGCTGGATGAAAAGACACCCGAAGACTACGGCGTCGATGTGGCGCCACGGCTGAGCGTGGTCAAGACGACCGAACCCGAGGCCCGCAAAGCCGGGATCATGGTGGGGTCGGTTGACGAACTTGTCGAGAAACTCAAAGAAGCGGGGGCTGTGTAATGGCTGTTCTTCTGATTGCCGAAGTAACCGACGGTGCGCTTGCTGTCGATGCGACTGCGAAGGCCGTGACGGCCGCTACCGCACTTGGTGATGTGACCGTGCTCTGCGCCGGCGCCTCTGCCGCCGAAGCCGCCGCCGAAGCCGCCAAGATCGACGGTGTCACCAAGGTGCTCTGCGCCGAGGATGCGGCCCTTGGTCATCGGCTGGCCGAGCCGACCGCCGACCTGATCGTTTCGCTTGCCAGTGATTACACCCACATCGCGGCCCCCGGAACGACCGACGCAAAGAACGTGATGCCCCGCGTGGCGGCACTCCTCGATACGATGATCATCTCGGAAGTGACCGAGATCGTCGACGCCGACACATTCGCCCGCCCGATCTATGCGGGCAATGCGATCCAGTTGGTCAAGTCGGGCGACGACAAGAAGGTCATGACCATCCGCACTACCGGCTATGATGCGGCGGGAATGGGGGGATCGGCTGCGGTCGAGACCATCAGCGCCGCCGGAAATCCCGGTCTTTCGGAATGGGTCGAGGACAAGGTCGCCGAAAGCGACCGCCCCGAACTGACTTCGGCGGGTGTGGTCGTCTCCGGCGGGCGCGGCGTCGGCTCGGAAGAGGATTTCGCCATGATCGAGAAACTGGCCGACAAGCTGAATGCCGCCGTCGGTGCATCCCGTGCCGCTGTCGACTCGGGCTATGCGCCGAACGACTGGCAGGTCGGGCAGACCGGCAAGGTCGTCGCACCCGATCTCTACGTCGCCGTAGGCATTTCCGGAGCCATCCAGCACCTTGCAGGCATGAAGGACAGCAAGGTCATCGTCGCGATCAACAAGGACGAAGAGGCCCCGATCTTTCAGGTGGCCGACTTCGGGCTGGTTGCCGATCTCTTCACAGCCGTGCCGGAATTGACCGAAAAGCTCTGAACCACGGATCAGTGCCGCCATGAAAAAGCCCGCCCTCCGGCGGGCTTTTGCATTTCCGCCGGAGGCGATCGGGCGGCCGCGTGCAATCGCAGTGCCCTGCCGGATTACAGCACGTAGAGCTTTTCGCGCAGCACGTGGATCAGCAGTTGCGCCGCCTCGCGGTGGCAGGCGGCACCCAGCATCTCGATCGCGGCCTGCCGTTGCGACGGGGGATAGAACATGCCTTTGACACCTTCGGCCAACGCCTCTGGCGACGGGGTGTATTCGACGATATCGCGCACGTGCGGACGCAGTTCCTCGACCATGGCGCGCGTGACGAACAGCGGATCTGCCTGAAGCTGGCCCGGGTGTTTCGACCAGTGCTGGTCCGACATCGGTGTATCGGACATCCACAGAAGGATCACGTTTTCCCCCAGATTGCCTAGCAAGGTCCGCATCCGCGCCGACCATGCGGCACGAAGTTCGGCAACAACGGTATCGAAACGGTCCAACGAGGCCGTATGAAGCTTGCCCAGCATGTGTCTGGTAAAGGTGCAGTCCGAAAAATCGATATCGTGATAGATCGCCTGCAACACCGTCGAGGCGCCCAGAAACCGGTCATTGCGCCGCGGATGCACCGAATAGAAGCGATTCGACAACGTATGCGCCCCCATGATCTGCACCACCGTCATGTCGGCGTTTTGACAAATCTCCATCACCTCGCCATCACCCAGAAACACATCGATCCCGCCATTCACGAAGCCGAAATTCACGCATGGCTGACGCATGGCGTCTTCGACGATCATGGCAAAGGGTTTCTTGATGAACTTTCCATAGGTGGCGGTGCTGCCCATGAAAGTCAGGTAGGGTCGATCCAGACGTTTGCGCGGTCCGCGGAAAAGCATGCGCGAGTCACCGTAGCGACACGGCGCGTAGGATAGCCCCTCGTTTTCGATCTGATCCTGTTTCACGATCACCCCACTGCATTGCGGCCAAGTGGCGACATCGTCGGCCAAGAGTTTTGACAAAGTGCTAATCAGCGCATTCGCCGAAAACTTATCCCATCAATCCGCCTTGAAGCCGCCCCGCCCCGAGGCCTATGCTGCGGCAGCAAACGAAGGACAGATCGCATGGCAATCGAAACGGTAGGCATCGTCGGTGCCGGTCAGATGGGAAACGGGATCGCCCATGTCTTTGCGCTCGCCGGGTACGAGGTGCTGGTCAACGATGTCAGTGAAGAGGCTTTGCAGAACGCCATCTCGCTGATCGACAAGAACATGGACCGGCAGGTCGGCAAGGGGTTGATCACCGACACCGACAAGGCCGCCGCCCTGGCCCGTATCGGTGCGACCCAGACGCTCACCGACCTCGGCCAGACCGACCTCATCATCGAGGCCGCCACCGAACGCGAGACGATCAAGACGGCGATTTTCGAAGACCTTGTGCCGCATCTCAAGCCCGACACCATCCTGACCTCGAACACCTCGTCGATCTCGATCACGCGGCTGGCCTCGCGCACCGACCGTCCGGAAAAGTTCATGGGCTTTCACTTCATGAACCCTGTGCCGATCATGCAATTGGTCGAACTGATCCGCGGCATCGCCACTGATGAGGAAACATTCAAAGCCTGTCATCAGGTTGTCGAACGTCTCGGCAAGACCTCCGCCACCGCCGAGGATTTCCCCGCATTCATCGTCAACCGCATCCTGATGCCGATGATCAACGAGGCGATCTATACCCTTTATGAAGGCGTGGGATCAGTGCAGTCCATCGATACGTCGCTGAAACTGGGCGCCAACCATCCCATGGGGCCGCTGGAACTGGCCGACTTCATCGGGCTGGATACCTGTCTGGCGATCATGAACGTGCTGCATGACGGGTTGGCCGATACCAAGTACCGCCCCTGCCCGCTGCTGACGAAATACGTCGAGGCGGGTTGGCTGGGCCGCAAAACGAAGCGCGGGTTTTATGATTATCGCGGGGATGAGCCCGTGCCGACGCGGTAGGGAATGGTTCGCAAAACCCTGCCGCATTGCGCATAAGGCGAATGGCAGATGCAAGCGCCAAACACCTTCAAGCAGTCTTGAAAAACAATTCCGGATCGCCTTCGTCGAGGCCGCCCAGTTCACCACAAAACTGCCACCCCGTCTTGGCGAGCAAACGGCGCATAGCTGAATTCGATTTGTTCGTGGACGTCCATACCTCTGGGTAGAGGCTGGAGCTGTGCGCAAGCAGACCTTCACCCAAGCCCATTCTTCTTGCGTCCGACGATATGACAAGCAGGGAAACGAACGGCTTTTCAAAGAAGTATTTGTGATCGAGGCAGCAGAACCCTTTGATCTCGCCTGACAAGGTAGCCACGCTCAATCCTCCGGTCCGGGCCACGGATGCGATGTAGGCAGCCCTGCCATTCGCGCCGGAAATTGCTTCATCGATCAAGGTTGCCTGAGCGATATCATGCGACGCAACCGCATTCCGGATCTCCACAGCGCCCTCCAGAGACAACAGCCAATTCAAAGATCATATCTCGCACCAATCGCAATGTCAGCTTGCCCGCCACGCAGACCTGCCTGAAGTACCCTCGCCCCGTGTGAACTGGCCCCATGTGAACCACCACAACGAAAAATCCCCGCGGCCTTCACCGCGGGGATATCCACCACTCTGACGAGAGAGCGCCCTACATCGGCGGGATCGCGAAGAACATCGTCTCGCCCGAGTGGTCATCGACGCCGTCGTTGTCGGTCGACACCCACATCGTGCCATCTGCGGCAATCGCCAGACCTTCGACCTTGTCGAGGACATAGCCACCCGTCGAGGTCAGGTAGGGCAGCAGGTCGACCACTTCGGTAGGCTCCAGCACCGCTGGTGTCTCGCCGAGTGCGACCATCTCGTCCATCGCACCCAGAGGCACGCTTGTGATGCGCTTGGTCGCGGCATTCTCGAACTGGTTGTCACGCTCGATGAAGTAGACATCGTCGCCATGTGCTACGATTTCCGACAGTCCGACCCAGCCGGTTTCGGCAGGGGTCAGCGGATAGTGGATCACCGACCATTCCTCAGATTCGAGGTTGTAGCCCAGCACCTTCGCGTGATTCTCGGGGTCGTCGCGCCATTCACGCTGGACCGCGAGATAGAGCATGTCGCCGACACGGGTGATGCCTTCAAAGCCGAAACGACGTTCGACATTCAAGAGCGCTTCGGGCAGGGCGATGTAATCCTCGATCGCGCCATCACCGCCGACATGATAGATCGCATGTGGAACCAGCCGATCGGAACGGCCTTCGCTCGCAATCCAGAAACCACCGTCGCCATCCAGCGCGATACCTTCCATGTCCATCAGCTGGGCAGGCTGGCCTTCGCGTGTGACGCGGATCGCGTCCACGATGCGGGCCGGCGTTTCCGACACGTCGATGTGGAAGATCGTCGGCTGCATCGCATAGAAGCTGTCCGAGACCGCATAGATCGTGCCGTCCTCGGCCATGACCTGACCCGAGATCGCACCCCAGCCGGTCAGCTCGTCCATGCCGGCCGATGTCAGATGCGGATAGACCGCAGGGGCGTCCTGATATTCGAACACCATAACGTGGGCGCGTGGGCCCGCATCATCGGTTTCGTTGGCCGAGATCAGCAAGCCACGTTCTTCGATGACGGCATAACCCTCTGGCCCGATGCCCGATGGCAGCAGTTGGGTCAGCACAGGGTTCGCAGGGTCAGTCACGTCATAGACACCGACAATCGACGACCGTTCGGCACCGACGAAGACCATCGGTGTGCCGTCGAATGTGCCGAAAGTCACCGACTCAGGCTCGACACCCTTGTTGCCAGAGCGTTCTTCGGGATAGTGGCCGATCTGGATGATGGCATGTTCGAAGCTGACACCGCTTTCGTAGATCACCTCGCCATCCTGGCTCATGATGGTCCAGCCACGGGTGCCGCCGTCCATGTCGCCTTCGTTCGCCATGGCGAAATGCGTGTCATCGATCCAAGTGATCGCATCGGGTTCGCGCGGCCATGTCAGGCTTTGGTCGAAGACCAGCGCGCCCTCTTCCTCGGTGTCGATCCCTTCCAGCGTGACTTCACCGGCCGAGAAATGGCTCAGCACTTCGCCCTCGGGTGAAATCACGATGATGTGGTTGTTTTCCTGCAGGGTGACGACGATCTCGCCTTCACCGTTGACCGAGACGAACTCGGGCTCGGGGTCTTCAGGTGCGATGTCGGCAAGACCTGTGATGTCGACCATCATGGTGCTGTCGCAATCAAGGCCAGCATCCGAGGTCTGGGTGATCGTCACATAGCCACCGGGCATCTGGCCGACGCGGCCATCGCCGAGGTCTTCGTCACGCTCGTTCTCGATGGCGACAGCGACAAAGCTGCCGTCAGGCGAGATCGCGACCGCATCGGGCTGACCGCCCAGATCGCAGGTCGCCAGGACTTCGCGGCTGGCCACGTCAATCGCGTGCAATACACCCGAAGGCTCGGTGTAGCTTGCAGATGTGTTTTCGCCGACATAGGCCATCATGCCCATCACGGCGACCGATGTCGGCTCGCCTTCCAGCGCGATGGCGCCGGCAGCGGCTGGGGCCGCAGGATCGGTCAGGTCGATAAAGCCGATCACGCCCGCAGGGCTGTCCGTATAGACCAGCGTCATGCCGTCGCCGGTCGCGCCGATGATCTCGGCCGAGCTTTCCTCGGCATCAGGTGCGTTTTCGGCCGTCATGAACGACGCGATGCGGTTGAAGTTTTCGGCCATAGCCCCGCCCGCGGCAAGCGCGAGAATGGACGTCATCGCCATCAGTCTGGCTGTCATTGGATTGATCCCCCAATTGTAAGTGCAGTTCGCGCCGCAACGGTAGGACCGGCTTGCAACGGATTTGCGACGATCGGGGAAGAATGGCGGCTTCGGACACGCGATGCCGAGCCTGGCCCAACTATGCTAGTCACCCTCGCCGAACTTGTCGTTCACCAGGTTCTCGATCGCATCGGCCAGCTCTTCGGCCTGCGGGCCGCTGGTTTCGACCTCGATATGCGTGCCTATCGAGGCGGCGAGCATCAGAAGGCCCATGATGCTGTCTCCGCCGGTCGTCTCACCGTCCTTGCTGACGCGGGCATCGGCATCGAAAGCTTCGACAACCTCGACCAGCTTGGCCGAGGCGCGGGCGTGCAGCCCTTTGATATTCTGGATCTCAAGACGGCGGTGACTCATTGCGGCAACCCGCCCTTGTGGCTGTTGATATACTTGTGCGCAGCGGCGATCGCGGCTTCGACCGCATCGGGCACCGGGACGTGCCGCGATTTGGCCAGCTTGATCAGCATCGGCAGGTTGGCCCCGTAGAGGATGCGGCGATTTTCCGGGCTGCAGGCCCTTAGCGAGAGATTGGTGGGCGAGCCGCCGAACATGTCGGTGACGATGACGACCCCGTCACCACGATCGACACCATCCGCGGCGGCGCAAATTTCTTCCTGTTTGGCGGCGCGGTCATCGTCAGGACCGATGGCGATGCTGGTCATCCCGGGCTGCGGTCCCACCACATGTTCGACAGCGGCGAGGTATTCCTCGGCCAGCCTGCCGTGCGCCACGATAACGATCCCGATCAATCCGCTTAATCCCTACTTCCCGGCGCGTTGCTCTCGCTCCAGCTCGCGATGTCGTTTAGACACATGCCAGCCCGCTTGCGCAAGAGCCTGAGCCATTTGTTCAGTCATCATCACCGACCTGTGGCGCCCGCCTGTGCACCCGAAACCGATGGTGAAATGCGCCTTGCCCTCATCGCGGTAGGCGGGCAGCAAGAGTTCCAGCAGGGATCTGGTCTGCGCAAAGAAGGGCGCAAAGCGTGGATCCTCGCTGACGTAGGCCGCGACCGGTGCTGCCCGGCCATCCATGGGACGCAGATCGGCATCCCAATGCGGATTGCGCAGAAACCGGCAATCAAGCACCATATCAAGTCCGCGCGGCAATCCGCGCTTGTAGGAAAACGACTGGAGCGTCACCGCAAGCCGCCCGGCTTTGCCCTGTGCGAACAGGCGCCCGATCTCGGCCCTCAGGTCATGGGGCGAAAAGCCATCGGTGCTGATCAGGATATCGGCGCGCGCGCGCAGGTCCGCCAGCATCGCCCTCTCCTTGACGACACCTTCAAGAGGTGTGCCCTCGGGGGCGAGCGGGTGGCGGCGGCGGGTTTCGGAAAAGCGCTGGACCAGCACATCTTCGGAGGCATCGAGGTAAAGCACCTGTGCGGCAATTCCGGCCGCGCGCGTCACCTCGGCAATGCTGTCCGCGACGGCGGCGGCCCCGAAGTCGCGGTTGCGTGCATCGACCCCCAGCGCCAGCGGACGTTCTGGTGGCGGGCCATCCATCAGGCGGGGCACCAGCGAAAGCGGCAGGTTGTCGATCACCTCGTACCCCAGGTCTTCCAATGCGCGGATCGCAGTGGACCGCCCCGCCCCCGACGGGCCGGTCACCAGCACCACCGAAGGCGCCGTGGCGGTTTCTTCACGCGTGTGGGTATTCATCGCTCGCTCCAGCCGGTCTTGAGCAATTGCAACAGGGACGACGCCCAGATTGGCGTATCGCAGCGATAGATCAAGGGAACATCACATCCCAAGAGCGTGATATTGCGTCGCGGCGGCAGCCGCGCGGTCTCGAGCCGGTCGAGATCGGCGACACAGGCTACCTCGGCCTGCGAGACATGGGTGGCGTTCAGAATGCCAAGCCCACGCGCCTCGATCAGCCCGGCCAGCGTATCCATCGGCGCGACGTACAAGCGCGCATCCGCGCGACCCAGCCGCACGCGGTCGTCTCCGACAAGATCACAACCCATCGCCATCAGGCTCAATGCCAGCCCCGACTTGCCCGCTCCCGAAGCGCCCGTGATCAACAGCGCCCGTCCCCCCCATGCAACGGCAGAGGCGTGGAGGATATCGGACATGATAAAGACCTGAACTAGAGCGGCAGACCCACCACAAAGCGCGCGCCAAGCGGCTCCGAGGTCGCATCTGCATGCGTGGGACGGATGTTTTCTGCCCAGATCACACCGCCATGTGCCTCGACGATCTGCTTGGAGATCGCAAGGCCAAGGCCCGAGTTGTTTCCGAACTGGCCGGACGGACGTTCCGAATAGAAGCGCTGGAATATCTTGGTCAGAGATTCCTCTGGAATACCGGGGCCGGTATCCTCGACCACGGCCAGTACACGGTTCTGGCGGGTGCGCGCCCAGACGCGGATCGCATCGCCATCCTCGCAGAACGAAATCGCATTGGTGATCAGGTTGACGAAGACCTGTGCCATACGGCCTTCGAGCCCCTGCACCATGATGGGCTCGTTCGGCATATCGGCCACGAATTCGACACCGCGCAACCGCGCCTCCTTACCCAGGAAATCGGCGATGTTGTTCAGCATCTTGACCAGATCGAAGGATTCCTCCTCCTCCTTGACCAGCTCGCTGTCGAGCCGCGAGGCATTCGAGATATCGCTGACCAGCCGGTCGAGGCGCTTGACGTCATGCTCGATCACCTCGAGCAGCTTCTCGCGCTGATCTTCACGCCGGGCGACCCGCATGGTCCCGACGGCGGACCGCAACGAGGCAAGCGGGTTCTTGATCTCGTGGGCGACATCGGCTGCGAATTGCTGATTGCTTTCGATCCGCTGATAGAGCGCCCGCACCATCCGGCGCAGTGCGCCTGACAAACGCCCGATTTCATCGGGGCGGGCGGTGAAATCGGGGATGCGGACCCGTGTCGGCGCCATCTTGCGGGCATTGCGTTCCTGCGTGGCTTCGGCGGCGGTGGCAAGCTGCGACAAAGGGTTCGCGATGGTCGAGGCAAGGACGAGGCTCAGACCGATACTGACAAGCACGCCTACGAAAAAGAGGCGCAGATACTGCTCGCGCTCAAGCTGGACCAGCCGGTCAACCTCGCCTGCCGCCGTCGTCACTGCGACGACCCCCATGGGCACGTTGTTGCGCAAGATCGGCGTGGTCACGATGAAACTGGTGTTGCCCGCCACCTCGACCGCCGTAAGATGCGTGCCGGATTCCAGCGCCTCGCGTACGCTGGCCTGGGACCGGCGCAACATGATCGTATCTGCGTCCTCGGGGCTTCCCGCGAACGGGGTCAGGACCATGCCGCTCAGGCCGTCCCAGAACGTCGACAGCGCGTCGGTGATGGCAGTGCCGCCCGAGCGTTCGCGCAGCGTGGCCAAGGCGGCCGGGTCGGCCTGCCCCCGCGTGCGGGCGATCACACTGGTGTCTACCCCGAAGACCGTCACCTCGATGCCGCCGCGCAGATCGAGCGCAGCAAGGGTCTGCGTCACATCGACCCCGTCCGATGTCACCAGATTGACCGGCGCGACAGCGGGCATCTGCGCCTCGAAGACATCGGCGATCAGGCGGGCCTCCGTCAAAAGGCCCTTTGCGCGCTGAAACGCGAGGCTTTCACGCGACGGGCTGAGATACAGCACACCAGCAATCAACAATATCAGGGCGATCAGGTTGAAAGTGACGATCTTGCGCGCGATCGGCGACCGCCAGAGCGCCATCACGCGGCCGACCCGGTTGGTGGTCGGCTCTTCGTCTTCGTTACCGTATTGGGGATCGACCCAGTCGTCACCAAGCAACAGGTCGGGGGTCCGCGCGGCGCGCCGCACGGATTTCAGGTCGCGCACGTCTATCTTGGGCGCTGCCGACATGCGTTACACGTCACTCTTCGTTGTAGCGATACCCAATGCCGTAAAGTGTCTCGATCGCTGAAAACTCATCATCTGCATTCCGCATCTTCTTACGCAGACGCTTGATATGGCTGTCAATGGTCCGGTCGTCCACATAAACCTGATCATCATAAGCCACATCCATCAGCTGATCGCGGCTTTTAACAAAGCCGGGGCGCTGTGCCAGCGCCTGCAACAGCAGAAACTCCGTCACCGTAAGGGATACGTCCTTACCTTTCCATTTCACCGCGTGGCGCAGCGGATCCATCACCAGCTCGCCACGTATCATTACCTTCGTCTCTTCGGTCTCCTCGACCTCTTCTCCGGCGATTGCATCCTGTCGACGCAGAAGCGCGCGGATTCGTTCGACAAGTAGACGCTGAGAAAATGGCTTTTTTACGTAATCGTCAGCCCCCATGCGCAGGCCGAGCACCTCGTCGATCTCGTCGTCCTTGGAGGTCAGGAAAATGATGGGCATCGCTGTCTTCTGACGAAGGCGTTGCAACAGGTCCATGCCGTCCATGCGGGGCATCTTGATATCCAGAACAGCCATGTCCGGCATCCGCTTGTTGAACGCGTCAAGGGCTGTCTGACCATCGTTATATGTCTCGACTTCGAAGCCCTCGGCCTCGAGTGTCATCGCCACGCTGGTCAGGATATTTCGATCATCGTCGACTAATGCGATTCTGGACATGCAAACTTTCCCTGATAGCTGAATGGCTTATGTTTCTTATGCGCACAATTTCTGAGCTTTTTGAAGGACCGAATCAACACTTAACTCGGGCGTCGTCATAAAGCTGCCATATTTGACACGGTTTCGCCCAGCCCCGCTTTAAACAGGTGACACCCCTGCGGACCCCCGCCGATGGTTGCGCTAACATGGATTTGGTTGCGCTAACTGTCGCTTTGCGGGCTATCAGCTTTGGAAAACTTGGTGATAAAGGATTACATCGCCAGTCAACAAGGCAGAAGACAGAGGAGCGCGACAATGGACCACGGCATGGTCAACCCGAAGATGAAACTTGAAGATCAAGGCATCGCGGGGCTTGCGGAGGTCTATTACAACCGCTCCGAGGCTGAATTGCAGGACGCCGCCGTCGCCGCGGGCGAAGGCGTGAACGGGAAGGGTGGGACTTTTCTGGTCTCTACCGGCAAGCACACGGGCCGGTCGCCAAAGGACAAGTTCGTCGTCAAGACCCCCGACGTGGTCGATACGATCTGGTGGGACAACAATCCGCCCATGGATCCCGCGAACTTCGATGTCCTGCATGCCGACATGCTGGCGCACATGAAAGGCGGCACCTACAACGTGCAGGACCTTTACGGCGGCGCCGATCCCGCACACAGGCTGGACGTGCGCGTCGTGACGGAACTGGCATGGCATGGTCTTTTCATCCGGCACCTGCTGCGCCGGCCCGACAGGTCGGAACTGGAAAGCTTTTCCCCGGATTTCACGATCATCAATTGCCCCAGCTTCAAGGCCGACCCCGAAAGGCACGGCTGCCGGTCCGACACGGTGATCGCGCTGAACTTCGCAAAGAAACTGATCCTGATCGGCGGTACCGAATACGCGGGCGAGAACAAGAAATCCGTCTTCACCCTGCTGAACTACCTGCTGCCCGAGAAAGGCATCATGCCGATGCATTGTTCGGCGAACCACGCCCCGGGCAACCCGGTGGACACGGCCGTGTTCTTCGGCCTTTCGGGAACCGGCAAGACAACCCTGTCCGCCGACCCCACCCGTGTGCTGATCGGCGACG
>JGI12109J20283_10124400_pt1 | contig 12432 bp, 7 predicted proteins | sample ElkSlonscriptome_12_FD_20283 | JGI IMG/M metagenome (IMG submission 20283) | reverse complement strand
AAACCAGTAGGTCTTGAAGACGTGCCAGCCGAGCAGCACCGGCACCGGCCAAAACAGCAGGATATGCCAGAGCACCGACTGGCGGCGCAGGCGCCGGGCCAGGGCCCCGCCGATGCGATGCTCCAGGGCGATGACCCCGGTGGACAGGGCGCCCAGCACCAGGGTGGCGGAAAAGGCCGCGATCAACAGGAGATTCAGGCCATGGCCCAGGCGAAAGCCGGTGTGGGCGACGAGCCCCAGGATCACCAGCAACCCGAGCACGATGTGCACCAGGCGCCAGGCATCGAAGCGGCCCAGGCCACTGAGCTTCTTGATGCGCTTGCGCGGCGACAGCAGCAGGCCGACGGCGAACAGGCCCAGCACCGTAAAGCCGCTGATCTGCTTGAACAGGCCCTCGCGCCAGAGGATGTCCCAATGCCAGGGGTGCTGCACCGAGTCGGCATAGGGCAGCGCCGGCGCGAACACCACCAGCAGCGCGGCCAGCAGACCGACGGAGGCGGTACCCAGCAGGGTGCGGTGCATGGCCACCGGCTCCGGCGCGGCGCGGCCGCCCAGCAGCTCCTCCACCAGGGGTTTGCAGGAGCCGCACACCGTGCTGGCCCCGGTGGCCTTGGAGACATCGGCCACCGAGCAGGCACCGAACAGGATGGCGTCCCCCACCGCGCCGCGGGTGACGCCGGTGCACTGGCACACCGCCGCTTGGGCTGGCCAGGCCGCCACCCCCTGGCCTTCTCGCTCGGGCCAGATCCTGCCGCTAAGCCCGAAGCGCATCACCTGCCAGGGCCAGATGCGCCCGGCGCCCTCGATCATGGTCTGGAGACGGACGGTCTCCGCCCAGTCGCCGATGCCGATGACCCCCACCAGGCGCTGCCGGCGCACCAGGATCTTGCGGTAGATGCCCCGGGCATCGTCACGGTAGACGTGGGCGGTGCCGTCATGGGGGTCCGCACCGGCCCCCATGGGTCCCATGCTGAAGACCTGGGTGCCCACCACCTTGAGGCGGCTGACCGTCACCGAACCGGCGTAGTGGCCCTCCGTGCCGGCAATATTCGCCGCCGCCACCGCCGCCTGTTCCAAGCCCGGCCCCACCAAGCCGTAGACCCTGCCGCGGTGCTCGGCGCACTCGCCTACGGCATAGATATGCGGCGCCGAGGTGCGCATGGCATCGTCCACCTTAATGCCGCGGCCAATGTCCAGGCCGGCCTGGCGGGCCAGCTCGATGTTGGGACGGATGCCGGTGGACAGCACCAGGGTGTCGCAAAAGAGCTCGCGGCCCGAGCGCAGGCGCACCCCGCGAATCCGTTCCTCGCCGAGCACCTCCGCCACCCCCTCGCCGATGAGGACCTCGATGCCCAGGGCCTCCACCTCGGCCTGCAGGCGCGCCGAACCCGTCGCGTCCAACTGCTGGCCGAGGAGGCGGTCGGCAAGCTCGATCACAGTGACCCGGGTGTTGCCCCGCTGCATGCCGCGGGCCGCCTCCAGACCCAGCAGCCCCCCGCCCAACACCACCGTGTGGTGACTGCGCGCGCGCCGCGCCAGCAGCCGGTTGGCATCGTCCAGGTTGCGAAAGGTGAACACGCCCGCCAGATCGACGCCCGGGATCCCGGGCACGAAGGGCGATGAACCGGTGGCCAGCACCAGCTTGTCATAGGGCTGGACGCGCCCGGTGTTGTCGACGACGCATTTGGCATCCTTGTCGATGGACTCGATGCGATAGCCCATGTGCTCGTCGATGCGGGCGCCGGAGGACCTTTGCAGGGGTTGGAGGAGGGACTCCGTGTCCAGCTCGCCCGCCAGCCAGGAGGACAAGCGCACCCGGTTGTAGGGCTCGTGGGGCTCGTCGCCGTAGATGACCACCGGGCGGTCGGGCAGACGCTCCAACAGCTCCTGCGCCACCCGCATACCCACGGGCCCGTTGCCCACGACCACCACGGGTTTCTTGCCGACCACCACCACGGGTTTCTCGCTCCGTTCAGGGGTGCCGAGCCCCTGGACATCCGCAAGTACTTCCGCCGTCTGCTGCATAGGTTCCCCCGCAGTTCGAAGCCGCCAAAAACAGCGTCCACGCTATGGTTGGGCAAACAGCGTGCCATGGATTCGACCTGACCAACACTTGGCCAATAAATAAAAAAATCAAACCCTTATATATGCGCCTGGAGCGGGCCGGCCAGCGGCGCATCATTTCCTTGCCGGGCTCCAGGCAGCCGAACGTCTGAAACGGTGATGAGACAAGGTGTCCCGCCGGCGTTGGCCGAGTGGGTCTTTTTGTCTCGCCATTGGTTCAGACGTCGCCCGTCTCGGTCCCGGCATAACGCGCTTGGGGGGCGGCTTCGCGGACCCGCCGGCGCGCGAGTCCCTCGCCTGCCAAGGCGAGATCAACGGTCTCGGCCTTGAAGATCTCGATGAAGCGCTGGTGGTAGCGGCGCAGGTATTTGTCGCGCGCGTACGCGATCTTGGTCACCTCCCACGGGAATAGCCCGCTCAAGTCGCGCACACAGAGGTCGGCATCCTCATCGGGCTCGAAGGCCAGCGCGGCGATGACACCGACCCCCAAGCCCTCACGCACATAGGCCTTGATGACGTCGGTGTCCGCCGCGCTGAGGACGACATTCGGCGTCACACCGGCCTTGGCGAAGGCGTTGCTCAGGTTGCCGCGCCCGGTGAAGCCGAACACGTAGGTGACCAGCGGAAAGGCGCCGAGGGCCTCGAGCGTCAAGGGCTCGACCTCGAGCAGGGGGTGCGCCTGCGGCGCGATCAGGCAACGGTTCCAGCGATAGCAGGCAAGGGCCTGAAGACCCGCCTCATCGCCGAGCGCCTCGGTACAGATCGCGAGGTCGACGACATCGCGCAGGGCCATCTCGACGAGCTGCCCAGGGGTACCTTGGTGGATCTGCAGCTCGACGGCCGGGTAGGCGGACACGAACCGCCGGATCACCGGCGGCAGGACGTAGCGCGCCTGGGTGTGGGTCGCACCGAGGCGCAACACGCCCTGATCCTCTTCGACGTGGTCGCGCCCGACCGCGAGGATATTGCCTGTCTGGCGCAGCACCTCGTTGGCGTGCTGCAACACCTGCTCGCCGACCTTCGTAAGCCCGATCAGCCGTTTGCCGTGGCGCACGAAGAGCCGCGTCCCGACTTCGGTCTCCAGCTGCTTCAGGTGCTGGGTCACCGCCGACTGCACCAGGTGCAGGCGTTCCGCCGTGCGGCTCACGTTGAAGCGGGCTTCCACCAGCGTGACCAGCGAGCGGAGTTGGCGCAGTTCCATATCTCAAATCCTGATAACTAGCGAAAAATCATCATTTCATCTCGCAAGTTACGCGTGCCTAGACTGTCCTCAACGCAGCAGGGGCGGCGACGCGTGATACGCGGCCAAGACCCGCCCCAACAGCAATATCCAAGCACGACTCGCGCCACGAGGATCCGAATCCATGGCCCTCGCCCATCTGGAACCCCTGACCAGCCCACTCGACCAACGCCAGCTGCAAGCGCTGCAGACGGCGCTCAAGGATATGTCGCCGAACCAGATCGCCTGGGTCAGCGGCTACCTCGCCGGCCTCGGCGCCGTCGAACCGGCGCCGAGCGCCCCGCCCAAACCGGGCATCGTCCTCTCGATCCTCTATGGCTCACAAACCGGGAATGCCCGCGCCGTGGCCGAGCAGCTCGGTGAGCGCGCCCGCCACCAGGGGATCGAGGCGCAGGTCCTCTCGATGGGCGACTACAACGCGCGCAAGCTCGCGAAGGAGCGCTGGGTCCTGGTCGTGGTCAGCACCCACGGCGAAGGCGAACCGCCCGAGACCGCCTACGCCCTGCACGCCTTCCTGCACGGCGAACGCGCGCCGCGCCTCGAGTCGCTGCGCTTTGCGGTCCTCGGCCTCGGGGACTCGAGCTATGAGCACTTCTGCCAGACCGCGGTCGATTTCGATCGCCGCCTGGACGAGCTCGGCGCCCTGCGCCTGCTGCCGCTGCAGACCTGCGATCTCGACTACCAGTCCGCTGCCGCGGACTGGTCGGCCAAGGCCCTGGACGCGCTGGCCGAGCAGGACGGCGGCGAACTCGCGACCCGCCGGCGGGACAACGTCGTACCCCTGCCGGGCAGACGCCTCGCCGAGGCCTCTGCCTACGGCAAGGACAACCCCTGGCCGGCGACCCTGCTCGAGAACCGGCGCATCACGAGCGAGGACGCGATCGCCGATGTCCGCCACCTCGCCCTCGCCGTCGACCCCGGGGCGCTACGCTATCGGCCAGGCGACGCCCTGGGCGTGTGGCCGCGCAACGACCCGGCATTGGTAGCGGCCGTGCTCGCCGCGCTCGACCTCGATGGCGATGCCGGTGTCGAGCTCGAGGGCGCCGAGCTCAGCCTGCGCCAGGCCCTGAGCGAACGCCTCGAGCTGACGCAGCTCCACCCGAAGACCCTCCAAGCCTGGGCGGAGCACACCGCGGACCCGGTACTCCGCGGGCTCGCGGCCGATACCGCGCGGGCACGCGCCTTCGTGGCGGAGCACCAGTTCATCGACCTGGTAGCGGCCTACCCGGCGCGCGTCGAAGCGAGGGCGCTGGCGGCCTCGCTACGCCCCCTGCAGCCCCGCCTCTATTCGATCGCCTCCTGCCAGGACGAGACCGAGGACGAGGTCCACCTCACCCTGTCCGTGCTCCGCTATGAGGCCCACGGGCGCAGCCATCTGGGCGCGGCCTCCGGCTTCCTTGCCGCGCGCCTCGACCCGGACGAGCGCGTCGGCGTCTATGTCGCCGAGAACCAAGCCTTCCGCCTCCCGCAGGATGGCGCAACGCCGATCGTCATGGTCGGCGCGGGCACCGGCGTGGCGCCCTACCGCGCCTTCTTGCAGCAGCGCGCCCTCGACGGCGACACCGGGCGCAACTGGCTGGTCTTCGGCAATCGCCACTTCCACCGCGACTTCCTCTACCAGCTCGACTGGCAGGCCCAACGCCGGGCCGGCCGGCTCGCCCGCGTGAGCCTGGCCTTCTCCCGGGATCCGGGCGCCGGCGTCTACGTCCAGCAGCGCCTGCGCAGCGAGGGGCGCGAGCTCTATCGCTGGCTCTCCGAGGGCGCGCACCTCTACGTCTGCGGCGCCACGGCGATGGGCCAAGCAGTACACGAGACGCTGCTAGGGATCGTCCGCGACGAGGGGGGGCTGAACCCCGATGCCGCCGCCGAGTATGTCGACAACCTGCGTCGCGAGGCGCGCTACCACCGGGACCTATACTGATGAGCGCAGCCATCCTCGATATCGAGCAGATCAAGCGAAGCAGCCGCTACTTGCGCGGCAGGCTCAGGGAGAGCATGGCCGACGAGCTGACCGGCGCCATCGCGCCGGAGGACTCGCAGATCAGCAAGTTCCACGGCTTCTACCAGCAGGACGACCGCGACCGACGCCAGAGCCGGCGCGAGCAGCTGCTCGAGCCCTATTACGGCTTCATGCTACGCGCCCGCCTCCCGGGCGGCGTCTGCACACCCGCCCAGTGGCTGACGATCGATAGGCTCGGCCAGACCCTGGCGAACGGTACGCTGCGGCTGACGACACGCCAGAGCTTCCAGTACCACGGCATCCTCAAGGGCAACCTGCGACCCGTCATCCGGGGCATCAACGAGGCGCTGATCGACTCGATCGGCGGCTGCGGCGATGTCAACCGCAATGTGCTGTGCAACCCGAATCCGGTCGAATCGGCGCTGCACCTCGCGGTCTACGAATGGGCGAAGCGCATCAGCGAACACCTGCTGCCGCGCTCGCGCGCCTACCACGAGCTCTGGCTCGACGGCGAGCAAGTCGCCGGCGGCGAGGAGGCCGAACCCATCTACGGCGAAGCCTACCTGCCGCGCAAGTTCAAGACCGCTGTCGCCGTGCCACCCCACAACGACGTCGATGTCTACTCCAACGACCTCGGCTTCGTCGCCGTCGCGACCGGCGAGCGCCTCCTCGGCTTCAACGTCCTCGCCGGCGGCGGCATGGGCACCACCCACGGCGATCCGAGGACCTTTCCGCGCCTCGCCGACGAACTCGGCTTCGTCGCCCCCGAGCACACGCTCGCCGTGGCCGAGGCCGTGGTCACGACCCAGCGCGACTTCGGCGACCGGCAGAACCGCAAGCAGGCCCGCCTCAAATACACGATCGAGCGCATGGGCCTCGAGGCCTTTCGAGCCGAGGTCGAGCGCCGCGCCGGCGTCGCCTTCGCGCCGGCCCGCGCGGTGCGCTTCACCGACCAGGGCGACCGCTACGGCTGGGTCAAGGGGCGTGACCAGCGCTGGCACCTGACCCTCTCTATCGAGAGCGGGCGGATCCGCGACGGCGACGGCCATACGGCCATGACGGGCCTGCGCGAGATCGCCCGCATCCATCGGGGCGACTTGCGCATCACGCCGAACCAAAACCTGATCGTGGCCGGCGTGCCCGCCCGAAGCAAAGCCGCGATCGAAGGTCTCGCCCGCGAACACGGCCTCCTCGCCGACGGGCAATCGACGCTGCGCCGCCACGGGATTGCCTGTGTTGCGCTGCCGACCTGCCCGCTCGCCATGGCCGAGGCCGAGCGCTACTTCCCCGAGCTGCTGACGAGGCTCGAGCGGCTCGCTCAGGACCACGGCCTCGCCGAGCAGCCCTTGGTCGTGCGCATGACCGGTTGCCCGAACGGCTGCGCCCGCCCCTACCTCGCCGAAATCGGCCTGGTCGGCAAAGCGCCCGGCCGCTACAACCTGCTGCTCGGTGGCAATGGCATCGGCACCCGTCTGACCCGGCCCTATCGGGAAAACCTCGGCGAGGCTGAGATCCTCGCCGAGCTGGACGTCCTGTTCGGGCAGTACGCCGCTGAGCGCGACGCCGGCGAAGGATTCGGCGATTTCCTGGTGCGCTCCGGTCGCATCCGTCCCGTCGTCAACCCCGCGGAGGATTACCATGCAGAGTAGCGCCCGCATCATGCGAGCTCACCGCCCGCCTCGGCCCGACCTCGACGCCCTGCAATCAGGCAATGCGACGGCGCTGCGCGAAGCCAATCGTTGGCTCGCCGCCAGGCCCGCCGAAGATCGCACGGCCTGGGCGCTCGAACACCTCCCCAACGAGGCCGTGCTCTCATCGAGCTTCGGGGCGCAGGCACCGGTCATGCTGCACCTAGCGACACGCCTGCGGCGCGACATCCCGGTGGTCTTTGTCGACACCGGCTACCTGTTTCCCGAAACCTACCGCCTCGTCGATGCGCTGCAGGAGCGGCTCGAGCTCAATCTCCAGGTCTATCGCCCGCGGCTCTCGCCAGCCTGGCAGGAGGCCCGCCTCGGGCGGCTCTGGGAGCAAGGCCTCGAGGGCATTGAGCGCTACAACGAGCTGAACAAGGTGGAGCCGATGGAGCGGGCGCTCAGCGAACTGGGCGCTGGCACCTGGCTCGCCGGTTTGCGCCGCGAGCAGGCCCGCTCGCGCGCCGAGCTGCCGGTCCTGCGGCGCCAAGACGGCCGCTTCAAGGTCCACCCAATCGTCGACTGGAGCACTCAGGCGGTGCACCGCTATCTGCAGCGCCACGACCTACCGGACCACCCTCTGCGCGAACGGGGCTACGCCTCCATCGGCGACTGGCACACGACGCGGATCCAGCTGCCGGGCATGGCCGAGGAGGAAACGCGGTTCTTCGGGCTGAAACGCGAGTGCGGATTGCATCGGTGATGGACGCGGCGACGCCGTCTGGCGCCGCGGCTGGCACTGAACTTGTATGTCGCTTGGCGAGCAACCGCCACTCATCGTCCAGAGGAAACGACATGCCCCAGATGACGCCTGAAGAAGTCAAAGAGCTATTGCGACAGGTACCCTGCCCGGGACGCTCGCGCGATGTCGTGGCCCTCGGCTTCGTCAAGTCGATTGCCTTGCAGGGCACGAATATTCACGTCGAGTTCACGCCCGACACGGTCAACACCGAGAAGGTCCAGCGCATGGAGGACGGAATCCGCGCGCTGCTCGAGCAAGCCGAGTTCGAGAATATCGAGATCGAGATCGAGCCGCCGTTCGACGACAACTCGATGCTGCTCGGCGGGGCCTCGGTCAATCCGCTGCAGATGGATCTCGGCGAGTATGGCATCGAGCCGGCGCTCGACCGCATCGAGGGAGAAGGCGCGCGGGCGAAGAACCTCCTGTCACCGGAACCACCGAAGGATGGGCATCCGGCCGAGATGGCGGACGCGGGCGAGGATCTTGCCGACCTGCCGCCCGAGGGTCCGCAGGGCAACTCGGACCCGAGCTACGACGGGCCCCTCCCCGTCTTCCAATGGCAACTCGACCCGGACGATCCCGAAGGCGGCGAGCCGACCAAGGTCAAGCTGAGCATCGACAGCTGGAATTTCGTCGTCTGGTGGCTCGTGCACGAAGGCGAGGACCTGATTTACGCCAACGTCCACGCCCGCCACTGGATCTATTACGATGGCAGGGCGCGACCCAACCCCGCCGGGCGGACCGAGGCGGTCAACCTGGTCTACGACGCTCGACGCGGCGGCGTCGTCGCGATCTACGGCACGGTCAAGGATTTTCGCCCCTTCGTCGAGGCATTCCGCCGCGCCTACAGCGGTGAAACCGACGCCGAAGCGGAGCTGGAGACCGGTTCGGCCGATACACTCGTCTGAGCCGAAATTGCGGTTGTCTCTGGGCCGGGCAGCGGGGGCAGGGGACGCCGCGAACCCAATCCCTGAGGGCTTGACGACAGCATCCCTGCTGTCCACACCCCTGCCCCCGCTGCCCGGCCCAGAAACCGAAAAGCCATTCGGATACCCCTTCTGCGTCGCGGCCGTTACGCGATCCAACGAATCGTCTTGGGAAAACACGAGGCGCCCCCAGCCAACGCGGAATGCGTCAAATCGAAGACGTTCTCTCCACGCCAGGTCAATTATTAAATAATAATAAAGAGCGACTCAAAAAGCCGCGCTGCTTTTCCAATAAAAATTTACGAAAACAATAACTTGTAATTCCTCGGAACCCCGCTTCCATTATCAGCTTGGCCCCTCGTTCCGATATCGGATCAGCCGATATCAAAACCCACTATAATTCGTTTGTATAAGTCGAAACGAACCGGATATCCTCGCCAGGAATATTCCAATAATGAACATTCACGCTGGTGATATTGCAACGCCAGACCCTTTACGTCATTGACCTGCTGATTACAGCATCAGACCGAGCGAAATTGGATTGCCGGCCCATGATGGGGTAAGGACGCGGATGCTGCATTTGCTCCGCGATGACGGGACAAAAACGGGCCTGAAGGCCCAAATGAGAAGCGGGATCCCGTGTCAGCCGTGAAAGACCATAACAACAACAATCACTGCCAAAGCGCCGGAGGATAAAATGATGAGTCTACACCATAATGGTCCCCAGGGCGGCAGCCCGCCGAGCATGCCCTACGACTCCGACAACGCACGGGCGCCGACCAGCGGCGCGCGACAGGTTGGGCCACCCCCCTCGACCGTGCGGATTGTTGGCGATAGCGATAGGATCAAGGAGATCTGGCAGACGATCCACCGGATCGCACCGACGCCATCGACCGTGCTGATCAAGGGCGAGACGGGAACCGGCAAGGAACTCGTCGCCCGGGCCTTGCATGAGATCAGCGGCCGGCGCGGGACCTATGTCCCGGTCAACTGCGGCGCGATCTCGCCCGACCTGATCGAAGGCGAGCTGTTCGGGCATCTCAAGGGAGCCTTCACTGGCGCCCACCAGGCTCGCTGCGGCCTCTTCGGGCACGCCGATGACGGCACCCTGTTTCTCGACGAAATCGGCGAGATGCCGCTGGCGCTCCAGGCCAAATTGCTTCGCGTGCTCGAAGAGAAGAGCTATCGCCCGGTCGGCGGCAACCAGGAAATCCCCGTCAACGCGCGCGTCATCGCCGCGACGAACCGCGATCTCGCCGCCGACGTCCTGGCCGGGCGTTTCCGCAAAGACCTCTTCTACCGGATCAACGTCGTCGAGGTGCGGCTGCCCCCGCTGCGCGAGCGCAAGAAGGATGTCCCGCGTCTGACGCGCTTCTTCCTCGATAGCCTCGCCGATGAACTCGGCGTGCACGCCCCGGCACTCGACAGCGCCGAGTTGGGACGCTTGATCGGCTACCATTGGCCCGGGAATATCCGGGAGCTGCGCAACGTCATCGAGCGGGCGCTATTGCTCGGTAAGCCCCCGTCGAGCTTCCTCGCCGATGCCGACGCCCTCGCGAACGACGACGAGGCGCAGCGCGCGCCGCCACCCCAATCGCTCGAGGACGTGCAGCGCGCCCACATCCTCAATGCCCTCCTGGCGGCCGGTGGCAACAAGACCGTTGCGGCGCGCAATCTCGGCGTCTCGCGCAAGACGGTGGAGCGCAAGCTGAAGGAATGGGCGGAGAACTGCACCACGAGCGAGGCCGTATAGGCGCCGGCGCTCGCGGACTCCGGTCGGGCGGTGCCGCCGCGGCGTGCGGTTCCTGGCCGTCTCCTTCAACCACCCGTCATGTTCATGTGTCGGAAGATCACCGGCTTGACCTCCAGGTCGAAGTCGTGGCCGCGCGGCTTGAGATCCATCGCTGCAACGATGGCCTGCTTGACACGCCCGTCGTCAGTTGGATTCGCCCTCAGCGCCCGGCGTAGATCGGTCGAGAACTCCTGACCGAGGCACAGCAGGAGGCGTCCTTCCGCGGTGACACGCACACGGTTGCAGTCGCCACAGAAGTTGTGGCTGTGCGGCGAGATGAACCCGATGCGGGTCTCCTCTCCGGCGATGCGGAAGTACTTTGACGGCCCACCGGTACTGTCGATCGTGGGCAGCAGCTCGAAGTGCTCGGCGAGGTCGCGTCGGATCGCATCGCTCGAGTAGTAGGCCTCGGCACGATCGTGGTCGCCGATGACCCCGAGTGGCATCTCCTCGATGAAGCTGATGTCGATGCCGCGTTCGATCGCGAAACGGACCAGATCCACGACCTCATCGTGATTGCGGTTCTTCAAGACGACGCTGTTGAGCTTGACGCGGCGGAAGCCGGCGCGCCGCGCCGCCTCGATTCCGGCGAGGGTCTTTTCGATCTGCCCGAGTCGCGTGATCCTGTGAAAGCGCTCCGGGCGCAGCGTGTCCAGGCTGATATTCACTCGCGTCACGCCAGCGTCTCTGAGTGCCCCAGCATAGCGGTTGAGCTGCGTACCGTTGGTCGTCAATGTCAAATCGCGAATACCTGCGAGCGTTCCCAGCTGCTCGAACAGCCACAGGACGTTCGGCCGCACGAGGGGCTCGCCGCCGGTCAAGCGGAGCTTGGTCACGCCAAGCTCGCTGAAACAGCGGCCGAGTCGCGCGATCTCCTCGAGCGTCAGGACCTGCTGACGCGGCAAGAAGGTCATCTTCTCCGACATGCAGTAAATGCAGCGCAGATCGCACCGATCGGTGACCGACAGCCGGACATAGGTGACATGACGCCCGAAGCGGTCGACGAGCTTGTCGGCGCCCGGCGTCGCAGGGCTCTTTGGATCTGGTTTCATCGTCTCGCTTACCTTTGGCGGTCTCAGGCATCTTTCTTGTTCGCGGTCAGACAACCGTGTTCGGCACGGCAACCTTTCCCTGGCCGGAGGCCAACGCGCTCCGTGAGATTTCCGGTTACCAGGGGTACTGCCCTGGTGCCTCTGCGCAACCTGCCCTGCATTGGGGAGCAAGTCTGCGGAACGCGGTACGCGCGATTGTCAAACGCTAGCACGAGACATGCCGCAGCCAACTCGGACCCTCCGCGACACTCACCCGCCGGCATGCAGCCCGCCGGCGCACCCCGCTCCAAGCCCTGGCCGGCGGCGCGTAGGACGCAGCGAGCCCATGGGCACAGGCTGCAGCGGTGAGACAAAGTGTCCCTGCCCGGCGCCAGACGCGGCGCCTTTTGTCTCACCCGGGTCAGCCCGCGAGCTTCCCGAGTGATGGATCTCCGTCGGGGCTTGAACCGAATAACCCGGTGATGGGGATAGCAGCGGAATCTGAACGGATGCCAAAGTGCGCCCCGCGCGAAGGCGGTCACTCGGCCATGAGTCGCGGCCGACGCGATGCTTTGCAAGGCGTGGTATGAGCCGGACTTGGCGGGGCAGTGCCGAGAGCCTTCCTCGCCCTTTCCCGATCGGCCGGACGGTTTGGCATAACCCGTGCAAACAAGCGCAAAGACCAAGGTCCTCGGGGTCGGGCCCGCATGCCCGAGTGGCCGCAGATACGGCGCCCGCAAAGAACCCCCACCAAGTCCTCCTCGTCTCAGATCCACTGAGACGATATTTGCCCGGCGCCCGCCGGGCTTTTTTTTGCAACCCGACGGGCCGCCAACGCGAAGTAGCTCGGCGGTATTGAGGGTTGCAAAAGTTATCGGAGGCGGCTCGCTGCGACACGCTGCAAGGACGTCCGTGTCAGCTCGGCGGCGGGATCCCTCCCGCCGACGGTCGCCGCGAACCGCCTCCGATTACTTTCGGGACGATTG
>JGI12109J20283_10007666_pt1 | contig 12443 bp, 9 predicted proteins | sample ElkSlonscriptome_12_FD_20283 | JGI IMG/M metagenome (IMG submission 20283) | reverse complement strand
CAACGCACCAGTATTAATCTCATCATCAGCGGGTGCGCCTGCATCACCAAAGAGGTGATCAAAGTGGAACGTTGCTTCCAAGTCGGCGGTATCCCCTTGAGCAAGAATTCCCTTACGTTCGTCGCCCACAAACTCCCCACAGACAAATTCTAAGGGCTGATTTAGGGCAATAGTAAAGTCAATGGTTTGCCCCTCTTTCTCGGCTGTCCCCATCATCACCAAGGTTTGACCTTCAGCTGGTCCCTCCTCGGCTTTGACCATTTTCCAGGATAAAGCATTATATTGTCCGGCAGGGGCATCGGCAACGTCTTCGACGAGAATCGGTTCGGCATCTTCCCCACCTGCGGCTAAATCAACGGTGTGGGTTTTGTCAAGAACCACTTTTTCTTTCGCTTGCACTTTGCTACCCGCCTCAGCATTGAACGGCGGGTCACTTTGATAAGCGGTGATATCGGCTAAGTTGACATAAACATGGTCAAAGGCAATTTGCCATCCATCTTTTGATATAAAACCTTGGCGGACAAAATCCTCTCCATTCGCCCGGATTTCCAGGGTTCCACTCCCTTGACTTGCCTGAGTTGCACTCTGAGTTTCTGTTTGTGTCTGAGTGTCGCTGGTGGTTTCAGTCTGGGAACAGCCAACTAGCGTCCCAGTTGTCAAAACCATCAGACTTGTGAAAATGATTATTGGTTTCCTCATTGATGACCTTTGGCGGTTTTCATACTATACCCAATTAAATCCAACAAGTTTTTGTAATAATTCGCAATACCCCTAGAGGGCATCTTCTGGGGAACAGGGAAGAACGATAATAGTGAAACCCGCCCCTACATACTCACACGCCATGCCCTCTTTCCGCAGTGAAGGGTCAAAACTATTTCATGCTTTTCCTGTTAGCCAATAGGTAAGCATTTCTCCTTTTCCCTTCACCTCAATAATCCCGCGTTTTTCCAACACATATTGATCCTTTAACCGCTCGTAAGTTGCCTGAGTGACTTGAATTCCCCCAGAAGTTCCTTGAGATTCCATCCGCGAGGCGACATTTACCGTATCTCCCCACAGATCGTAAATAAACTTTTTCATCCCGATGACTCCAGCAATCACCGGTCCGGTATTAATGCCAATTCGCAGTTGAAATGCTTCTCCGGTATCCATGTGAAATTGAGTAATCACCCGTTGCATCTCTAATGCCATATCCGCGATCGCTTCAGTATGATCGAATCTGGGTAAGGGTAGACCACAGGCAACCATATAAGCATCACCAATGGTTTTAATCTTCTCCAACCCATACTCCTCAGACAGTAAGTCGAACGTGGAGATAATGGTTCCGAGTAATTGAACCAATTCCGTCGGTGGCATTCGGCTTGATAGGGGTGTAAACCCAACAATATCCGCAAACAAAATCGTCACATCGTCGAATTGCTCAGCGATTAGGGCTTCCCCATGGTACTTGCCTAAGGTACTGTGATTTTGTTTCAACTGCTCGGCGATCGCCTCTGGCAAAATATTTAATAACAGGCGTTCCGACTTTTCCTGTTCCGCCCGCAAGTCAGCTTCCGCTTGGAGGCGCTGTTTCTCAACTTGAATACGCTGGGTGATATCTTCTAATACCCCTAAAACGCCAACGACTTTACCTTGGGCATCATGGATGGGAATTTTACTCACATCCAGCCAAACCGTTTGTCCATCAACGGGGGGTTTTTGTTTGGTTTCGACAACATGAAATTCGGCTTGATTCCGACTCATCACCCGCGCATCTTGCTGGCGGTAGAGTTCAGCAATGTCTCGACTGGGCAGTAAATCATAGTCTGTTTTACCCACCACAACCTCTGGATTGTCTAACCCGGCTGTCTTTGCCCACTTTTTATTGCAACCGAGAAAGACTAAGTTGATATCTTTCCAAAAGACTTGTTGCGGGATATTATCGATAACTAATCGTAAATATTCCTCTTTTTCTCTCAAGGCGGCTTCAGCTTGCTTGCGTTCTGTCACATCCGTGCCAATTGAGAGAACTTCAATTAATTCACCCTCCTCATTGAAAATTGGTTTATTTGCCCAGGTAACCCAAACCGTTTTCCCCGTCTTATGAATGGTTTCCACGGTTCTGATCCGATAGCGTTCTGGACGTTTGCGGATAGCTCGAATCAAAACAGACAGCATCCGTTGCGATCGCGGTGTATTCGGGACGAGAGTTCCCACCAGAGAACAATTGAGTAGTTGATCGTTATCGTAGCCAAAAAATGTCTGACCATAACGATTAATGAATTTAATTTGCCCCTGAACATCCCACCGCAAAATAATGCAATTGGGGGTTTCGACTAAATCTCGATACTGCGCTTCACTGGCTCGCAAGGCTTCCAGGGTTTGTTTATGTTCGGTAATATCCCGCGCTACCCAGAGAACAGAGTCTTTTGAGATGGGTGAAATACTGGCGGAAAACCAAACGGTTCGATCCGTTAAGGTGAGACGATACTCAACCTGAACCGTCTGTTGGCTATCGAGGGCTTGGTGAATATACCCGACAAACTGATCCGCCTGCGATCGCGCCAAAAGATCATACTCCGTTTTGCCCAGCATCGCTTCAACCGGTTGACCTAACAAATCTGGATTTGCTGAGACAATTTTCAGATAACGTCCTTGGCGATCTTTGACGAAAATTAGTTCCGTCATCGCCTCAAATAAGGCACGCAACTCTGAATCAGAGTTGAGGGAATTTGTCAAGGCTTTAGACCGTTGACATAAATGTGAGAGGGACTGACGTATCCCCATGGAGATTAACCCAGTGAGTAGGGCGACTAAGGCAAAAACCCCCAGCCAGACAAGCAGGATATGAGGGGTATAGGGATAAATAGCTGACCAATTGGTCATGGTTGACGGTAACATCGGTTTACATCACCGACCAGGCTTGCCTGTGAATACGTTGCCCAGATGCTACCCTAATAAATCAATCTGACACCGTTGCACTGGTTCGGTTCGATATGTCCTTCCTAGCAGACCAAACGGCGCTAGCGCTTCACCCTACAGCAGGTATTTCCATTCATCCTGCACTAAGTAAGCGTGTGGGTGTGGCTAGCTCATCCAATCAGTCTGTCTTAGAAGTGAATTCCATGATAGCGACAGACGGAGAATCCGGCGTTGATTTTGATCAACCCTTACCATGGACGTTCTATGTTAAGCCTTGACGACTCCCCGCGCATAGAATGCGGGGGATTCTGAAGAGTAATTACTCACTCTCCCCTCCACTCGAATAGGCTGAGGTCATGCTTCCTCGAATGAATAGACACGCCATGGTGCGTCTCATAATCTTTGATTTAGAGACGGGATCTGTCACAATGATGTCCTGGTTGTTTCCCAGGGTGAGAAATTCATGGGTCGTGCTGAAAAAGTTGTACTAGCCTACTCAGGTGGCGTCGATACTTCCGTTTGTATCCCTTATCTCAAAGAGGAATGGGGTGTGAAGGAGGTGATCACGCTAGCCGCCGATTTAGGTCAAGGTGATGAGTTAGAACCGATCAAAGAAAAAGCCTTGACATCGGGCGCAGCCGAGTCTCTGGTGGCGGACGCGACTGAACGGTTTGTCACCGATTATGCCTTTCCCGCGATTCAGGCAAATGCGCTGTATGAAAATCGCTATCCCTTGTCCACGGCGCTAGCGCGTCCGCTGATTGCTAAATTATTGGTCGAAGCTGCCCACAAGTATGGTGCAGATGCCGTGGCTCACGGTTGCACAGGTAAAGGGAATGACCAGGTGCGGTTTGATGTGTCGATTACGGCGCTCGACCCCAACTTGAAAGTTCTCGCACCCGCGAGGGAGTGGGGGTTGAGCCGGGAAGATACGATCGCGTATGGGGAACGGTTCGGGATTCCCTCTCCAGTGAAAAAGTCGTCTCCTTATAGTATTGACCGGAATTTGCTGGGTCGCAGTATTGAGGCGGGGATTCTCGAAGATCCCATGGCTGAACCGCCGGAAGAAATCTATCTGATGACCAAAGCGATCGCGGATACTCCCAATGATCCAGAATACGTGGATATTGGCTTTGAGCGAGGACTTCCGATCTCGTTAAATGGTCAAGCCCTTGAACCCGTCGCCCTGATTACTCAGCTTAACCAAGTCGCCGGAAATCATGGGGTGGGGCGGATTGATATGATTGAGAATCGGGTTGTCGGCATTAAATCTAGAGAGATTTATGAAGTTCCGGCTCTATTAACCTTAATCCATGCCCATCGGGACTTAGAAAGCCTCACGTTGACATCTGATGTCAGCCAGTATAAGCGAGGGATTGAAGACACCTATAGCCAGCTTATTTACCAGGGGTTATGGTACTCTCCCCTAAAAGATGCTCTAGATGCGTTCATTCAACAAACTCAGGAGCAAGTCTCCGGAAGCGTGCGGGTGAAATTCTTTAAAGGGAATGCCACGATTGTCGGACGAGCGTCTAGCAATTCCCTCTATACCCCAGAACTGGCAACCTATACCTCTGAAGATCAGTTTGATCACAAAGCCGCTGAAGGCTTTATCTACATTTGGGGATTACCCACTCGCGTTTGGTCAGCCAAAACTAGAGGTTAAATGCCAGTAGAGACGTTGCATGCAACGTCTCTACAAATCGCTAGGATAGAAAGACAAACTTTCACGTTTCAGCCTCAACGTCCCTATGCCCACCTATCCTGGAATTTCTAGCGACGCCTTCCGACACCCTCTTGACCAACAAGCCGAGGATGCCCTACGGAGTGTTCCTGGATTTAACTTGGTTGCCCGCAAATTCGTCGAATTTATCTACGAACGTCCCCAATTCGTCTATCTGATGGGCAACAGTATCCAGGTGGGACCGCGCCAATATTCCACAATTTACAGCTTATTTCGCGAATGTGTACGGGATTTAGATATCCATCCCGAACCCACCCTATTTGTCAGTCAAAATCCCCAAGTGAACAGTTATGCCTTAGGACAGGATCATCCCTATATCGTGTTGAACACAGGATTATTAGACTTACTCACTGAAGTCGAAATTCGCACCGTGTTGGCACATGAACTGGGACATATCAAATGCGGTCACACGATTTTAATTCAGATGGGAATCTGGGCGATGGGTGCGGCGGCATTTCTGGGAGATTTAACCTTTGGTATCGGCAATATTGTCACCAGTGGTTTACTCTTTGCCTTTTATGAATGGCGGCGGAAAGCAGAGTTATCGTCAGATCGGGCGGCTTTATTGGTCATCGATGATATCAATATCGTCATGAAAACAATGATGAAACTATCGGGGGGTTCTCATGCTTATGGTCATGAGTGCAGCCTTGATGAATTTATCCGCCAATCCGATCGATTTCAAGACCTTGACCAAGATAGTCTTAATCAAGTTTATAAGTTTTTATTATACAACGGTGGGAATGGTTCGTTTCTTACCCATCCTTTTCCGGTTGAACGCTTGCGCTATCTGCGAGATTGGGTCAAATCAGAAGACTATCGTCAAATTCGTCAGGGCAATTATCGACGAGTAACCGACGAAGGATCAGTCAATGTGCCATCCCAAGCGCAGCAAAACCAGGAAGCCCAACGATTACAGCGTCAACTCGAAGAATTACAACGGGAAATTAACCGGATGAAATCTGAGTCGGATCAGTCTTAAAGGTTTGTATGTAGTAAGCGCTGTCTTCGCTATAAACGTTCGCCTCGCTGACTTAAGCATTATTCTCCCCCTGCTAAGAGACGTTGCATGCAACGTCTCTACATGCTTCCCCTGCTTCCCCCGCTCCCCCTGCTTCCCCCGCTCCCCTTAACCGAACAGTATTGAGGACATTCTTTACTGTTCCCTGTTCCCCGTTCCCTGTTCCCTCGCCTCACCACAAGACTTATTCAGCAACCCCTATATATTTTCGCGAAAATATATATGATGAATTTATGTCAATATCAATTGTGAGGTCGTCAAGCTGAACACGTCGATGAGCGGTAGCCTTGACGCAGGGTGTCATCAACTTGCTACTATTAGACCTTCAGTAAGGGCGTGAGCGTCCTCTTGGATTTTCATGATCAGGGAAGTTATCTTAGATACTCGTCATACTGAGTCTCGTACTCAATCCAACCAGCTAGGATTCCCTCTTCAGCAGGCACAGGATGTTATCTATCAATTTTTGCTAGATACGGTTAAACAGCAACCGCCAGAAACCGTTTTGCAAGAATTTAAATGGTTATTTATTGACTACAATGCATCAGAAGGTAATCCAGAAGCGATTAACGCTTTATCAGAAATACTTTTTGCTAACGATGAAAAAGAATTTACAAATACCCTTAAACGTTCCTGTTATATTGTTATTAATAATTGGTACATCTCAAGAAATTTTACGGCTAGCCAAGACTTAGTATCCCTATTTTCTGATGTAAAACTGACGCGAAAAACATTATCGCAAACATTAAGCCGTCAAAGAGCATGGCTGTTAAATTTCATTAACAGTCAAGACTATCACGAACTTCAATTATTTATTACTCAACAAGTAACTTCAGATCCAGGTCATTGGAGTAACCGTTATATCTCTTATCTACTCGTTCCCCAGTATACAAATCTGAACAACCCCGTGGAGCAACGTGAAGCGGCGAGAATCTTGTCAAAAAAACTCAAAGATCAGTTCAAGTTTGATTTGGCAATGTATACGGCGCACTCTAAATCCGCAATTTGTCGGAAACCTATTTACAATAATCCTACAGGTTTAGGGGATAAAGTTGTTGATCTAATTAAAAAAATCGTAGTTAAGCATGGAATGTTTAACTATAAAAATGTCGCTAATATATTTTTAGAACAAACCAAAGATTTTAACTATAAACGATTTAAGAAAAGTTTACAAAACTATCTGATATTTTCGGTTAAAAAGAAAGAGCTAGTTAAATCCTTAAATCAAACCTTAACTGAGAAATTAAATGATCTCTACAAAGATTACCATGATACAACCATAGAGGCGGCATTACTCCTGAGAACCTGTAACCGCTTAATTGAATATTTAACCACTGAAAATCAGGATGAGCCGTCACCCCTGTTTATTTTACTCATGTCTCAAGGTCATCACTTAACCTTAGCGATGCTCTTGCTGAAAATCATTATGATTTGTCCGAACTCGCGTAATCATCTAGAAACTTGCATTGCTAAATTAATTCAATATTACACCAATTATTCGGAAGAGGACTGTCGTTGGGTGATTACATTTTTTGAAGTGTTTAAAATTACCTTTGCCATTCATACGGAAAATGTCCAATATAATCTGATCAAAATGGATAATACTACAAGTTCCGAATTTCAGCTAGATGCTTACCGAGTGTTTTCTCAGCTTCGGGACTATGTTAATTTGGAAGAGAAACCCGAAAATCAGTAGATCGAGAAGTTTTCGGTTTAGATGGGGTGCAGGGGGGCAGAAGAGAAGAGACGCTCCTGAAGAGTGCAAATGATTTTTCTCTGTCTTCAGTTAGAGACGAGTCGCTTCCAGGATAAAGTAGAATGTCACCTTGGCTAGAGATAGCGATCGCCTGGATAGTGATAAGCTAGGCAATCGTGAGGTGCATATCGCTTAGGAGTATAGCGTGAAACGACTGACTGAGATTTGGCGACAGATATTAACACTGGCTTTAGCCTGCGTGATGCTACTGATTGGTACGGCGTGTAGTAGTACAGTGGTAGACAGTGGGCGTCCAGAAAATCCTCCGGTTCAAGCTGGAGGTACGAATAACCCCTACAAGAAGGGGGGAGACAGTTACACAGAGAACAATATGTCTCTAAATCCTGATGTCAGCCGTAGGTTAAACGTATCAAACAACTCGGTAGAGCAACCTGAATTAGCTCGATTAAGCTGAGAACGGTGACGGCTTTAGACTTAGGATAATTCACTGACAATAAAAGTAAGGAGATTTTTTTTATGAGCAGAATGATAGATTGGCTAAAAAATAAACGGTTTACTCAATTATTAACCGTGGCTTTAGCGGGTATCTTTGTATTCATCAGTACAGGATGCAATAGTGGAGTATCAGCGAAGACGGCTGACGATGTAACCAAAAATGTTACTGAAGTTCTCACGCCTACAGGCGGAGCGAAGGACTATCAGGGGATTGATTCTCCGAAAACGTCTCGTCAGGCAAAGGATAATGCGGACAAATTAATTAAAAACGCCGAGAAAAATCTAGAGAAGAAGGCGGATACTCCTGAAAAGTTTATCGAGAATTATCAAGAAGGAGCGCCGCTGAATAAACGAGTTGAGCGACTCGGCAAAGATGTGAAAGAGTCAGCTACTAATCTCACTGAGGGTGTGACTGAGGGAACTCAGAGGGGTGTTGAAAATCTCAAAGACAATACAACAGATGCGGCTGAAGATGTAAGCAAGTCTGCCAAGCGTTCGGCAAAAGAGGCAAAGGAAAAAACTGAAGATGTTGCTGAAGATGTAGCTAAGTCTGCCAAACGTTCAGCCGCAGACACGAAAGACAAGGTACAAGAGACGGGTGAAAATATAGCCAAAAAGACGAAACGCGCCGCAGAAGATACAGCCGATGTTGTGCAAGATAAAGCAAGTAAAGCCAGTAAATCAGCGCAGCGAGCATTAGAAGATACGGCGGATGCGATTGACTAGAGTCGGAACTCTTGACATAAATTGTCTATTAGTATAGAGGTTTAGGGCTAATTGTTAATAGCAATGAACCCTGAACAGCATAAAAAGGGTACGGTAGTATCGTGCCCTTATTTTGTTATCTATGACAGCTTATCCAGATCAACCTCAAGCCACTGATGTGGTTTTGGGCGGTTCAATCTCCAGAGGAGACGCTGTATTAGGCGGAATTGAAGCCGTAAAACAGCAGTTGAATCAGAACCCCTCATCCTCTCCCCTATCCCTGAATGCCAAAATTGCCGCCCTCCATAACGCCCTGAATTATCGGCAAAAGGGCATAGCGATACTTATTCAAGCCTTAGATGATGAAGTGTGGGAGATTCACCAAACTGCTTATTCTCTCCTAGAAAAACACGCCACCACTCAAGCCGAATCAGCCTTAACTCAGTACAGTATCCGATTAGCCAAGGAACTCCTCAACCGTTACGAAGCCGGACATCGGGCGTTCTCAAGAGCGAATTTAAGTGGGATTTGTTTGCAGTGGGAAATCTTGAGCGAGATTGATTTAAGTGATGCTAATCTCAGTGGAGCCTATCTTAATCGAGTCGATTTAACCGGAGCAATCCTTAAAGGCGCGAACTTCAACCAAACTATTCTAAACGGTGTAGAACTCAGTCAGGCAAATCTCAGCCATGTTAACCTAACTGGTGTTTCCCTAAAGGAGACAAACCTCAGTCAAGCTGAACTCACAGAGGCAAATCTCAGAGGGGCAGATTTAAGTAATGCTAACCTGCAAGAGGCAAATCTGACTCAAGGGATTATCAGTTGGGCAAACCTGAGTAACGCTAATATAAGCCAAGCTAATTTTACCGAAGCTAATCTGGTTGGCGCAAATCTAATGGGAGCAGACTTGAGTGACGCCAACTTGAGGGGCGCTAAACTAAAAGGAGTTAAGCTGACCGATGCTAATCTAGACAATGCCGATTATGATGAGCATACCGATTTTCCCATTGGATTTAGTGATTACGATAAATTAAGAAAAATTGGGTAGGGGCGGGTTTAATCATGACGTTAAACTCCTAATTACACTGTCAAGATGAGAGAACAAACTTTTCTGTGTAATCAGTGTGAATAAGCTCCCACCTCCCTACTCCCATCTAGACAATAAATCCGTGAAATCAGTGTTTTGACAAATGACTAATACCTTTAATCCCCATCAAACCTTAATCGAACAATTAGATTTAATGATCCGGGCGCGTTATCCGTTACTTTATATCGTGGCGGTTGAAGAAGAACCCGTGGAAGAAGTATTACATTCAGTTGCTGTACAATCTCAACCCGAACGCCAAGTTTTACTCTGGGATATTGTGCGGGGATGGGAGGATAATGGGGCGGATAAGGGTTCAGTTATGGGGGCGCTGCATCGGATTCGCAAGACTGATCCTCAGGAAAATAGCTTATTTGTCCTCCGGGATCTACATTTTATCTTAAAAAATCCTCAGAGCGATCGCAATGCGCCCGTGATCCGAGAATTGAAGAATCTAACCAAGGAACTTAAGCGTTCTCGCAAAACCTTAATCCTCACCAGTCATACCTTAGAAGTGCCAGCAGAATTGAGTGAGGAAGTTACGGTTATTGATTTTCCCTTGCCTAATTCCCAGGAAATTGATTATCTGATTAATATTCTGGTCAAACCAGAAAACTTAAATGTATCTGGATTAGCGCGGGAACAATTAGTTAAAGCTTGTCAGGGATTGAGTCGTGCCAGAATTGCCCGGGTATTGGCAAAGGCATTAGCCGCCAAACAACAGGTAAATGAAACAGATATTGATGGCGTATTAGGGGAGAAAAAACAAGCCATTCGCCAAACGGGAATTTTAGACTTTTTCACCGCCCAGGAATCATTAAAAAATGTCGGTGGATTGGAGAATCTCAAGCAATGGGTACGGATGCGTCAAGATGCGTTTACGGAAGAAGCGCGACGCTATGGAATTCCCAATCCTAAGGGAATTTTACTGGTGGGAATTCAGGGAACCGGGAAATCGCTATCCGCGAAAACCATTGCCCATGAATGGCGTTTGCCCTTATTGCGGTTAGACACCGGGCGATTATTTGGCGGGATTGTCGGGGAAAGTGAAAGTCGGGTGCGCCAGATGATTCAAATTAGTGAAGCGATCGCACCTTGTGTATTATGGATTGATGAGATTGATAAGGCGTTTGGTAATATTGGTGCTGGCGTTGATGGGGATTCGGGTACATCCAGACGGGTATTTGGTACGCTGATTACCTGGATGCAGGAAAAGACGAGTCCCGTTTTTATTGTGGCGACGGCGAATAATGTGCAGATTTTGCCCGCTGAGTTATTGCGAAAAGGCAGATTTGATGAAATCTTCTTTTTGAATTTGCCCACGGAAGCCGAACGCAAGGATATCTTTAAGGTACATTTGCAACCCTTACGCCCTTCTCGGTTACGAGATTTTGATTTAGCTAGATTAGCACGACAGGGGAAGGATTTTAGTGGGGCAGAGATTGAACAGGTGATTATTGATGCCATGCATCGAGCTTATGGTACGGTGGTGAATGGACAACGGCGAGATTTTACCACAGAGGATATTGTGCGGGCGATAGAAGAAACGGTACCACTTGCCGCGATCGCACGGGAGCAAATTGAAGCGCTGAAACACTGGGCAGCCCAGGCGGGGGCGAGAACGGCGTCGAATGATAGTAAGTTGGTGGAGGAGTTAAAGCATTTTACCACACAGAAGGGGATTGGTCCATTGGAAGTGGATTAATGATCGGTAAGTTCCTCTCAGCCATGCGTTGATGGCGCTCGCATCGCAACTACAAGCGCAACTGCGAACTGGGTTGCTCACGTTCCGATCGCCAAATCTGCCAGTATACGCCGATCCGCTCAACGAAGACTCCTGGTTTCTCTGCATAAATGCGCTGTCCTAAACAGTATGCTGACTGCTGCAATTGGAGTCGGCGGCGGTCAATTAAGCCAATTAGGGCGTCTAGTTGAGTGCGATCGCAGCCTAGTTCGGGTTCCTGTTCCAGTAGCTGACGCAACATCGCTAAATCATGGTCATCCCCTAGATAATCGGCTAATTGTTTCGTCTGTGATGCCATTTCTGCCATTAAATCTGACCATACTAATTTAAGCAGTCGCAGGTGATACCAAAGGTATTTTACCCGCTTGCGCCAATCGTGAAAATTCTCAACGCTAGGCTGATTAAAGGCTACAATTAATGCTTTATCCCCTCGTTTATAGACACGCTGAACACTCTCCTGTATCGTTGACCAGTCATTGCTTTTAATTGACCAATCTTTGACCCGTTCCCGCGCTGCTTTAATCATGCCAATGGCGTCATCTTGGGCATTTTTTTCGTCCAGAACCCGCTCACTAATGGATTGACTACGGGCTTCTAAGGCTTGACGCACTTCCCTAAAGCCATCGGCTGAGATAATCGTGGCAAAATGTTCGCTCAAATCATCTAAGGTTTCAATTGTTACCTGAGCATCTCGTACATCGGATAATAATCGCCCTGCATCTCGGAAACAGCTATTTTCTTGGTGATACGTCTCTGAACCAATTTCATCCCGCACTAAACGCAATAATGCTCGTAGCTTCTTCAACCGCTTGCGAGCATCATGAACCGCTTCCTCTGGGCTATCATCCGTTTGACCCAATAATTGGGCTAATGCTTTGTCTATCTGTTCGTAAGCAATCCGCTGAACTCCCTCAGATATAGATTCGGATGCCTTTAATCGATATGCCATGGTCAAGTGTGCGATCGCGCTTAGAGTTAGAGTACGCTGACAATGTTTTTAGGGATAGGGGAGCTGGGGAAGCTGGGGAAGCCATG